>Ga0209414_1000404_pt1 | contig 20538 bp, 30 predicted proteins | sample LakVidmifraction_4_FD_181154 | JGI IMG/M metagenome (GOLD analysis project Ga0209414, IMG submission 181154) | Hypersaline microbial communities from Lake Vida, Antarctica - Brine Hole Two &gt;0.2 micron (SPAdes) (version 2) | ecosystem: Environmental > Aquatic > Non-marine Saline and Alkaline >... | reverse complement strand
GATATTGCAAAGATATTTCCTTTACCGATTTGTTGAAGAAGTTCATCTTCATTAAATGGACGGTATTTATCCCAATTGTTTTCGGTAGTCATTACTTATCTCCTTTGGCTACGACTTTAATCGCAGTCTTCCCAATCCATAGGTGTAGGTGCAGTTGTAATTGTACCGCACTCTTTACACTTTTGTGATAGATCATACCAACCAACCTCTCTTGTTTCTTCATCCCACATTACTGTTATCTCAAACATTAAACAACCACATATACAGGCAAATGCTGGTATGCCTCTAAGGTCATTCACTGGTTTCTGTTTCAACTTGATCTCGGTCTGGGTATGGTTTCCACCCACCTAGATTTTTGATTAAAGAATTGATTGCTCGCTGCACTTTCATACGCGCACCATCTGGTGTGCTATCCATATCTTTAGATAGGGTAGCCCAGTCAGGTGAGTCTATGCTAAAACGTAAACGTAATATGTTTTGTTTTGCATCTGACAATCTGTAGTAGGCTGATGCTATATCTGAGCGCAATGCAAGCCAGTTGTTACCGTCAGAAATTTCTCCACCGTTAAACTTAGAGTTAAGATCTTGGATACTCTGAGGTATTGTATAGGTTTCACTAATGATAGAAGTCAAGAAAGCCTCTACAACTGAGCCATCATAATAGTATAAATCGGACGAATCGTATCCAATCTTTCTTGCTTTCTCTCGTTCACAATACTTAAGTGCTGCATTACGTAGTGATTTAGCAATGAGTTTATCTTTATCTTTGTTCTCTAACTCGTACCATTCTTTTAGTTTACGTGGGTGTGCTACGAACCAGACCCATAGTTCTTGTGCAATGTCATACTTCTCCAACATGTTGTACTTGTTATAGTACTCGGATGCTAACTGCTGAACCATGTCGTTATAATCTGTAATGTAATCAATCAAGGCAGCATTACCTGCCCGTTGATGATCGGTACTGCGTAAGGTGTTACCTTGTTGTTATGTTCTACTAAGATGCCAATGCCTTGATGCCAGTTGGCACTGCCTGATGTTAGGTATGTAGCCTGTTTTATATCCATCATATGCCCCACTTCTAATCCCCATATGGTATTAGTTTTACCATAGAACCCTGATGTTTCATGTTGCAGACCTACGCGGTGCGTGTGTCCACATACTACCGACTTACCTAATCGTTTACCTAAGTTTAAAGCAGTAGCCCCAGGCGCACGATTGAGTGCACCTTCATCACCGTGTGCCATTACCCAACCAGGCAGTAACTCATGCATACGGTGTAAGTAATTGATACCTAACTTTTCATAGCCAAGTAGTTCTTCAATCTCTAAAGATTTTAAACTACTAAATGCTGGTGCATACTTACGTATGTAAGTATCAATACGATCAGTATGATTAGAACGTTGAATATAAAATGGTTTGTTTTTACCTAATGCTTTGCGGTACTCACTCATGATTTCGTTTGTACTGTCAATGCCTTGCTGTAGTGTACCTGCATATTCACCAGCCATGCCTTTATTCCAACGGCTTGGTTCGGGTGCATCTAATTCATCACCTACACACCAGAGTTCGTCTGGTTTGTACTCGGCAATGAAATCTAAGGTTGCATCTACTGCTTTATTGTCTTGATATGGTATCTGTAAGTCACTGAGAACGACTACTCGTTTCATTTGTGTCTCCATTTGGAATGCCAGCCCACTGATTGCGCTGAACAAGTAGTCCTATGATTGCATAGTTAGCCATGTCTATGAGTGTATCTTCGATACTTTCGTAGTTCGGCGTGTCGCCTGTATCTATAAGGTTGTTGAGCCGTGCTAACTTGTCATACATACGTACACGTAGTCCATTCATAGCACCACCTGGTGCTCCTGCTATGTTCATTGGACCATAATCCTCATGCTTTCTGTAAAGGATTGTAAGTAATTCTATTGTAATTGCTTTAGCGTCTTCAAGATTTTTCATTTAATATTTCCTTAAGTACTTTGTCCATGTCTTGTTTGGCTTTATCTACTACAAGTTCTTCCCACATTTGATCGGCATTACCATCATGAGATGCAATTAAAATTGCAGCCATAGATATAACTAGACTTCTTGCTTCTTTGGGATCTTCATTTATGCATTCATATATGTCATAGAGTACCTGCATAACATCCATACTCCGTGTATCTGACACGGGTATACATATTGAGTACTGTAGTTTTTCTACATGTTTCCAAAAACTGTCATCCATTGGCAATGCATTCGTTGATTCTTCCATTTATCCAGTCACTTCCGTTCTTGATTATCATGCTGTTTACATCTTCACCATCAGGCATACTGATGATGTTTACATTGCCTAACTCACGTGCGATCTTCTTGCCAAACTCTAATCCAGGTGCGTCACCGTCTGCTAGGACTATGACTGTATCGAAATCATCTAACAACTTACCATAATGTTTCTTCCAATTGTTAGCACCAGGAATACCTACTGTTGGATGTGCAGTTTTAACTGACATCATAATACAATCAAACTCACCTTCGGTTACACATATGTATTTGTCTGCGGTAAACAAGGCTTGAGTATTAAACATGGTAGTTTCAGCACCAACTAGACCCATATACTTAGCATCATGTGTGCCTGTTAGATCACGGAATCTAATATCAACCACGCCTGACGGCGTGATATAAGGAATAGCGAGCCTACCTTTGTATGGCTCATGCCCTGGAAGTGGGTCTTCTACCACTCCCAAGTGAAATACTTTTGCCTCTTCTACCGAGAGATGACGGCTTGATAGATAGTCTGTCGCGCTTGCTATCGCTCTGCTGTACCGAGTAGTTGCCTGCAGTAAGAACTGTCTCTGCGAATTGTTTAGCCTCATGGAAATTAACACCTTCCTTGTACATTATTAGGGAATAAGTATCGCCTTTGACACCACATCCGTGGCAGACAAAGGCGTTTTTGTCAAAATTTATTGCTGCTGATGCGTGTGAATCTATATGAAAGCAACACTTCATCTTACGCCAGCCGTTACCTTTTGCTGGTATTTCTGCACCTATGTAGTAAAGATACTCTTCAATGCTTGGCTTCTCCAAGTGCTCTCCTTAGTAGATCTACCCATACATGTGCAGGCATAGTGCAATACCAATCGCTTGGGTTCCCCTTCCCTTTGCGCTTGTGCCACACTACGCCTGTCCACGCCTTGTCGTTAGCCATCTCGACTATCAACTCTTCTGTCCACCCTGCTAAGTTCATCTTAGCGTGGTTTTTTATTTCAATAGTACATCCAGGTATACCTGAGATGTCACCTTTATCTAATGTAGCACCAGCCAATCGCCTATCTACGTATGGAAACCATTGCTTAAGGTACTTAACTACATCTCGCTCTGCTCCTGAGCCTTTGGCTTTGGCTGCGCTACTCATCCTATTGCATCCTGTCGGTAGTCTTGGAACACATCTTCAAGATACATAGAAGCAGGTTCAAAGACCAGCGATATGTATGTGTTACCTGTTGGGTCTGCTTTACCATAGCGATTCTTAACTGGGGCTATGCATAAGTATGCATCCTGCCCCTGCATCATTTGACCTACAGTTAATACCATTGCTGGTATTTGTGCTACTTTTCCCTGTAAGGCTGATCGTGGCTGACATGGATAACCTAGTGCACTCTCTTGTGTATGATGTAGCACAAGTACGGCTGCGTTAGTATCACGTGCAAGATACTTCAACTCTTTCATAACTGCACGCATACCTGCGAACTCTTCGTGTCCGTCTATTGCTATGTCCATTAGGTTATCTATTACTATAAGTGTTGGACTTCTACCCCACATAGTTTCAAATGCAGATACTTCTTCATCTAAATCTCTGAGTGTAGGGCTAGGTTCAAATGACCAGTACATATTTCCATACTCACGAAGCAATGCTTCGGCTGTGTCTGGCTGTGTCTTCAACATATGTTCGGCTTGTGCTTGGGGTATTTTTGCTCGGAGTGCAAGCAAACGCATAGCCATTGTATGTGCATTAGTATCGGCAGAAAAATATAGTGTCGGTTGTTTTAGTCTTGCTGCGATATGTAATGCAATACTTGACTTACCAGCACCAGGGGTGCCAGCAATTACAGTTACCTCTGCACGCCTAAGAATAATACCTTCTCGTTGGAAGGCTTGGAAAGGTGGTGGCAATGGTTCGCCACCTACTTCTGCTTTGCCTACACTACGGCGTAGAGTTTTCATTTATGCTTTTGTTTGATCGGCTACGAATGTAGCGAATTCTGCTGAGCCTGCCTTGACGTATTGTGTTGTACATTTACTTGGGTCTCCTTGTTTAGCAGAACAGAAGTAACCTTTGTATGGACCAAACTTACCAGTCATACCATAGATACGTGTCATGCTACCGTGTGGACACATGCGTGAACCTGCTGTGCTTGCAACTGGTGGTGCTATAGGTGCAGCAGTTGCCCATGATTCAGCAACAACTGTACCGCCTAGTGCTTGCGCTGCATAGCCTACTGCTGGTGCAACAGATGTTGCTGTTGGTGTAGGTACGCTAAAAGCAGTACCACGCACTGCTTTTTCGACTTCATCCACTGCTTCTGCAATCTGAAAGATGTTAGATGTGAGTGCAGTGAACTCATCAGGTGTGGATGCACGCAAAGTTATTTGCGTACCTCCTGTTGTCTTGAGGTTGATGCTGATTGGTGCTTCGCTATGTGTCATGCTGTCTCCTTGATAGGGGTGGATATGTTTTTCTTATCTCTATGCGTTCTTACTTTCATTGCTAACTGTATACCCTTCCAGCCATGGACTAAATCAACGAAATGTAATGTGCATTTACCACTGCCCGCTGGCATATGCACAATGATACCTCTCTCTGTGTTGATGTCTCCCCAACTACCGCGGGTTGCCGTAGCAGGATCATACGGCAAGCCGTGGGCATACACTGCTAACTGCATAGCAATCTTATTGGGGTAGGAAATACTACCAGTCTTTAGATCAGAGATAAATTTCTCTCCTTTGTATTCAACTATACGATCAGGTGTACCTGCAATTTTAAACTTATCTAACACGCAGAACTGTTCTATGTTTACGTTAGTAAAGTCTTTAGTTGCATCAGCGTATGCTTGTATGTCTGCAACATAATCATCTGGTATGACACCAAGGTCTTCACCTCTATCTAACTTCTCAGTCAGTGTATGTAATGCAGTACCAATTGTTGCTGCTGATGTAGCACCTGCTGCTTGCATTGCATCTTCAACTAACTTGTCCATCTCTAATTTGTTTTCTCTTACTGCTGATGCAGCCAGTAATAGATCGGGGCGCAGTGTTAATCCTGTTGCAGCCATGCGTAACTTCCATGCTACTAATGCAGTGCCGTCATCTAGGCTACCTGCAACTGTAGTTGTGCGTGTGTACGGTACAGGTTTACCACCTTTAGGTGGCACAACCATTGGTCTACCGTATCTATCTCTAGGTATAATTAGTTCTGACATGTATCTCCTTGTTAGACTAGGGCAGATGGGACAAGGAGAGAGCCGAAACCCACCTGCCTCTAGCGATTATGTGTTTGTATCTAGCCCGCAATGTGGGCATGGTTTTACTTTCTGTACGTACACTTCATGTTCTATCTTATCGGTAAACATTATATCCATGTACACCTTACACCCGTTACGGATACGGGTAGTACGTAGTATAGCACCTGATTTATGTAGCACTGACAACACGCCACTTGCCGTGCCGTGGTGTATGCCAAGCAAATCGCTTAACTCTTTCCAAGTTAAGCCGTGCTTCTCTGCTTTCTTTAATATGTATAACGCTTTTTGTTGGTTGTTATATTCTTTACCAGTACGCACGTTATGCATTGCTCTTTCTTTACTGGTGTTAGTACCTGACCAACCTGCCGTGCCATTGTATGGTACGTATGCGCTACTCATCTTCCTCTACATCATCTACTTCAATTTTATCTACACTTATAGTACCACCAGATATGCTTACATCAATCTCATCTGCTATACATTCTGTTGCTTCATCATCATCTTCTGCTGTGAATCCTGTAACATAAGCAGTGATTGTAACAGTTGCTTTATAGTCTCTTCGGAGTTTGTCGCATTCAATTGATTCGAGTAAGTCATTGATCTCGTTTCTTGTTGCAATGAATGTCTCACCATCCCATTCACCTTCACTGAAGAAGTCACGTACTTTACGCTTAGTTGCATGTACTTTATTCCAACCTTCTATATCTTCAGTGATGGTTTCATTCATCCGTACATTGTCTGCAATAAAGTTTACCACTTCTATTTCAGTATAAGTTACAGTGTTGCCGTTCATTACTACATTAATTGTATTCATAATTTCCTCTCGTTGTTTAATGAGCAGTTTATACATGTGCTCAGATGTTGTTGGCGGTACCGACTACGGCACTCTTACTCGTGTATCATTGCGAGCCAACTATGTCAGTTACGCTGGTTAGACAGACGTCAACCTACATTGTAAACGCAAGCGTTAGCGCTTTGTCTTTGACACGATCATTGCGTCCACTGATGGTGGCAACGGCACGCCGTTCCGAGCCACCAGAAGCGTAATGGTCAGCGTGTTCGATCACTGCCTGCCATACACCAAAGGCTGTACCTCTGATGTTCTCTTGTGTCTGTGACTGGCTATATATATTCCATGCGGAATCACGACCAGCCAATGCTATAGTGCGTTGGCGCTTCTCGCCTTGTGACAGTAGGTGCTCAGGTGTTTCTTCAACTGTAGTTGGCAATGCCCATACAGACTTGAAGATGTTCTTAACATCACGCTCATTAACCTTACGTTCTAATAGGTTACTTGCTACTGCTTCGTACTCAGCAATAGAACTGTAAGTTAGTTGTGTGATGTTACGAATGTCAGATACTGATAACTTAGAGTTAGTAGTATGTTTCATAACATAAGTAAAGGCATTTGTATTTTTACCTTTAATGATACGGTTGATCTGATTAGAGCAGAACAAGCGTTCGATAATAGGACGGATGCGCACTGCGCATGAACCGTCATGTGATGACTGCACTAATAGGAATGCAGCGTGTGGGTCATTGGCTACCTGTACACCCGCTGGTAATTCCATTACCATCCAGATGTTAGAGCCACCATTGTATTCACCTGCTGCTGTATACCGTGCATCACCTGAATCAACAAGCGTATCTAATGCAGAGAATACTTCCATGTTTTGTACGATCTTGTACTTGTCACCGACTACACCTATGACTGACTCTCCATTTTCAGTACGCTTAACTACTGCTTGACGGCGAGGAATATCTAACTTCTGAGTTAGAGTTTCATATGGTGATACAACTGTCTTGCGTTCAGTAAACATACTAGATAGTTCAACTGTCCAATCAAGTCCAGCCTGTTGTGCTGCTTCTGATGCAGACCCTGCGTTTACCGCAGTGCCTGCCTGTACCCATGCTTCCTTACGCACACGTTCTGTTGATGCGTTTAGGTATGCTTCAGTTAGTTCCATTGCTCTCTCTTTCCGATAGTTGTGTGCCTATCCAGCGAATCATTTTGAATCCGCTGAATCCTATTGTATCTTGCAGTAAAGCCAAAGCCATATCATCATCTGATGCTTCGACTTCTATCTCTGATTGTATAATGTAATACGATTTCATGTCAATACCAACCGTGCTTTCTCCAGTGTGACCATGCGATAGAGGGCTTGCTATACCTGTGTTGGATATACACCAGCCCCCTCTCAATCTGAAGAGGGGCTGGTGTCCCGTGCTTGGTGTCCAGTACTTGTGCTACACCGTATGCGCTTGAGTCAGGGTTGTCTGCTTCATGATTCCATGCTGACTCTTTACCCCATAGTTTAAGCAGTGATCTATACTCTGCTCGTCCCCATTGTGGATATTCTATAGCCATGTAGCCACGTGCATATACTTTAGACATGTACTTAGTCCAGTACTTAGGAGTAACATAAACAATTTGCAGTGTTGTTGCATCTTGTTGTATGTTTTTTACGTAGCCTTTGATAGGTATGCCTATCATGCTAGCGAATGCAAGCATACTTGCTACGACTGTTGCTTGATATCGTTTGATATTAATGTTTAGTCCTCATACATTTCATCATGCATTCGATCAGCATTCTTATCTTCCCAGCATTCACATGTGTGTATGAAGTTACTACAGTCATCACAAGTATCTCCTTTTCCTATAGCAATGTCATCATCTTGTCTTGGTTCAGTCATTTTCTGTTCCAATCTACTGTCTCATTGTCAAGCCATGATACAAAGAAATAGAAGCCGTGTTCATCTACTATTTCATTGTACCAGTCTGGTTGTTTGACACCATAGGCTAGGTTGTTAGATTTACGGAAATCTAAATTATAACCGTCCCATGTGTCCCACTTCAGGGCTACTTCATACTCTTCATCTTTATGGATGATGTTTATGAATCGAGTCCATCCATCTGACTCTTCGCTGCTTACTCCTTTGATTGTTACATCTTTAGGTTCTATATCATCACTCATCTGCTATACCTGCATCAGTAGCGTCACCTGCTGGTGGTATGTAGTCGTCTAGTGCTAGTTCAATGTTGGTTTGATTCGCTGATGAAAGTATAGTGCCGAACTCTTTGCCGTAGATATCTGTCATCTTTTTGATTGCTAGTTTACTAATTCTTTCTTCGTCATCACTGTCTATCATCTCTACTGTTGTTACTACTATGCAGTAGTCAAGTACATAACAAACGTCATACGTTTTCATAACTCTCCTTGTTGTATTGGTGTATCAGGTTAATAGCATAGTGCAAATTGCAGTCGCAGTCGCCACCGTTCATGTCTTCTATGAAGTCAAAGTGTGAATAGTTATCTTCATACAATTCGTTGATTAACTTATTGACTTCCATTATATGTGTGGGTTGTACTGATCATGTGCATAGCGAACCAACGCCTTGTCCCTTGCTCGTCTGTAATTACGGTGATGTACTGCTTGCTTGCCACTTACTAGTTTACTGGTCATCTTTTTTCTCCTTTTATATCTGGAATTATGCCTATTTTGTATCAGGAATTATGCTCCTCATAGATAGGCATCGCAAAAATCCTCTCGATGTTCCAAAAGTTTTTGTATGTCTTTGGCGATGTGTTCGCGTAGTTGCCGCTCAAACATAGCCATTTCTGCGTCCTTGTTCATTTATCTTTCACAAAATCGGAAGTTTCATCTGCGCTTTGCTTTGCTAGGCATTTGCTACAAGAAACTTGCCCGTCAAGGTCTACCGTGTAATCGTGTATACACACGGATTTGTATGTGCCCCTCATGTGAATTCTCGGTTTAAGCATGTCACCACCTCGGTCTTTGCTGGTGAGCATTGGTAGCATCTCATAATTCCTTGTGCGTGGAAGTGATAGGGATAAACATTTTTTGCAGTATGACCTTCGCAATATAAATAAACATCATCTGGCTGCTCTCGTCTAGTATTTGGTGGACAAGACGGACAGATGTTCATGCCCATGGCTTATCTGTGTGGTGGGCTGCACAATACTTAGTCTTGGAACGGATTCTCCGCTTGAGGTATCTGTTTTCTGTTAGTAACTGGTAGTTGGCAATGAATAAAAGTATAAGCATACCTAGTAGTATGACCATACTGATAAGCATAACAGTTGCCTCACTCATAGATAGATTCATATCATCTCCTTGTTATGTAGATAAAATTATAATGGACTTGCAGTTGTCCGTATAGGTTACGGTTTGGGTACTAAAAAAGCAGACAGGTGGGAAGAGAAGTCCCCACCTGTCTGCTTCTGTATTAGTTACGCTCGATTGCGTGAACTTCTAACTGGTAACGGAATTCATCTGCCCCGCCAGTCTTAGACTTAGCAACCCACTGTGTGAGTCGTCCTGTTAGTGTCACCGTTGCTGATTCAGCAGTACCCTGTCGGGCTTGATCTAGTGCTATGAGTTCTTGGATTACCGCAGGGTCTGTTGCTTTGAAGCCAACACCTACCACATAGCGTGGATTTCCTGCTGCATCACCGTTACTCATGCGTGGCATATCTCGTTGGCTTAACCAGCCAATGATTTGTGTGCCGTATTCGTTGGTCTTGATTGATTTGTCAGTGAACGCCTTGATTGTGCCACTAACTGTTAGTGTATTTTGTAACATGTTTCTCCTTGTTTAGTAGTTAGTTGGGAGGGTTATCCCTCTCACAGAGTGAGGGGGAACCCTCTTGGTAGATTATATTAAGTTGTTTTGCTTGGAGCAGTTGCAATATCCACCTGCTCCACATTCATCACAGTGCGTATGATTACAGCGCATACATATTGTACTGCTGTAACTCTTGCATGTTAGGCATTCCCTAAGTCCCACTTCGGGATTGACCGCGTGTGTTTTTGTCATCTGACATTGTTTTCCAACGGCTTGTCACATGATTGACAGTCGTTGAATAGTTTGGGCGTGAGTATGTTGCACCATCTGCACTGCACCTCACGCTTGGATTGTGCGTAGTCATCTAGTTCCCACAATTCTTCGTGGACACCGCCGTCTTGAAGGCTGACTGTTGGGACGGCGAACTCCCTGCGTATTAGCCAGCCACCTTCTCGTACTGTCTTGGTAACTGTCTCATCTATGTGATACCAGTTTTCATTCCATTGCATAGTCTCTCCATGTTTGTTTATGTATGTACCTGTAGTTATCTTTTTGGCAACTATAGTTATGATGTACATACTCTGGGTTTGTAGTGTCTCTGACGCTACCCAGTCACTTGCGCTGGGAGCGTCATCTATACGAGTCCACTGATGCTTGTAGATTTGATTGCCCTCATCAACGATCTGATGCGCTATGAAGTCATCTCTACCTTCCTTCTCTAGAAGGCAGGTTGGACAGGTCTCATCTAGCGTCATACATTCGTGACAAGTGTTCATTATGTTGAGTCCCACTGTTTCTTCTATCATTGACTTACCTCCTGTTGGTTAGCATTTACCTGAAGTAGGAAGATGATTAGTTCGTCGGCTTCTTCGTGGGTGATTAGCCCGCGCTCTACCTGACATACTAGGTTAGAGATCTGGTTGATAACTGTGCTCATAACAACTCCTTAGAACATAAGATATAATTATAATTTATAATTACATAGACCAGACCAACACGATCGGAATGAGTTGTCAAGCCACAGTTTTATCGTGGCTTGATAAGAAGGGAGATTGTGTTAGTAGTTGCACTTAATAAAGTATTAGCATCAGCATATATAACTATTTAAACCAGTAGATACTGTGCCTCAGCCTGCTGGCTGGTAGATAGTACCGCTACATACAGCAGCCAGTCTGTAGTTCTAACAGCACCACGTACTGTTCTAACAGTACCATTAGACCCCGTATAGTTTAATTCTCAGCCTGATATACTGTTGTATCTCTACCTAAAAACTTCTGTCAGTATAGTGACTACCCCATCTGAGCAGGACTTATATAATCAGTTGCATCAGAAATGTTCGTTTTACCTGTTTGAACGGATTAAGTATATATAGAGAACAAAATATATTCGGAAGTCTTTATAGAGCCTTCCTCATACTGTGACAGACTACTGTACAAACTGTACTTTATAGGCAGGTGTACTGTGTCAATAGACGGGACAAATTATGGCTGGGTTTAAGAGTGGGGCTGAGCACCATGCTTCTAAAGGTGTAGCCCGAGCCAAAGAAGATGTCCTCATAAGGGTCGCTGCTGGGGTAACTGTCCAAGCCGCTATGGCTGCGGCAGGTAAGAAACCAGACACAATCCGTCAATGGATAGTCCGTGATCCTGACTTTGCTCGCAAACTTGAAGAATCCAAGGCATCTGGACAAAAGCAATCTTTTAAAGAACTAGGTATAGAAAAAGAGTCAATTCCTTTCAAAGACTTTTCTAAGTTGTTTCTAGACCAGTTAGTATTTCCACATCACCAAGACTGGGTTGATCTCCTTGAGGGAAACCAACCTTCGTGGCTGCACCCTAATATGATTTATGAGCCAGGCGAGTCAAACCGTTTACTGGTTAATGTACCTCCTGAGCACGCTAAGTCCACCGTTATCACGGTGAACTATTCAACTTACCGCATTGCCCTCAATCCTAACATCCGCATCATTGTGGTATCAAAGACATTGAATAAGGCGCGAGAGTTCGTATACGCTATAAAGCAACGATTGTCCCATCCACGCTGGCTAAAACTGCAGACCGCTTACGGTCCAGATGGCGGCTGGAAACAGGACGCAGATACTTGGCGCACCGATACTGTCTATCTTGGGGGCGATGCGCGTAACTCAAGTGAGAAAGACCCGACTCTCCAAGCGTTAGGTATGGGCGGTCAGATCTACGGTGCACGTGCTGACCTTATTATTCTGGATGACTGTATAACAACTGCCAATGCCCATGAGTGGGAAAAACAGATGGACTGGTTACAGAAAGAAGTTATTACCCGTTTAGGTAAAAACGGTAAGTTGCTAGTAGTAGGGACGCGAATTGCAGCAAATGATTTATATAAAGAACTTCGTGATCCGAAGCATTGGTCAGGTGGCAAGACTCCGTTTACTTATATGGGGATGCCTGCTGTACTGGAGTATTCGGAAAAACCAGAAGACTGGGTTACGCTTTGGAAAGAGTCGGATGTCCCGTGGGATGGGGATGATGAGACTCCTCAGGAAAACGGCTTCTTCCCCAAATGGGACGGTGCAGCCTTATTTAAACGTCGTTCAGAAGTCACACCTTCAACTTGGGCACTTGTCTACCAACAAGAGGACATCCAGGAAGACTCAATTTTCCCACCAGTGTTGGTGCAGGGAGCAACTAACGGAATGCGTAAGCGGGGAACACTAAAGCCTGGTGCTGCTGGACATCCACCACAGGTGGAGTCTCACACTGTTATTGGCTTTGACCCTGCTATGGCTGGCAATGCTGCCTTTGTAGTTTGTACGTACAACCGAGCAGATGGAAAGATTTATATATTGGACTGTATCAATATGAGCGAACCGACACCTCAGAAGATTAGGGCAACAATTGAAGAACTGGTTCAAAGATACAAACCACAAGAGTTTAGAGTTGAAATCAACGCCCACCAAAAAGCCTACTCACTTGATGAGGAACTACGAAACTGGCTTAGTCAATACGGCGTACGGCTTGATGCTCACTTTACAGGCAAGAACAAATGGGACACATCTTTCGGCGTTGCCTCAATGTCAAACCTCTTTGGTACAGAACGTGATGGCAAACATCAAAAGAATAATATAATAGAACTTCCTTCTTCAGAAGGCAGCGAAGGTATCAAGGCTCTAACTCAGCAACTGCTAACTTGGAAGCCAGAGACTAGGGGCAAGACAGATACTGTTATGGCTTTATGGTTTGCAATAATTCGCATCCGCGAACTAATGCAACAGGGTAGCAGAACATCTATGTATGTTAATAATCGTTGGGCTACTAAACAACAAATGAATGGTAGATACGCAATTAATCTAGATGATGCCTTTGCAGAGCAATGGCAAGAAACTTACGGATAGGGAAACTAAAATGGCAGTACCAATTATCGGCGCAGCAGCACTTGCTGCTGCCAGAGCAGTAGCGGTAAGTAAATAATTTTTAATCAATCGTTAGGACAATAATGTTATCAATGGAGCAAATTGCTGCGCGAGTGGCTTCTCTTAAATTACGCAATTACGAACGTGATGCGCGTAACCTTGATGTCCTTGCTGTCCGTAAAGGAAAAATTTCTCAGATCTATCCTGACTTTTTTCCTGAAGGTGTAGATACTAACGTAGTTGCTAACTTTGTTGATATTGTAGCCCGTGACCTTTCTGAGGTAATGGCTCCGCTTCCAGCGGTAAACTGCTCAGCAGCAAATCAAGTTTCTGACAGAGCGCGTACATTCGCTGATAAGCGTACTCGTATTGCATCTAACTATTTCTCACACTCAGACCTAGCAGTACAAATGTACTCAGGTGCTGACTGGTACATCACATATGGTTTCGTCCCTTTCATTATTGAATTAGACGAAGAAGCAAAATTGCCACGTATACGTATAGAAAATCCTATTGGGGCTTACCCAGAATTTGATCGCTATGGACGTTGTGTAGCATTTGCTAAGAGATATACACTTACATTAAGTGAACTTGTTTCTCAATTTCCTGAGTATGAAAGTCAAATACTTGGTACTTTAAAATACAAACAGGATCTTAATGTTCAGATTGAAATGATTCGTTACTACGATAAAGATCAATCTGTTATATATCTTCCCTCTAAAAATGATCTAGTCATTTCTGCGGCTCGCAATCCGTTAGGTAAGATGATGATTGTTGTAGCACGTAAGCCATCTATTGATGGTGAACTGCGTGGACAGTTTGATGATGTACTCGGTATTCAATTGCTTCGCAATCGTTTTGCATTACTTGCAATGGAAGCAGCAGAGAAGTCAGTACAAGCACCGATTGTTCTACCACAAGATGTACAAGAACTTCAGTTGGGTGGAGATGCGGTTATCCGTACCGCTAACCCAGCAGGTGTTCGTAGAGTTGAACTTAACATACCGCAAGGCGCGTTTACTGAACAAGAATTACTTAATCAAGAACTACGCGTTGGCTCTCGTTATCCAGAGGGACGTACTGGAAACATTAATGCAAGTATTGTTACTGGACAAGGTGTACAGGCTCTTATGGGTGCATTTGACACCCAAGTTAAATCTGCTCAAGCAATTTTTGCAGCCGCACTTCGTGACGTAATCAGCATCTGTTTTGAAATAGATGAAAGCATTTATCCAATTGAAAAAACCATTCGTGGCGTAGATTCGGGTTCACCTTATGAAATTACATACAAACCAAGCAAGGACATTAAGAGCGACTATTCTGCTGATGTTCGGTACGGTATGCTTGCTGGTCTTAACCCAGCACAAGGTCTTATCTTTATGCTTCAAGCACTTGGAGGAAAACTCATCAGCCGAGATATGGCTATGAGAGAACTACCGTTTACAGTTAATGTAACTCAAGAACTTGAAAAGATTGAAATTGAAGATATGCGTGCAGCGCTACTTGGTTCGCTTACTGCAATGACTCAAGCAATTCCACAAATGGCAACACAGGGACAAGATCCATCAGAGATAGTAAGAAATATCGCTGCAGTTATTAAGGCTCGTCAAAAGGGTCAAGCCCTTGAAGACGCTATTGAAGCAACCTTTGCTCCGCAGCAACCAATTTCTCCTGCTGGGGAAGCGCCTACGGTTGAGCAAATGTCCCCTGCTCCCACTGCTTCTCCAGTAGGAGAACTACGACAACAGGAGACACCACCAGATTTACAGATGATGCTCAGCCGTTTAACATCAAATGGACAGGCTAGTGCTTCTTCTCAGATAAGACAACAAAGAGTAATCTAGAGAGGTAATGATGGCATACAAAAAGAAAGTTATTGATCTAGATACTTATTCTGTTATGGATGGTTATGCAATTGCTCTTAACGAATGGTATAAATCATTACGCCGTGCAGGTTTTTCCGTAGATATAACACTTGCAATAGTATTAGAAAAAGAATCATTTCCTACTTGGATATTACCAGTTAAACCTTTAGAAAAAATTACCGATATTGAATATGATGATGATGAGGATGAATAATGGCTGGAACAAAAGGACAAAGCGGTGGATACCGTCAACCAATGAATCCCGCACCAGTATCACCTCCAGGGGCTTTATCACAACGTACTGATGGTGGAGCACTTGACGGTATGACTCAACCCACTAAGCAATACACAGGTTTGCCTTACGGTCAGAATAAAGAAATAAATGATGCACAAGGTGCAGCAAGTATGGCTGGTGATACCAATCCATTTTCTAAATTTACTCCTTTAACTGCACCTAGCGCACGTCCTAATGTTCCTATTACTAATGGCATTGCATCAGGTGATGGTGCTGGTACTGAAGTAATGCGTGATATGCCCAACTACTCACCATCACTTACAGATACTATTCGTCATCTTGCACAGTTTGATGCATCAGGAGATACAGAATTAATTTTTAGACAACTTACTGACAACGGATACTAATGTATAAGATTAATCCAGTTGTTGCTACAGTTTCACCTAACCTTTACAACGCTGCTAAGACTGCTAATCTAAACCCTAAAGAAGTTAATCAGGTTGAGCAGATGAGTTATACAATTAATGAACACCGCCAACTTACAAAGTTAAGCGAAGAAGCAGCACGCAAGCGTTATGACTCACTTGATGTTGGTATTCAAGATCAATTAAAATTTATGTTTAAAGAAACAAACTATATGCAACCACCCGAAACAGTTGCAGATAAAGTACAGGGTTTTCTTGGCGGTACACTTAAACTTGCTGCTTCACCACTTATTGGTTTGCTTAAATTAGGCGGAGCATACAACCGTGCAATTAATACACCTTATGCTGTTGCTCGTCAGGTCTACCAAGGTGCAGAATTATTTTCTGCAAAAACTTGGCATGATGGCTGGGATGGTCGTAGTCTTTACGACAATGGTGCTTTAAAAGAAGCAACAGATTACTTTGGTAAGTTTGACGTAGAGGTAGCAAAAGGATTATTGGCTGGTCGAACACCTGGTGAAATTGTAGAAGCATACGGTAGCGTTGATAGCAATTTACTTGAGTCAATTAAGAAAGCATACAACGACCCAGATGCTTTTAAAGAAGTACTTGAGGGTGTTAAGTTTACACAGATTAGCCCAGGTCGCGATCTTGCTCGTATGTTAGATGATGATGGTAATCCTAGTGTTTATACAAAACCTAGTTCATTTGCAAAAGGTTTATCTGGCAAAGTTGATTTTATGTATCAGATTGCAGTTGATCCATTAACTTGGATGACTGGTGGTTTTAGCAAAGGTGTTACTAAAGGTGACAGAATTGCTAAAACAATATCAGAACGACTTATTAAGAATGAAAAAATAGATGTTGTTGTTTCTGATGCGTTTAAAAATAATCCAGAGTTAAGTAACTTTTGGGACAATGGTATTGGACCTTTAATCAAAAGATTTGCTGAAACAGAAAAAGGCGCGAAGGGCGCAGTCTTTGAAGAAATTGGTAAAAGATTTCCTGGCTATAATGACCGTACAGTTATTGAAGCATTTGCTGAGCCAACTGCTAAAGTTTATGATGCAGCATCAGCAGAAAAGTATTTTACTAGCGCACAGAATTTAAATTACCTTATGGCTGGACGCGTAAGCGGATTAAGTTATTCTCGTAATGGTGTTGTTGTTGCTAGAACTAGCCGTAATCTTTATGATAGTTTTTCTAGATACTTGGATAGCGTTTTCAACGCTACTACTCCACAAGAGTTTGCTGGCAAAGTAAGTAAGGGACGCACTGTTGCCCAGCGTGATCGAGCAACAGAACCAATCATTAACTTAATATCTAAACCTGAAGTATTGCAACGAAAAGATATGAAAGTCATTGAAGATGCAACTGCTGAAATTCGTGGTTGGAGATTACAGAAAATTGGACAACTTGCTGCTCGCTCCCCTTTGGGTCGAGAAGTAGAAGTTGGATTAGGTGCAGCACGTACTGCTGAAAACTTTACAATTCGTGCTCGTCAAATTCTTCCACGTGATATGGCGCAAACACTAACAGAGCATTTTCTTGCTTCTACCGTTAGCGAACAGTTTGTTATACTTCGTAATCTTGATGCTGCAGTTATGTATTCAATGGGTCTTGGTGGACATGCTAAGGGTGATGAATTAATTGCTAAGGTACTTCGTGAGAAGTACGGTGTCGGTGCTGGTATGGGAACTAAAGTAGATCGTACAGTACCAAAAGAATTAGTTAATGATACACCAAAACATATTATGGCAACCAATGGAACTAATGCAGTTTCAAGCAACCTTGGTAACATACACAGATACCAAGCAACTTATGCTGTTGGTGCATTGCCTTACAATGAAATTGGTTCAATGGTATGGCAAATTAAATCAAAAAAGTTTTCAGTTGAAGCAATTGGTGGAGCAGTACAAGGTGATTTTTCTAAAAAATTAGTTGACGTATGGTCTTTCCTTACACTGCTACCACGTTTAGGTATTCGTTCATCTATTGATGAAATGACAATGTATCTATTGACAGCACCTACACGTGATATATTTAGTTTAGCGACTCTTCAGGGTCGCAAGATGGCTAACGTATCAAGAACGTTTACTGGTTCTACTTTAAGCACTGGACCAATCAAGCGTGGAGTGCAAAGACTATTTAATCTTGCACCTGATAAAAGCCTTATTGATAATATTGGTAAGAAAATTAAGATTAGTCCAGAAGAAGCACTTGATGATGCTGCACGTTATGAGGCATTGGAAGTATATGCACTATCTAAGAACCTAGATATTTCACAACTTACAAGTTTGCAGAAACGAGAAGCCGTAGGTGCTTCTATTCTTAACATGTATGGTCCATATATTAGAAATCAAGAAGATTTAGGTTATCTATTACAAGCATTTAAATATTCACCTGATGCTCTTGATGGTATGGCTCAGGCTCTTATTGGTAATACTGGTATTTCTGGTGAGTTTGGTGAGAAAGTATTACAAAACATTATTACACCAACAATGTTAGATAAAGCATTTGCTTCATTTGATTCTAAAATGTATGGCAAGACAGTAACAGTTAATACTTCAAAACTAAGTGAGCGACAAATTGCTGGCGTACAGTACGAAAAATGGTATAAGTTATTTGTTGGTAACAAATATAGAATAAAATCTGATAGCAACCCATACTTTACGCCTAGCCAGGTATTTTTAAAGAATAATGCTCTACGTACAAAAGATGATTATGTCAAAGCAATTGATGAGAGCATGGAGCAGGTTGGTTTTACTCTTAGTCCAGTGAGCAACACTTGGACTATCTATAATCCTGCTTTAGTTAGTAATTTCTTAGGTGATACTATGGATACTGTATCTGGTAGAGCCGCAGGACTTAGTGATGGAACTATCGCTCGCGGTCAGTTAGCAAATATATTTTTAGATATGCGTGAAACTTTCCACGGTTCATCTGAATTATCTGTATTCAATGATGATCTGTTAGCGCTTATGACTAAAAAAAGAAAAGAAGTTTCTTCATCACTACAAACCAAGTCTGGTAATGCAGGTAAGCAAGCAACATTAAGTCAATCTGCTGCCGCTATTAGTTTAGATGATTTTCATGATGCATCAAAGGGATTCCAAATCCAAGGAGAAGTTAATACTACTCTTGACTTTGGTGATGACATTGAAAGCATCTATCGTAGATTTGGTAACTGGGGCTTTGAGCAGATGGATAAGCAGGTTACTGGTATTTTCCGTCAACCAGCAATTAACATTGCTTATGTTGCTGTTCGCAAGAAGTATGCAGGCGCAGAAAGAGAAATGACACGACAATTAACCGAAGGTTGGACTAAAGGTTCTGCTGTTGTTAAAGGCAGTAAAGAATATGCAAGGATTGCAGACTTACAAAAGGCTGTAGCAGAGAAACACTTTACTGAAATCTCACTACGTGAAGCAGCAGATACTGTTCTAAAGTTTGCTGATAACCCTAGCATTCGTTCTAACTTCTCTTATTCTGCACGTACAGTAGGTCGTTACTATCGTGCAACAGAAGACTTCTATCGCCGTATCTACCGCATGAAAGATGTAGCACCACGTGTTTTATACCGTATGCGCTTAGCACATCTTGGTTTAGATGCTAGTGGTGGTATTCATACAGATACAAATGGTATGGCATATGTAGTTATGCCTATGGATAACGTATTATTTAAAGCAACAGATGCAACAATGCGTGTATTAACTGGTAACGATAACTATCGTCAGCCACAGTTTAATCAGTTTACACTCAAGTTAAATATGTTGAACCCATCATTCTCACAAGATGCTGGAGTGCCTACTCTATCTGGTCCAATTGCTGGTTTAAGCGTAATTGGTGTAAAGAATTTCTTAGGTATGGCTCCAGAACAGATTCCATTTATTGGTAAATACCTTGAACCATACGGTACTGCATTAGGTGAAAGCATTGATACATTTGCACTAGGTAACATTGGTGATAACATCAATATCACTAAAGCGATTGTACCTGCTGGCTTACAAAAGATATATGCATTGACTGGCTTTGATGAGAAGTCAAGACAAGAAGTAACCGCTGCACAACAGGCTATTGCCTACAATGCAGCCAATGGTATATCACTAAGACCAGATGCAACTGATGCCGAGAAGGCTCAGTATCTAAAGAACATTCGTATATCTGCACACAACATTGTATTCCTACGTAACTTGTTAGGTTTGTTTGCACCAGTAGCACCACAGTTATCTGAAAGCATTGGTGTTCCTGACTATCTAAAGGATGTAGGTATTACTAGTCTACGTGCTGAGTTCTTTGAACTACTAGATGGCATATCTAAGGCTAACAACGGTGACGTTGTAGATCCATATGAGCAAGCATTAGTTACTTTCATGGGTGAGAATCCAGGTAAACTTATCTATACTATTTCACGTACAGAAAAAACAAGCAAAGTAGTTGTGCGAAATAGTGAAGGATTAAAGAACTGGGCTATACGCAACAAGAGCATGATAGATACATACGGCTCAGCCGCATACATTTTTGCTCCAA
>Ga0209414_1000403_pt1 | contig 20581 bp, 13 predicted proteins | sample LakVidmifraction_4_FD_181154 | JGI IMG/M metagenome (GOLD analysis project Ga0209414, IMG submission 181154) | Hypersaline microbial communities from Lake Vida, Antarctica - Brine Hole Two &gt;0.2 micron (SPAdes) (version 2) | ecosystem: Environmental > Aquatic > Non-marine Saline and Alkaline >... | reverse complement strand
GGTGATATTTATTGATTTTCATTTTCGACGGTCAACGCCCGTCGCTACAGCATGAATCTGCAGTTTTAGGGTTGTTTTGCAAATTGCCACCTGTAGCGGCGGGCGGTGACTGCCGAAAATAACCTGCAACCAGAAAAACAGGGCAAAATGAAATCTCAACACTTCGTTCTTGCTTATTACAACGGTTTGTTGTTATAATTGTACTTTAATTTTAATATAATTATGGAATGTATATGAATGATATGAAAAAATTTTCAAGAGTTTGGGTTGAGGTTGATGGAACAACCTTATTGTCCAATTTTCTCAACATTGTATCTTCAGTCTCTCCGTGTGATGTTATTGTTGTTTTAAAGGCCAATGCTTATGGTCTTGGGGTTAAAGATTTTGCCGGGGTTCTTTCTGGTCAGAAGTTCTTAATGTTTGCCGTTGCTGAGCTTGGCGAAGCAATGGAATTGCAGGGTCTGGGTCATAAAGTTATGATTTTAGGAAGTATCTTACCAGAGGAGATTTCCTGCGCTGTTGAACATGACATTGTTTTGCCTATATCGAATCTGAAAATTGCTCGTTTGATCAATGAAGAAAGCAAGCGTTGTGGTAAGATTACAAAATGTCATTTTGTTGTCGATTCAGGTATGGGACGTCTTGGTTTCTTACTTGATGAAGCCTTTGAAGGCGCTGTTGAAATTTCAAAGATGGAAAACATTGAGCTTGAAGGAATTTATTCACATTTTCCTATTGCTTATAAACCCGGTTCGAAATTTACACTTTCACAGATTGAGCGAGTTGGAGAACTAATTGCCCGACTTGAAGAAGAGGGAATATCTTTTAAGATTAAGCATATTGCTAATAGTGACGGCATTAACAATTTTCCTGAATCTTATGCTGAACCATTTAATGCGGTAAGAACTGGAATAGGGCTGCATGGTACTTATGATTTAGAAGGAAAAAGAAGTGTAGAAGTCAAGCCTATTGCAACCTTGAAAACAAGACTTACAGAAATTCGAGAATTACCTGCCGGTACAAGTATTGGTTATGGTCGGACCTATGTGCTGCCAAAGAAAATGCTTGTTGGTGTAATCTCAGCAGGTTATGCTGATGGTTTGCCTTTGGCTTTGTCAAATAGGGGAAGCGTTATTGTTAATGGTTGCTTGTGTCCCATATTGGGGCGTGTTTCCATGGATTATACAACAATATCACTTGAACAGGTAGATGAACCAAAACTTGGTGATGAGGTCATATGTATTGGAGAATCAGGAGATTATAAAGTTACACTGGAAGATTGGGCATGTCTAAAGAATACTCACCCGTATGACATTATATGTTCTTTTGGTGGCCGTGTAGAAAGGGTCTTTAAATATGAAAAATAACTTTTTTCTTCGTATTTGCTTATTCTTTATCCTTTGCAGTACGTTCGTTGTTGGCAGTTATGCGGAGGGTTTTAACAAATATACTCAAGCTGGCATGTCTGATATGTTGCAAGAACAAAGTTTCTCCGATGTTGGTGATGAATCAAAAGTTAGTATACTGCATGTTGAAGCTCTTGATCTTGGTTTTGTGTTTGATGATTTTACACTGACAGAAAAAGCTTCAAGAACAGGAGCTGTAGGACCTTTCTATGATTTAATAAACTTTCCTAACGGTAGCAAGTTTTGGGGTGTTAGGCCATTTTATACTTATAGTTATAACTCTCATAATGATAGAACCATCAGAAATGTAATATGGCCTTTAGCGTCGGATAAAGAATTTAATGATCAGCGTTTAACACGAATTTTGACATATTATAAGTTGGATTATGAGGTGTCAAATCCTTATTCCAAATATGCAGCCTCTGTATTTCCTCTGCTTTTTTGGGGACGAAGTAATGTAGGGAAGGGATATTTTGCTTTGTTTCCATTAGCGGGACGTATGGGTAATTTTTTGGGGATGTCAGAGTTGGAATTTTTCCTTGCACCTTTATATGTCAAGTATCGTACAAACGGAATGACATCATCAAATATCTTATGGCCTATATTTAATTATACAACCGGCAAAGGTGTTAAAAGATATAGAGTATGGCCTCTCTATGGTCGAAATATTAATGAAGATATATGGGCAAAACATTTTGTTTTGTGGCCAATCTGGACTGATGTTACATATCATTTGGAAGGTGGGAAAGGGTATAGTTTTATACTGTTTCCCTTGTATGGACAAACCAGAACTCAAAATCAATCAACCACGTGGGTGGTTCCGCCTTTATTTAGATTTACATTTAGTGAACCTCAGGATTTAATAAATTGTCCATGGCCTTTCTTTCAGTATATGAAAGGCACGCAGAATAAACTCTATTTCTGGCCCATATGGGGAACGAAAGAACGTGAAGGAATTCGTAGAGATTTTTATTTGTGGCCTTTGATGTATAGAAGATATACACAAAGACCCACTATGACACAGGCTAGCTTTCAATTTATACCATTTTTCTATTATGAAAACAGATTGGAAGTCGTCAGAGAAAGGGCTGCAGATTTGAGCAGTGAAGATATGTTTGAGGAAGAGTTGGATTATGCTAATTACCCAATCGTTAAATCGGAGAGTAAGTCCAAGTACGTCAAAATATGGCCCGTATATTCCTATCGTCGTCTAGAAGAAAATTATGCAGTGAGAGTTCTGGATTTATGGCCTGGGCGAAGCTGGCCGGCTTTGGAAAGAAATTATGCACCCTTTTGGACTATTTATTCTCATTATAAGCTTGAAAACCTTACTACAGATACACTATTATGGGGTTTGTGGCGATATAGGACTATCGATGACTACAAAGCTGCTTCTCTTTTTCCATTATATAACCAGGTCAGGGAGACAGATAAGTTTAAGTGGAATGTTTTATATGGGTTGGTTGGATATAATAGAGAAGATGAAGCAAAATACATTAAATTTTTGTATTTTATAAAATATCGATTTGGGGAACAGAAATAAACTGTAAATGGTAAAGGGTAAAATGTAAACGACGGAATAGCTCCGCAGGCTTAATTAATTAAGAATTGAAAGTTGAGATTTAGTTAGATGGTTAAATAGCCTGATTACATACTCCAACGAAGTATTTCATAATAGCCTAGGGTGAGAGACCAACGGGATCGTAACCCTAGGAAACATAACAAAAACAAAGTTTTTACCTGCCCACGGCAGTGTCAGGTGTAGCCCGAAGGGCGAAGACGGGCAGTCTTAACTTAGCCCATAGACCTTAGAGCGTCTTTGGCAGTGGCTTAACTTAGACCTTAGACCATAGAACGTAGAACGTCTTTTAGAAGCAACAAAGGGAAATAAAATAACAAATGATAACTAGAGAACCAGAATTTTTTCCGGAGTCCAAGAACTGGATTGGCCAGCTAGGTCGAATCGGTGTAAAGGCATCAAGGTCAGTTGGGAGAGCGGGAATCTTATTGGCACAAACCATATTGGCAATGCGCTTTATGTTTGTTAAGCGTTCTCGCCATGAAATTGTGAACCAGATGTATGTTAATGGTATAAAAAGTATACTTGTTATCGCTATTGTTGCTATTTTTACTGGCATGATTCTGGCTCTTCAGACAGGTATCGAATTGATGAGGTTTAACCAGCAGGTTAATGTGGGGACAGCAGTTATGGTTTCAATGCTTAGAGAGATGGGACCTTTTATGACTGGACTGATTCTTGCTGCCTGTGTAGGATCTTCAATGGCTGCTCAACTGGGAACAATGACTGTTTCCGAGGAAATTGAAGCTTTGGATGTTATGCAAATTGATCCTGTGAGATTCTTAGTGATGCCTCGTCTGGTTGCAATGATGGTTATGACACCTTTACTATCTTTTTTTACATGTATGACAGGAATTCTTGGAGGCGGAATTGTTGCCGTGACACAGCTTCATGTTTCCTGGGAGGCCTACATAAATAATGCATTTTGGCTTGCCGAAGAGAAAGACCTGTTTGTGGGATTATTAAAGGCATTTCTGTTTGGTGTAATTATTACAATAGTTTCGTGTCATGAAGGGTTTTCCACAACAAATGGAGCTGTTGGAGTGGGGCTGTCTACACGTAAAGCTGTAATAGAATGCTTTTTATATATTTTGGTTATTGGTTACGTTGTTACAAGAATGTTTTATTTATAGGATACTATGATTGATTTTAATAATGTTACAAAAGTTTTAGGTGATAATACTGTACTTGATGGTATGGATCTGCACATAGAAAAAGGTGAAACCTTTGTTCTTGTTGGTCCGTCTGGTACCGGAAAGAGTGTTATGCTTAAGCATATTGTATCGTTGATGACGCCGGATTCAGGTAGTGTGAAGGTTATGGGTGAAGATCTATCTCAGTGCTCAAGAAAGAAGAAAGAGGAAGTACTTTCCACCTTTGGATATCTTTTTCAGGGAGGAGCATTGTTGGCATGGATGAGTGTTGCCGATAATGTTGCACTTCCTCTTATTGAAAAGACAAATATGAATAGAAAGGATATATACGAAAAGGTATATAATGCTTTAGAACTAGTCGGGTTGAAAGATGATGGCGATAAAATGCCAAGTAGTATATCCGGAGGAATGAAAAAACGTGCAGGTCTTGCAAGAGCTATTATTAGAGATCCTCAGATTATATTATATGATGAACCAACCTCTGGACTTGATCCCGTTATGGCTAGGACTATTGATCATCTAATTGTTGATTTAAATGAAAAAAAGCCCGGCATGACATCACTTGTGGTGACTCATGACCTTCATAGTGCACTATCAATTGCTGATAGAATTGGTTTGTTGTATTCAGGAAAAGTTATTGTTGATCTAACCCCGGAAGAGTTTATTAAATCAAAAGATCCGGAAGTTGTAAAGTTTTTGGAAGCACAGTATATTACAAAACGTGGTTCATGGGAAAAAGAAAGGAAATAGTATGCAAAAATGTAAAGGAAGAACGCAGTTAATTGTGGAACTGTTTGTTGGTGTGGTCATTATATGTCTTTTAGTTGGTTTAGGATATTTTACAATAGTTTTGTCAAATGATTCACTATTTGGAAAAAAACAGGTTATACAAGTTGAATTTGACGATGTTATGGGACTTAGTGAAGGAGACAATGTTGTCGTTAAAGGTATGCCTGTTGGCAAGGTGGATGTATTGGTTCTTGATCCTCAGAAAGGGATCATTGTTACCTGCAAACTAAATCAGCCAATTAAGTTTTATGAAGGGTACGTTATCGAGGTTGTTACAACATCAATTCTAGGTGGACGCCATTTAGAAATAACTCCCGGGTCGGATACCAATTCACTAGTCAATTTGGATAAACCTCTGAAAGGTCAAACACCTGTTGATTTGATTGGTGATATTACAGAGGTTGTGGCAAGGTTGAAGCAGGCTCTTTTTGAAGAGGGTATTGTTGAAAACATTGTTGATATAACTGCAGATATAAAGAATATTACTGGTGAGCTGAAAGACGGTAAAGGTTCCATAGGTATGTTGCTGGCTGACAATGGCAAACTATATAACAGCCTTAATTCCGGCATTGATTCTTTTTCTGTAATATCCAAACGCCTTGAGAATGGAGAAGGCACAATGGGAAAATTACTTTCTACAGATTCACAAATGTATGATGACCTATCTGCAACTATGGCATCTTTGAAAACAATTTCAGAGAGACTTGAGAACGGAGAAGGAACATTGGGAAAATTACTTGCTACAGATTCGCAAATGTATGATGATCTATCTGCAACTATGGCATCTTTGAAAACAATTTCAAAGAGACTTGAAAACGGAGAAGGAACATTAGGTAAATTGTTGTCGACTGATAGTGTTTTCTATAATGATCTATCTGATACGATGGCAAATATCAGTGTTATTTCCGGACAGATTGCTAATGGCAAAGGTACTTTAGGTCGCTTTATTATGGATGAAGATATGTATATAGAACTTCAGTCTGTTGTTAGCGATGCTCATTCAGCTCTTGATGACTGGCGTGAACTATCTCCTGTTTCAACATTCTCTAGTGTATTCTTCGGTGCATTTTAGTAGATAGTGAGTAGTGAATAGTGAGTAGTGAGTAGTGTGTAGTTGGTAGTGGTTAGTTAGTTAGGTTTATACTCCAACGGAGTAATTTGTAATAGCCTAGGGTGAACGACCAACGGGAGTGTAACCCTAGGATAATAACAAAAACAGAAGTTTTACCTGCCCACGGCAGTGTCAGGCGTAGCCCAAAGGGCGAAGACGGGCGTATCTTAACTTAGACCTTAGACCTGACGTCTCTTAACTAACAACATGAATTAAAAACGAGTACTGTGTACTACACACTACGTACTACATACTTTTTTTAGAAATAATGAATATTAAATATAAAAAATATAAAGGAGCCTACCTATTACTCTTGCCTGCTATCCTGTTTTTTATAATATTCAGCTATATTCCAATGAGTGGCTTAGTTATTGCCTTCAAAGACTTTCGCCTGGGATTGGGGATTATCGGAAGCCCATGGTGTGGATTAGAAAACTTTCAAGTACTCTTTGAAAATGCCAATTTTATTCGTGTAATAAGAAACACACTCGTTATATCTTTTCTTAAACTCTTTTTTGTTCTAGTAGTTCCAATTATTCTTGCTCTCATGCTAAATGAGGTTCGTCTCTCTGCATTCAGAAAAGGAATTCAGACTCTTACCTTTATACCACATTTTATTTCATGGGTAATTCTTAGTGGTATTTTTCTTATGCTTTTTGGTATAGATGGACCATTAAACAAGTTGATTGTCTCCTCTGGTGGCGAACCAATTGGTTTTATGACCAGTGATGTATGGTTTGTTACCATTATTATTGCGACAGGAGTCTGGCAGACTGCCGGATATACAGCCGTGATATATCTTGCAGCAATTTCAGGAATCAATCCAAATTTATATGATGCGGCAAGTGTTGATGGTGCAAACCGATGGCAGCAGACATGGTATATCACTTTAAAGGCTTTGCAGCCAACCATCATTATCATGTTTATACTATCAGTAGGTGGTGTCCTGAACTCCGGCTTTGACCAGATATTCAACATGTATAATCCCCAGGTTTATGATGTAGGGGATATCCTTGGAACTTGGCTCATACGAAGATTTGAAGCATTAGATTTTGCAGGTGCTGCTGCAGGTGGACTGCTGCAATCTGTTCTTGGAATGTTTCTGGTCTGTTTAACCAACTCTCTGGCAAAACGATTTGCAGGTAAAGAAAGTGGGTTGTGGTAATGAAATATACTAAAGGCGAAAGAATATTTAATATATTAAATATACTGATACTATCTATTGTCGGCTTAATAATGCTATACCCGCTGCTATATATCTTCATTGTTTCAATTAGTACAATGGCAGGTGCTGGTGCTGGATTAATACCTAAAGAGATTACATTTTCAGCATATAAAGTAGTTTTGGGAAGCAAGGAGCTGTTGACTGCTCTTGGTGTTTCATTGTTGAGAACAGTTGTTGGCACTTCTATCACAGTTGTGGTTACAGCAATGTGTGCATACGCGCTATCAATAAAAAAACTCCCACATCGAAATGCAATTATGTTTTTAATCGTATTTACAATGCTCTTTTCCGGGGGAATAGTTCCTACATATATGGTTGTTAAAGGTCTTGGACTTATTGACAGCTTCTTTGTTTATATTTTCCCAATGCTCCTCGATGTCTTTTGTATCTTGATTTTGAAAAACTACTTTGAGCAGATACCTGAATCAATCATTGATAGTGCTTATTTAGATGGAGCAGGGGACTTTAATATCCTGTTCAGGCTCTATATTCCATTAAGTAAACCAGTTGTTGCAACTGTTGCATTAATAACAGCGCTCGGACACTGGAATTCATGGTTTGACAGCATGATTTACATAAACAATCCCGACTTAAAAGTTCTACAGTTATTCCTGAGAGAAATGATTGTTGAATCAAATTTCTTCTATCACTATTCAAGTGCCATCATGGTTAATAGTGAGAACATCTCATCTGAAACTATTAAAGCGGCAATTGTTGTAATTACAATTCTGCCAATCTTTATTGCCTATCCATTCGTCCAAAAGTATTTTGTCAAAGGCATCATGCTGGGGAGCACGAAAGAGTAGTTGCAAATGCATAAAATCGAAAATTCAAAAATGGCAGGAAAGAGAAGAGTTTTGTCCACAGATCTCGCAGATAGGCCATTCGTTGCACTCATTGCTGTCGTAAACTCCAGCCTCTTTCCCGTTGGCAGGGTCTTTGCAGATTGAAGAAGAAAGATTTTACTAGCAATAAATGGCACGAAAAGACACGAAAATCGCGTTGCTCTAAGAGTATGCATTGCCTAAAAAAGTGCTAAGTCCTACGTTCTAAGGTCTAAGTATCTCTGCGAGGCAAGGATAGAAAAAGCAATAGTGCCAAAAGTTTATGGAACAATGCATGTTAGCAATTCTTGAACAACTTTCAAATTACCAGTTGGGAGCGATAATGTCCTCATTATCATCTTTCGTTCTTCATTGAATGTTCGGTTCTATCAAAAGTTTTATACTTCTTTCAGACCTATTGTGTTCTAAGTAAACGAGATACAGACTGTTTTGTCTTATTCCCCTATTTCGGTTCATAGAACCGACTCTACAACTGCTAACAAACAGTACTATACTTTTAAACAACCAATACAGGCTTGTCATATATTGCATCCCGTTGTAGGGTCCGCTCTGTGAGCGGAAATATGTTTTTCATATAATTTTTGACAGTATCGAATGTTCGATGTTGGACGTTCATTTGCTCTTTCCTACTCACAGCAGTGAAACTTAGTCCTAAGGCGTTGATTCCCCCCTAGTATCGAGCAACTCTCGCCCATGCGTCATGCGTCTTGCGTCAAAAAAACTAACACACCAAAGTTGTTTTGTATCTTCGGGAGCTATTCTACAATTTTAGCATTTGCGCATTTTCGCATTCGCGCACTTACGCACTTTTTATTTGTTTTCCAAATCTCAAACTTAAAAATAAACAACCAGAAAAACAGAGATTCTGTATAAAAGTACACACTCTTATTGACAGTGCCCGACCTTTATTTTATAGTTCCCGTTATTGATGGAATTGCTCTAGCCAACTTTTAATTGATTCTGTCTTAAAAATGATTATGTCATAAAAAAAATATCCTCTAAAGATAAAAAACAAAAAGGTCTTCGTGAAAAAAAACTTCAATAATTTCCCATTTGCTCCTAAAAAATGGCCGTTCTTTTATGGTTGGGCAATTCTTCTCTGCAGTTCGGTCGGAGTTCTAATGAGTATGCCGGGCCAAACAATGGGAGTCTCCGCGTTTACTGAACACTTAATAAAATCATTGGGAATATCTCGTTCTCAATTGGCTTTAGCATATATGTTTGGAACATTGACAAGTTCATTTATATTACCATACGCAGGTAAAGTTTATGACAAAGCAGGAGCCAGAGTTATGGCTTTTGCTGCGTCTGTCGGCATGGGATTAACTCTTGTAATATTGAGTTTTTCCGATAGATTTTCCGCTGGACTTAGCTCCTTTGGTGTGATTATAATGATGTTTTTCGGCTTTCTTATGTTGAGGTTCTGGGGACAGGGTGTCCTTACTCTGAGCTGTCGTAATATGTTGGTGAAGTGGTTTGAGCATAAACGTGGGCTGGTCACCGGTTTGAGTGGACCAGTTGTTTCTTTGGGGTTTTCAGCTACTCCAATAGCTTTAAATTATTTAATTACTAAACATGGTTGGCAAAATACCTGGTTAATTCTCGGTATAATCTCAATTCTCGTTGTTAGTTTGTTGGTACTTGTTTTTTTCCGTGACAATCCGGAAGATTGTGGTTTGCTGCCGGATGGAGTTCATGCGGATGACGCTGCTGCTAAAAAAGAATCTATAGCTATTCGACAATATACTGCTTCTGAGGCAAAAAGAACTTTCCCCTTCTGGGTAATTGGTTTGTCACTTGCGCTTAGCGGATTTTGTTTTACAGCAGTTCCATTTCATATTGTTTCAATCTTCAAGCTTGCAGGCATGAGCAAAACAGTAGCGTTTTCGATTTTCTTTTATTCAACTTGTATATCAATTAGCATGAACCTTATTTTTGGATATATTTCTGACAAAATAAATATTAAATACTTGCTTTATATCATGTTGACAGGTTTGATCATAAGTACGCTCTCACTGGCTTTTCTGGCGCCTGGATTTATTTTTGTTACTATGTTTATCGGAATGGGGCTTAGTGCTGGTTTATTTGGCATTTTGACCAATGTTCCCTTTCCGCGTTTCTATGGGCGTACCCACATTGGAGCAATCAATGGTTTTATTATGAGTATGATGGTCTTTTCCAGCGCCATCGGTCCATGGTTCTTCAGTAAGATCCTCGACTTCAGCGGCAGTTACCGCTATGCGGCTCTAACATGCACCGCATGCGCGATTATTCTTCTAATATGTTCATTTAAAGTAAAAAGTCCTCAGAATAGCCAGGAGCCTGTAAAGTCAGATATCAAATAATATAACTGACCTCGCATGCTTTCAAATGATTTCTAAGGTTAAACCTATTCCTTTTATTCTTTGAGCTTCATCTAAGAAGATATATTTATAATCTCCTATAATTGATCTAATTTGCTCTGTTGTCGGGGTTTCTAAAAGAGCTCGAGTCATTGGGTCGTCAGCATCAAGAAATAGGTCCTCTTTGTTTTTAAGTATTTTATTTAAGAGTGTTGTTTTTCCTACCTGACGAGCACCAACGATAACAATTGCCTTGCCGGTATTAATTTTCTCTTTTATTGTTTTTTCAATCGATCTGTTAAACATTTTATCTCCTCATAAAGATACTATACGATATTATAATGACTAAAAAGTATTACTTTTGGTCATTACGATAGCAAAGGCCTGCATATTTATCAATGTCTTGTTTGATTTTTATAGATATTCTTGATCTTACGGTTAAATGTTGTTTGGGTTACCAGCCCTGTCAAAGAATAAGGTTAAAGTTGAAGTTTTGTCTCACATTAGCCTTCTTCGTGCCTGACTACGGCTCGACAAATCGGAAAAGGGTCACCAAATTAACGCTAATTTACACGAATAAGAAAAGATGTTTTGTTCGCAGATCTCGCAGATAGGCCATTCGTTGCACTCATTGCTGTCGTAAACTCCAGCCTCTCTCCCGTTGGTCGGGTCTTCGCAGATTAAGAAAGAGTTTTAACGCAAGTGACGCTAAAGGCGCAAAGAAAAGACAAGATGTTTTACCACGAAGTTCATGCAGTTTTTGGATTTGTAATGCAATAATAGAAAGTAGCTTGCTGAGGCTGGAGCTTGCGACAGCAGTGAAGTGAAGCGTAACGTCCTACCTTCTGCCATGCAACACTGTACCTTTAGTGAGCTAAAGGCGAAAGTGTCTTATGGCAGAATCTCACGCATTCTAGCATTAAATAGGAAGCCCTATCATAACTCATCCCATAAATTTGCAGGACTAGTGTAGACAAGCTCATTAATCATTTCAGATAGAACTTGTTTGTTTTCCTTTGCGTAGAGTTATTGATCCTCAAGTGCCATAGTTTGGTTTGCTTCGGTGAGTCGCTTTGCTGCAACCGATTGTTGGCACTTTTCTATTTTTCTGATTTTTCAGAATCATGAAGACTGTCTCAGCCTCAGTCGCGAAGTTTGATGTATTCGACTTTTTTGCCCTTTTTTTCGCATAAGGAAGTCAAATCCGTTTGTTCGTAGTTCTTTGGGGCTCGGACATTTTGTATTCCGAATCGAGCCATATCTGCTACGGATAGGATATAGAAATCCTCGGCTCCGTATTCCTCGAGTCCAATCCTGCATAAGTATTCATCCACGCCGATCTTCTTAAAGAACTCAGCCTGTCTCTTAATGCTGGAGGCATTATATTCGCTCGATTGCTCAATTGTTGTTTTGATTATTTCTTCTAGGTTCAGCTTCTTTTGGTCACTTTCCGTCATTTGGTTAAATATCTCGGTCGTGGCTCTGCGGATTTCTTGATCGGACATGGCGGATTCCGACAAGGCATTTCCGTGCCAACCCACGATAGATCCCTTAGTGATTGTCTTGAAGCGACCCGCTGTGAAAACATAGTTGGCGCAGGAGGACATACAGACTCCGTCGACGACGACATCGATCTGGTTGTCGAAAACCCAAGATCCAATTTCCATGCCCGCGTTAATCTCCCCGCCGCCTGAGTTGATTACGAGTTTTGTAAGATTCTTTCCTTTAACCATGTTCAAAAATAGTTCTGCGTTCTTATCAGATACTTTTCCAACATACTTGACCGTTGTGCCTTTGATTATTATCGTTGCTTCTTTACTAGACGGGTCGGGATTTGATTTTGAGAAAAATAGGGTGACCGTTCCTATGATCAATATTAATATGATAGCAGAAACAACTGTCTTCTTGTGTATGTTCATTCGTCCTCTTTTCGATGTCAACAATTATTATACTTGTTCGTAAAATAATTTTAGTATTTGTTAATTTACTGAAATAACACTTCAGTAATTAGATGTAACATAACTAATTATTACAGCATTTGCAACAATTATTTTGTTGATACGATATATTTGCACTTGTGCATCTTTTTTGTATAATTTTTTTCTGTTAACGCCCATAATAACTGGAAATTACTTAAGGGTGCGTCTATCGACATGGCTTTGTTATATGCTACATCAATTTCTTGCCCAGCGCTTCTTCGTAAATTGCGAGAACATTTTCAACCGGGGTATCTGGTTGAATGCAGTGAGCCGGAGAAAAAATGTAGCCTCCGCCCTGTGCTATGACATCTAATCTATGGCGTGCCTCCGCTCTGCAATCTTCTATGCTGCCATGCGGAAGAGTCTGTTGTGTGCTGATAAGACCGCAGAAAGCTAATTTTCCTTTGCAGACATTTCTGATAATCTCAGGATTCATACCGGCAGGCTCGGGTTGCATTGCATCAAGAACATCAAGACCCATCTCAATGAATGTTGGCATTATGTCGTGAGAATCACCACATGAATGCATCATTGCTTTTGCGCCAAATTCATGAGCAAGATTGTAGAATCTTTTAAGGCGTGGTTCGAAAATTTCGTTAAAGTCTTTTGGGGATACCATGCGTCCATTTTGATTGCCAGTGTCTTCACCCAGGCAAAGAATATCTACTTTTCCATCGGCAGCCTCAAGGCTGCGACGCAGTACTTCATAACAGATGTCCACGCGCTTATCAATTATGGCTAGTCCTACTTCGTCTCGCAGGGCAATATCAATCAGTACTTGCTCCATGCCTCTGCCACGGGACACACCATTAATAATATCAGGATCTCCAGCTCCGCCGAGGCATATGGCAAAATCCTTAACTTCTTCACACTGTTGTGCTATTTCTGAATACTCAAAATCATCAGGATTTGGCCATGGGTAGTTCCCAACATCATCCATGGTTTTCAGTTCTGCAAGGGGGAGAACGACTGCTTCATCATAAGTACCTGCATTGCCATGTTCAATATGTTTATAGCCAGCGCCCCACATGTCATAATTGATGCCATCGTGGGTTTTTCGTGATTTTCCGCGATACGTTGAGCCAACTGATCGGAAGTCGACTCCGAGGCATTCAGCAATATTTTGACCTTTGAAATGATTGCTTAATTTGATTCTCATTTCCGGTGTAAGATATATCTGAACAGGAACACGATCAGGTTCCTGCCAGTTTAATGAGGTTAATACGCGCTCTTTCGATTTCATTTTTAGTTTTCCTAAGTATTTAACGATCAGCGTCAGCCCTGGTTGATGTAGCAGACCACATGCTGCTCACGGGCGTCGGCCACCAGCATTATGCTCTCGCCTTCCCCAAGCGCTTCGTCTGCCTCGATTACCCGGACAGCCTCCTGCCACTTCTCCGCAGATGGAACCAGATTGGTGAGATGGTTTTGGCTGCCTTCCAAAAAATCGTCGTTTAGGTAGCTGTTCTCCTTGCCGGGGAAGAGCGCCAGGTAGAGCATGTTCATCTCGACCAGCTCGTTGAGGAAATGTGTTCCAAGCGAGACATCGGGGGTCAGCGACTCGTGCATCGCCGCGATCTCGCAGAGGATGGACACGTGGCTGATGTTTTCGAAGTTGACGGGGACACCTAGCTCTGGACTGCTTGTACCCCAACGTCCTGGGCCCAGAAGGCAGGTGATGCGGTTCTCGTCGGGATCCTCCCGGTTGATCTTCCCAATGAGCTCGGCGATTGCGTAACGATCGCGAATCGGTAGGTTCCCGTAGATTCTGGGCACGACGTAGATGAACCGGTCGATTGTGACTAGGCGGCTCTGCCCAATAATGGCGCTTTTTGCTTCGATGATTCGGTCTTCGGGCGCGAACGTGATCTCAGGCAGGTCGATTGTTTCGGCACCACGAACCTGGAGCGGTCGGCACTGCAACAGATTAATGCGGTATTGACTATTCTCAATGAAATTGGCCGCAAACTCGATATCAACCGGATGCTCGTATGCTGACTGCAGCGTTTCCATCATGCGGCGCATATCCCGGACGAAGTTGGTTTTCGTGAGCAGGCGCTCGAAGGTGAGAATGGGGGTGGGCTCCGTGCGGTAGTCTGTGCCTCGAGCATCGGTGACCAGTAAATCCATGGGCAAATCCTCTGCCTCCTTGAACATGTCGAGAAAGTGGCCCGAGACGAGCTGGTTGGCATTGAGGTCCAGATAGTCCACCCGGCGTTGCGCGTAGTCGCGAACCTGGTCGAGACTGTGTTCGGGCCGCCGGGTCGGTGCATTGAGTGCCACGATACGCGTGTAGTCGTCGTCCGACCTATCGACCGCGCGGGTGCCGAGGCCGAACACGAGTCGAAGCACGCCGGCTTCAGGGTCAATGTTTTTGTCCCACACGAAGGGGTTGAAAGAGAAGCCCACGCCGGCGACCGGCGGGTAGAAGTTGTGGCCGTGCAAAGAGCCGGAGACCCGCATTACGAGCAGGGCCATTTGTTCATCCTTCTCGAGCATGCCTCGCTGAGCGCGGTAGCGTAGTGCTTTCTCACTCATGGCGCTGGCATAGACCGTGCGAATCGCGGCAAGCAGGTTGTCTAGTCGTTGCGTGCGTGGACCGCGGTTGGCGCAAAAGACGCTCTCGTACTTGCCTGCGAAGCCATTGCCAAAATTATCCTCCAGCAGGGAACTCGACCTGACAATGAAAGGGGACTGACCGAAGTAGTCCAGCATTTCTTCGAACTGCTTGATCGTCTCGTCGCGGAAGCTGCCGGTGATAATCAAGCGCCGTGCTCGCGTGGCGCTCTCGTAGAAATCTTCAGTATTGCGCTGTCGGACGCGTTCCCACCAGATCCCGTTCCGGACGAGATAGGTGTAGAATTCGTCTGAGCCAATGAAGAAGGAGTCGTGGTCTTCCAATATGTCCTTCGTCTGCGGATCTTTTTTGACGATAGCTCGTGCCAGAAGCATACCCACGGCTTTGCCGCCGATCAGACCGGTACCGATCATCCTTCGTCTCACCTTGAGGATATCCTCGAGTGTGAAGTAACGGGTCACTAGGCCGAGGATACGTTCATCGCGCGAAATAACCATGCGCGCCAGCCGCTCGAAGTATGGTGCCTCGGTTTCCAGCGGCGCTTCGCCCGATTGCACATGGCGATGGGCTCCACTGGCTTCGATGAAGGCACGGTCCCAGAATCCAGGGCTGCTTTCAGACAGCAGTCCGGACCACTTTGCCGATGTGAGAATCTCGGATATTAAGGCGCTGGCCGTGACGGGTTCAAAGCGGTCACCGCGCCAGGCGTGCAACGTATTCATGGTGTCCGAGTAGCGATGCTGAACCTTACTCGGTGCGATGTAGAGTTCTTCGTCACGGGAGTACACATCAAGGAAGAGCTGCGTGGTGTTGCGAATTGGGACAAGTGCCTGCGGGGAGTGTTGTCCTCGGAAGAGCCCGAAGTACGTGAGTGTTTCCATATCGAAAAGATAGGGGCAGGTGAGCATGAAAAAGTTTCCCAGCATCTGGTCGGAGTGCCAGCCGACCGCCAGCGTGGAGAGACAGTCGAAGACATAGTAGGCGCCGCGCCCGGTGTCGCGAATGACTCGATGCACGTTGCTGGTGAACGACTCGAAGCCTTCGCCAGGATCCAGTTCGTGCACCTGGCAACCGTTTGCAGTCGATAACAAGGGGGGATGATCGGCAAAACGAAAGTAAACCAGCGGCCTGCCGCATTTACTGGCGGCATCGCACAGCGGCGCCACAAAGGCGCGGTAATCTTCCACGTCATCGACACACCAGACTACGTTGTCGCCCGGCAGAATGCCATTCAGAATGCTGTCCAAGCCTGGCAAACCTGATGTGAATCGTCCATTCATATTTCTTCCCTTTCTGATGTCGTGAAAAACTTCGATTCTCTCGTCAATCCAATGCGATATGATTCCGGTTTTTTCAAACTTAATGAAATAACACGTAGTAATTAGATGTAACATAACTAATTATTACAGCCTTTGCAACAACTCTTTTGTTTATAAGATATATTTGCACTTTTGCACCTCTTTTTTGGATGTTTTATTGAAAAAGGTGATTATGAATGCTTTTCCATATGCCTAAGAATGAAGGGAAGATGTTTTACCACGAATCACTAATCTGCACGAATCAATATATTGCATTATTTTAATGCTGTTGTTTTAGCTGCGCTAGCAAACTCCAGAATGAAAATTCTGCAATAAGGTTGCAATGTCTTTAATCTCAAATCGATAGAAGATTATTGTGAAAAGGTTTCTCGCACAGAGGCGCAGAGGGCACGGAGAAGAAAGATTAAGAAAAGAGAAGAATTTTAGTCACCTAATTTCCGATGATAGGCCATTAGTTGCACTCATTGCTGTCGTAAACTCCAGCCTCTCTCCCGTTGGTCGGGTCTTACGCAGATTATTTTTGAAAGCATTCCAACGAGTTGGAACAATGGTCTTTTTATAATTGCTCTTATGAAAATCAGTCTTCGCTTTGCAAGCTACGCCAGACACGGTGAATTTTCAACTAGCATTATCAAAAATCCCTGTTCTATTGCATCGAACTGCTCTCAAAAACAGGAAAAGTTGACTGACATAAAACTACGACAGCAATGATGCAACGAAGGGCCTATTCTTTGACCCTTGATTATTTGATTGAGTTTATTTTGCGGGAGATTAGGATGTGGAGGAGTAGGGAGAAAGTTAGCAGTGATAGTATTAGTATTGTGAAAGTTATCCATGACAGGGTGCTTAGCGTGTGAATTAGTGCTATGAATGCGGAGAGTGTTCCTATGATTATTCCTGTGAATGTTATTAGTAAATTTTCTTTTGATACTATTTTTCGTATTAGTTTTGGCGAGTAACCAATTTCTCTGAGGAATATTATTGTTGAAGTATTATCTTGTATGTTTCTAAGAAAGATAATGTTTGTTCCTGCAAGTCCTATAAGGAGCGCGATGTATCCCAATGCCATAAATATTGCAAGATAGCTATCTTGTGTTTTTGCCATCTCTGTCAGGTAGTTTTGGGTGGTTTCGATTTGAGGTCCGTAGGTGTTTAGGGATTGTTGGATGGTGGTTGCCTGGGTCGGACACAAGGCCCGCCCGTACGTGGAGTTGATGAAGAAGGTTGTGTATCCTTGTATTGTTGGAGCAACTTTTATGAAATTTTCTTTTGAGATGATTATGCCTCCCTGAAAGATTGTTCGATCAAGGGCTCCGACAATTTTGATTTTATATGTTTTATCGACTGTTACATAGTCGAGGGTATCGCCAATCTTTAGTTGCAGGCTCCATTGGAGTACATTGTAGTCTGCAAATGCCGGGATAACATTCTCTCCATAATTATAGTTTAAAAGGTTCCAAGGCGATTTGTCTTTTTCATCCAGTTTCATGTGTTTCTTGAATTTAAATGCATCCATTTCTATGAGAGTAGTTGTTGGAACTCCAAAAATTGTCGGCAGGGTTACGTTATAAACATTTGAACAGTCTGCTTCGCTTCTATCATCGGTTTTGATTGGCATGACGGATATTTTATTGTCAGCTACAAGTTGTTTTATGTTGTTGTTCTTTAGGATATTGGTGATAGGCACAGCTGTTTTAAGTATCAAATCAAATCCTGCGTTGGATGACTTGTTACTGTCAGACATATTAAGGTTTGTTTTATATCCCCCTATTGCTATTATCATAAATGTTGCAAAAGCAATACTTGTTATGTATCGGAGTGTCTTGCTTGAGTATTGGTATGCACTCTTGAGTCCAAGCTGTTTCAGGGTAAGCTTCTTACTACTCATTTTCTGTAGAATAACTGTAAATATTATTAAGAGGGTTGGCAGGAATAATATTCCAGCTATGAAAGAGAATATTTCCTGTTTGCCGTTGAAAGATAGAGCGAGAGTTATTCCTGTTAGTATTAAGGATGTAAGGGCAATATAAATCAAATTAGAGTGTTGTTTGTCTGAGCGTTTTTTATGACTCTGTTTTAAGAGGGTTAGGGTTGTTGAGTTAACAAATTTTTTAATTGACAAGGTGCTGAAAATGTATATAGGTATTATTGCCAATATGACTGTCATAAAGATTGTTGATAGTTTCAGGTGAAACATTATTTGTTCGCTTTCGAAAGCACCCGACCATATGCTGCTAATACCGCTAAGTAAAATATTGCTGTATAGTATTCCAATAGGTAGACCAATTAAAACTCCAATGAGTATTGTAACTAGAATCTCTGTTCTGATTATTTGAGAGATTAATTTATGGCTATATCCAATTGAGATAAATATACCAATATCTTTTCTTCTTTTGTTGAGGTATGCAGAGAGTAGGGTAAGAGAGAAGAAGATTGCAGTTCCAATAAGGGTAAAGCTAAGACCAACAAAGAGCTGTGAAAAGTCTGTAGAGTTTTTAAGAGCTTTATGTGCGACATCGTATATTGGAGTAAATTTTATTAGGCCGGTATTTTGAACAATAATATCTGTAAGTTTTTTGTTGTTATCAAAGTTGCCAATAATACCAGAGGCATTGCCTAATTGATGTTGCCACATTTGTACTGAGGTATCATAGCTGATAAATGCTTTAGGAACTCCTTTATACTCATTCCAATAGGTTTCATCTTCATCTTTAATTTTGTCCATTTCTATTGGAAAGTCTGTCTGCCAATCTAGGCAGTTATCTGCATCACCAATACCTGGTATGTTTTTGGATTGGTCAAATTGAGAAGGTATTTTGTTAACATCAACAATTCCTGCAACAATAAAGTCTTTAGACATTTCCTGCCAGCTGTTTGATACAATAGATAGCCAGCTGAGTTTGATTTTTGAACCTTTGGATACATTGAGCTGATTAAGAGCTGTTGAAATAATAATTTCATTATCTTTGATTTTTCTATTATCAACAAGAAAATTATCTGTTCCCGAGACAAACGCATATGATGATGTTTGATTTAAGTATGTGATATCAGATGCAAGATATGTGAAGATCGGCGAAGCATTGAAGTTGTTTGTTACAGCTGTTGTGACGGAGTCTTCAATAAAGTATCTTTTTGATGAGAATATCGTTTTCGTATTATCTGTCTTCTCTGTTTCAAATCCAAGAGCGTTTAGTGCATTCGTGCTAACTAATGAACTTAATGATATGGTTTCATTTTTAGTTAAGAAAGAGTTTGCCTGGTTTGGTTTGTTAAGTATTTCGGCGTAATATTGTTTATCAATAAAAACATTGTATGGAGATCTCTGATTTGAATAGAATGCAAAGTTGCCTCCCTGTTCAGGTTTCAGAATTCTTTGAACGGTAAGCTTTATTGATGTATAGTTTTTAGAACTGTTGCTGAATGGCGAGTCTCCCATAATAGAAGAGGGGAGTTTCTGACGGATTATAAAGGAGTCATTTTCCTTTAGATTAAGTCTGTTTGCAAAAGTCTGATTTATCCATACGTTGTTTCCGGTTAATATTGTGTTTGGTGAGTTTGTATAGAAGTTATCAAAAAACGATTTATTCACACCAAGCAGTTTTGCATGGCATGTTTTGTCTTGATTTGCCGCAAAAATAGAACCATATATTATTGGTGTTGCCGAGCTGTTGTCGAGAAGGTCATCGCTAAAAAAAATATCAGTTGGTAACATTGCATTTTTTACGTTACCAAACTGATATTTTATTTGTTGTTGAAGCGTAAACTTCAGCGAGTCTCCAGTTATGAGTGCTCCACATATTATTATTGAGGAGAGAGCAAACGCTAGAGAAAGCAAAGTGAATTGCTTCCTATAAAATACAAAGTCTTGAACTATTATATTTTTTAGAGGTTTCATTGTTTTCGCATTCTGCGAAAAAGTGTACAGTTAATAGTGTGTAGTACACAGTTTCACTCTGCGAGGCAAGGAATTGCTCCGCAGGTATCTGTTAATATAAACCTAGGGCGTTGCCCTAGGCTATGTAATGTCGGGCTGTTAGTCCTGATGAACTTCCAACATCGAACATCCACTAAAAGACACTGCCGTGGGCAGGTAAAAACTTCTGTTTTTGTTATGTTCCTAGGGTTGAAACCCTATCTAGTATACGCATTTAATAATACTTTATTTATATGCATTTTATAATATTTCATAATATTAATCAATTTCTTTTTTTTATTCTTGAATATCACTAGTAATAGTGATACAATAAGGTATGA
>Ga0209414_1000402_pt1 | contig 20585 bp, 16 predicted proteins | sample LakVidmifraction_4_FD_181154 | JGI IMG/M metagenome (GOLD analysis project Ga0209414, IMG submission 181154) | Hypersaline microbial communities from Lake Vida, Antarctica - Brine Hole Two &gt;0.2 micron (SPAdes) (version 2) | ecosystem: Environmental > Aquatic > Non-marine Saline and Alkaline >... | reverse complement strand
AGAACGAAAACTTAATATAACTATTTAAAAGCATTAATGATGTTTACGTTCTCGCTCGCCCATAAATAATCTCCGACAAATGTTTTGCCTCTGTAACCAATAAAATAAATGTCATTCTTTTTTACTGTATTTTGTATAAAAACATTGATTTATTGTAAAATATTATATAAGATTACCAAACAACTTTGAGGAAATAGAGACTGAAAGACTTTTAAATTGATTTATTTATAAAAGGAAGAGATATAGTATAATATGACAAAAGCATTTAATTCTAAGAAAATGGCCAATTTTTGGAACACAGAAGCCAAAGTTTATTCATCGCAGCATGACAGCAAGAAGATATATCCTATGCAGGATATTCGCAACAAATATATTATTGATCTGTTTGATATGGAGCCAGGCAAACATGTTGACATAGGTTGCGGTCCTGGGTACACATTAATACCTTTGCTTCAAAAAGGCTGGACAGATGTCCAAGGCCTAGATATTTCTGACGAGATGTTAAGTCGAGCAAAGAAAAACATTAAAGAAGCTGGTTTTGATTCAGATAATATGCCATTTCAAATAGGTGATATTGAAAACTTGCCATTTGGAGATAATACATTCGACACAGTAGCATGTATTGCGGTTATTGAATATTTACAGAAGGACGATAAGGCTCTGGCTGAATTGAGCAGGATTCTTAAGCCTGGCGGAACTCTTGTAATCGTTGTTCGCAACAAACGCTGTTTATATCGTCTTGTAGATGCTTTTAGATTCTTAAGAAGTAATATTCGCACAAAACTTGGATCCAAAAAGTTTGAAGGTATGGAGTTTAAGGATGGTAACGGAATATGGTACAAGAAGCATTGTCCAGCTAAATTCAAAAAGGATTTAAAGGCACATGGTCTTGTGCAGAATGCATTTAGATATTTTCATTACTACTTGACACCAGTTCCATTGGAAAGTTTTCTTGGGCGATTTAGTGCATCTGTTGCTGTAAAGCTTGAAGCATTGAACTCAAATCCAATATCAAAATATATGGCTTCAGGTTATATCGTAAGGTGTACAAAAGAAAAAGAGGGCTATAAAGATGGTTAATAAAATGAGTCGTTCAGAACGAAGGCGTAAAAGATATTATTATCCATATCCATTTTATGCATGCCTTGTTCGTTGTATAAGCATGTTAAAAAAGATAGATATGGGTGAAAAACTACCTGTTCTGCTCTATCATAGTGTTAGTCAAGACATGTCCCCTGTAGCTTCATCTAATTTTAATGTTTTGCCAGAGACTTTTGAAAAGCAGATGAAGTGGTTGTCTGACAATAACTACCAATCTTTGACTCCAGAAGTTCTGTCAGCAATTGCAGATGGTTCTATGAAATGTCCAGAAAAGTCATTTGTTTTAACCTTTGATGATGGTTACTATAATAATGCAGATATTGTTCTGCCAATATTAAAAAAATATAACTTTAAAGCATTCTTTTTTGTTGCAACATTATTTATTGGAAAAACTGCTGTTTTTCCATGGATTGAGTCGGACAAACCTCTTGATCCTAAAGATTATGGGCCAATGAACGAATCTCAATTATTAGACTTAGATAGTGCTGGAATGTTTGTTTGCTCACATGCTCATAGTCACAAAAGATTGAGTCAACTCTCTGAAGAAGATTCCGAAAAAGATATTATTCAATCTCTTAATATCCTCAATAAGATTCTAAAAAAACCTATTGAATCCTTGGCCTATCCTTATGGTGCAAAGGATGATTTCTCAGACAGGCATCGACGTTGTTGTGAGGAAAATGGCTGCAAACATGTCTTTACAACCAAAGTATCATGTATTAATCTAAGTGATATGGACTTGTTGGCTTTACCTCGTATAAATGTTCTAGAACGAGATGGTGTAAAAAACTTCTCTCTTAAAGTGCAGGGGTACTTTGATTGGTTTGAAAAATTTAGGTTTGCATTTCTTTTCCCTTTTAGAATCATGGACAAGATTTTCCGCTCTTAGAAAAGAACATCAATTCTTTTCAATAAGATATACGTTATGAGATTCCTTTTAGGAATATTGTGAGGAATAGCGGGATTGTTATAATTGCTAGTATGTGGGAGAGTAAGACAGATGATGTTATTGTATCCTTGTCACCACCATATATTTCACTGAGCATGATACTTGCAAATGATACCGGCATAACAGCTACAATAATGAAGATATTCTTTATTTGGTGATCAAGCGGGATTAGATTGATTAGAAATATTGCGCTTAGAGGAATAATAATTAGTCTCATAAGTGATATTAGCCAGATAATCGGTTTCTTGAGAGTGTGAAAACTTAGGAAAGACATTCTTGCTCCAGAGATAAACATTGCAAGCGGGACTGTTGCAAAGCCTATTTTCTCAAAAGTATTTAGGAACAGAGAAATTGTTGTCTGTTTTTCTATTCCAAGGAATATATCTGTCCACCCGACATAATCTGTTGCAGCTCTCAATATTATGGCGGAGTATAAGGCTACTAAAGGGGGACTAAGCAGGTGTTTCAGAGAGCTTAGAGATGCCTTTTGTCCTGTGATTGCAAGCACGCCAATCGTCCACACAGCCAATTCCGCACCAAGCGTAGAGAAAATAAGTTGTGCAACAGCAGGTTCTGAGTTTCTTGCATACAATACTACAATAATAGATATAGGCAAAAAAGAGTAGTTGTTCATGGAGCATTGAAGAAGAAAGGCATTTTTCTCTTTTGCATTTTTAATTTTCACAATTTTGGTGACAATTAATCCAAGTAGTCCACCAAATGCCATTAAGCAGAATATACTGACCGGCAACTGCCATGTAGCAATAATTTCGTTGATAGGATAGTTTTTGTAAATTGCAGTAAAAATCATCATTGGGTAGAATATTCTAACTACAAGTAATGAAATCTCTTTTGTTGATACTTGTGTCACCCATTTATATTTTCCAGCTATGACCCCTGGTAGAATCATTATAAAAATGCAAGCCATTGCTGTTATTAGAGAACCTATCATGTTTCCTTTATTTTCCTGTTAGTTCTGAGAATTTCCAGACTTTGAGTTTTAGAGAACATATGCAATACGCAGCTCCTGCAAGAGGTGCTTCAATAAAAATTCTTGGTAGGTATCGATCACTGCTAAAATATGTTGACAAATTGTCATCCACAAAATATCTGACAATAAAAACAGTGATTGACATAACAATTGCAGATGTGAGAATCTGTACAAGTCTTAGTTGAGAAATTTTAAAATCATGTTTTGTTGAACTCATAAATACAGAGGAGATAAATAGGAGTGTGTATGAGAATGATGTTGCTCCTGCAGCACCAAGGAGTCCATATTTAGGAATAAACAGTATATTAAGAACTAAGTTTAATAGAGATGCTATAAGGACGGATATTCCAACAAATTTTGTTTTATTATCTAGATTTATTGTGAACTGAAACATTTTTGCAAGGGGCATTATCACAACTAGTGGCGACATTATCCAAAATAGATATTTAAGTTCAGGACATATATAATTTTCTCCTGCTAATAGTTCTATTAATGTCGTTCCCCAAAGCATTATACCTATGCCCATTGGAATGGTCATAAAGAGTGAGAGTCTCAGTGCTGAGTAAAAATATTTTGCGGCCTGTCCTTTGAATCCATGTAGTTTATTGTTGAGGTTTTCCTTCCAAGCATCTGACATATGAGGGAATATGTATTCCAACAGCATCTGTGTGTCGGCAGAGAAGAACACTAGAGTTGCAGCAACGGTGTATGTTGCGACTGTTTCCGGACCATATGAGTCAAGTATGACATATCTGTCAGCCAAACGGAATAGGGCTAAAGCAAAGTATTGCGGTAGCAGTGGGAATCCATAGAAAACACTTTTTTTTGCTAAAGCAAAGGAAGGCTTGGCACTAATACCCTCTTTTCCTAAAAACTTATATGTGAATATAGTTATTATTAGAAAAACAGCAATTAGACTAAGTAAGATTGTAAGAGTAAGTCCAAGAAGATTGAAATCAGGTAAGCTACCTGCTTTTACAAAAACAAGTAGTATACAGATGGTAAAGAACCAAAAGTATGATGTCATAAATGACAAAAATTTATATAGGGCAACACGACCAACAGCCAGTAGGTATCCCAAACCTAAATTTGCAATTGTATATATTATTATGTATGCAAATCCTAAGCCAATAATCAGAGGCGTGAAGGCAATGGTTTTAACTACAAATAGAGTAATAATAACAAACAAGAGTCCAGCCAGAGGTCCTGTTAAGAGGTTTACACATAGACTACTGTTGAAAATACTACCTTGATCTTTTGTGCTTTTGTGGGGAAATGCATAAATCAGATAGTATCTAAGTCCTAAAATTCCTACAAAACCAAGAGAGTTTAATGTAATGGTAAGCAGAGAGAAATAACCATACGTCTCCTTATCTATGGAATGAGTTATGACAAAGATTCTTGCAGGAGCAATAAATATAGCTAGAAATGCAAAAAATGTCGATATCATTGCCTGCATAGCAATTTGTTTGTTTTTTGTTTTAGGCATTCTTTTCCTTGTTGATTAATGTGTCAACATTTGCGGCAATTGCCATTCTTCTTTTGAAGTAAAATAGCCAGACTGCAGGCCAGACATGCAGATATTTAAGCCATTGTGGATTATGAGTGAATACTTGTGTTGCTTGTTGTGCGGCCTTGAATGGTGACCATGGAATAAATATCCATTTTCTGCCCCATACTTTTTTGATATGGTTCCAGTTATAGAAATCAGGGTGTCTTTCAATTAGAGCAACCATTGCTTTTCCGTATGTGTTGGCATGTGCACAAAGTTGTTTTGGTGTTACATTTGGATGATGATGCTCAATAACGCCTTTTGGTTCAAAGTAGATTTTGCCACCTGATTTAAGTAGCTTAAGAGCTAGGTCATTATCTTGACCACCTCTAAAAGTCTCGTCAAATCCTCCAAGTTTTACAAGAGTATCTTTCCATAAAGCCATATTTCCACCCCCAACTCGAAATTGTACTTCTCCTGCCGGTTGAGCTTCTGAAAGATCATGTAATATCGACATGTTGTCTCCAATCTGCCAATATTTATTTTTAGGAAAGTCAAAAGCTCCACCAACCATCTGATATCCAGAGTCAAGTTTGTCGGCCATGATTTGAATCCATCCTGCTCTTGCCTGACAGTCAGAGTCTGTGAACAGTATGAATCTTCCTCTTGCAGCTTTTATGCCGATGTTTCTATTTGCACCGGCAGATACCGGAGTTGTGGTATCGATAAAAATTATGTCATTTCTTTTTTTGAGTGTATCAAAATCGTCAGTACCAATAACTGTAATTTCATAACTATAGGTTGTTTCCTGATTTATTAGAGAGTCAAGTAGATTGTCAACATCTGGTGATTTTACACAAGGAATCACAATCGATACATCAATTTGGGTATCATTTTTCGAATTATTCATATTAATTAATCTTTTCTAATGCGTTTCGCCATAATGGCCTTATGACTTTCCAGTCAAATCTGTTTTCTGCCAGTAAGAATGCCTTTTCTGCAATTGCCTTACTCTTTTCTTTATTATTACACAGGTTAATTATTTCGTTAGTAAAACTGTCCTTCTCAGCAATAATAATATCTTTGTTGTGGGCTATACCTAAACCTTCGGCACCTTTTGCAGTTGAAACAACTGGGGTGTTGGAACTGAAGTATTCTATAATCTTAAGTCTTGTGCCGGAACCGGAGAAGATAGGGGATATACATACATCTGCTTTTCGCATCCATGGAACAACTTCTTCTACTCGTCCCGTAAAATGTATCAGTTTGTGGAAAGATTCTGCATTTGATGGAATAGGTCCACCACATATAACTATCTTAAATGTGTTCGGCTGAGCTTTGTCAAGTTCAGGTGCAATAACCTCGTTTATAAATTTGATGGCCTCTTTGTTTGGTTGATAATCAAGTTTGCCCATGAATAGCAAAACTTTGTAACCCGCAAGGTTTTTCTGCCAACTTTTAGGAATATTCATGTCTATATTTGCAAATTCATCCAAGTCGACTCCATTTGGAACAACAGATATTTTGTCTGGAGAAATATCATATTTTTTTACAAAGCTCTCTTTATCATCTGCGGAACAGCAGCATATATGTGTTGAACCATTTAGTGCCTCTTTCTCGGCCTTTGCAACAAGTTTTGAAAAAAAGTGATTTGCTCCAAATCGTTCTTCAATAGCTGTGGCATCCACATTATGAGCATCCAGTATCTTTGGTATAGATAGTTTCTTAATTGGATAAAAATCCCATATAGATGTTATTATGATTACTTGAGGCTTTTCGGATGATATTAGTTTATTCAAAAAAGCTTTGGTAGGAGGAAAGAAAAAGTTGAATATTCCCCAGTTTATTCCTACCTTTTTTTTACCGAAATCATGTCTATATGTTTTTGATTTAAAAGCATGGTGTTCTGGAGCAGGCTCACAAAGAATTTGTTCTTTTTCGAAAGTTTGTAGAAGCGCTTTCATTCTTCTACTTCTTCCATTAAAGGACTGGTTTATATTGCAATATGATGTTATTAATATTTTGTTCATATTTTCTAGCTCTTTCTGTGTTTTTATGGGTGAGACCTTTTTGTTCGCCATCATCCCTCATTTAGGGGAGGAGTCGGATTCCGCGCCGAGGCGACGCGGCTACAGAAGAAGCCGCGTTTTTAAATTTTTCTTTTTCACTTTTTAGTTTCTTTGATACCCCTCCGTCACGCTGCGCGCGCCACCTCCCCTAAACAGGGCAGGAGTACTTTGCACCAAACAGTTTTCAGTTTTTTTACTAATGTACGCATTAAGAAGGAAGATACCCCTTCCACCTCGCACGCGAGGTGACCTTCCCTAATTTAGGGGAGGAGTTGGATTCCGCACCGATGCGACACAGCTACAGAAGAAGCCGCGTTTTTAAGTTTTACTTTTTCATTCGCTCGGAGGGGGAATCCTGTCGTTTCTATTTTTTTAATCTTTAGTATGTTCTATAGATAATTTTCTGCGGGGTATCTTCTCTTTCAACTTCAAGAGCAAATGTGCTTGCTCTACCTTCGATAAACTCGCCAATCATATATTCTGCACGACGTCTATTAGTTAATTTCAGAGCATTAACTTTTGTGATATAATCTCCGTTATTCAATCCTACAGCATTAATAAATTCTTTTTCACCTTTTATATCAATCTTATAACCGGTTATTTTTTTATCATCATTGTACACAGGAGCAAAAGAGTCGAATAGATTTAGGAGTCTTTTGGGATCACCCATAAGGTCATCATAATATTTCATTATCTTATCTTTTTCAAATTCCCATTCGTTATCCCCTGTTTTCTTGCCGCCAAATTTACTGGTAAGATTGTCTGAGACGTTTTCTTGTACGGAATCGTCCTGAGAGTCAATGGTTGAGCTTGTAATTGAGAAAGGTATAGTTATAATCTCTTGCTTTGTGCCATTTATAAGAATAACCTGATCATCATTTATGCTGAGGATTTTTCTCCCATCATAAAGCATTTGTTCTTCAACGACTATTAGCTGTGTATTGTTCTTTAAATCGTCTATAATCGCTTTTCTATTTGTTCTGTTATTACTTTGGCTGACAATAAATGTTCCTCTAAGAATATATAATTCTTCAATGGGTGTTAGGTCAGCCGGTTCTTTTATAACCTTTGATTTAAATATAGACCAGTCGACATCAGAAGGAATCGAGCTCTCTTCAATATATAGAGATTGTACGGGGGGATTATTGTTTGTTTGTGAAGAAGATATGGTTATATTAGGAATCATAAAAAACCGAAACAGTACAAGCGCCGTCATGGCGGCTAGTACTGAAACGGCCAGTATGCTTATTCTTGGTATAATTATATTTAAATGATTGAAAATAGTCATAAGCCGGATTCTGTTCACTAAATTAGTGTTTGATCATTTATCTAACGCAATCAACCCAAAACTGCTCAAAGACCAAGACGGATCGCCTTAGGCAGTAAAACTGCACAGCTTTCTATTTGATATTGCTCCGAATGGGGTTTACAAAACAGCCAATCATTACTGATTAGGCTTGGTAGTCTCTTACACTGCCTTTTCACCCTTACCCCGCCCTTATTTTTGTTGTAATTGATAACAAAAATGAGGGCGGGGCGGTTTGTTTTCTGTTGCACTATCCATCCACTGCAATTTCTGCAGCGCCTCCACCCATTACAGGTGGACATTCTATCCTGTGGAGTCCGGACTTTCCTCCCTTATTTCTAAGAGCGACCAAATCTCCATTTTCAATCAAAACAAATTAATAATACCTTCTTTTTATTCAGATTAGTATATAAACCTTCCACAAAAATTACATGTTACAGTTGGAATTTCCTGCTTTTTGGAATCGTATATCACATAAGCAGGTAAATTCATGTAGCATCCTCCACAAGTTCCATCAACAACTGGAACCATGGCTGGAAACTTTCTTTCAGCCATTCTATCGTATAACCTAAGAGCTTCAGCTGGTACTTCTGCCACAAGTGATTCTCTTCTTGCTTCCTCAACCTTTAGTTGAGCTTTTACTTCACTTAGTTTTGTATCCCAGATCTTCAACTCTGCTTCTACGATAGCTTTTTCTCGTATGATATCGGCTTTTTGTTCTGCGACATCTTTAGCCATGCCTTCCACATTGTCCATTTTAACAAGTTCTTCATCTTCCAAATTTTTTATCTTGCTTTCCAATGCATCAATCTGGTGAGTCATCACTTTAAATTCATCATTAGACTTCAAAAGCATTTGTTGTTGTTTCAGCTTAACAATGTGTTCTTTTATTGATTTAACTTCAATCTCAATATTATGAACTTCAGCTTTTGCATGTTTTAAAGCGTCATCCGCCTGGTTTGTTTGCCCGATATGCTCTGATAGTCTAGACTCTTCAGAGGCTTTTTGGTTTGGCAAATCAATGGTTTGTTTTGTTAAATCTCTAATAAGTCCGTCACACTCTTGGACTTCCAGTAATTTCTTAATTGCTTCACTCACTTTATGAGCCTCTCTAAATTTTATCTGTTTTAAAAAATCAAGATGTTAGTATATTATAACAAAAAAAAAAAGTCAATAGTTCAAAGTTTAGATTGCAAAAAACTTTCAATATTTGTAGTATAAGGGAAATTACTTAACTGAAAGGTGTTAACAATATGAAAAAACGACTTACTGTGACGGTTTTACTGCTCACTATATGTGCTACAATTTTTGCTGCAACACAAAGAGAAACCTATTATGTTGTACAACAGACTAATTTCCTGAAAGACAAAGGATATAAGGTTTATACAAAAGATGAGTATAAAGAACTTCAGGATCAAATGAAACTTGAAAAAAGATATTTTCGACAAGCTTTGAAAGAATCCAAGGATAAGTGGGATGCAGAACAAAATGAACTGGCAAAATCTGGAAATAAAACGGTTATGTTTCCTGCATCAGCAATATCTCCCCGTACGGTAATGCTTAAAGGTAAGTATACTGACAAAGAAAAAGCAGATGAAAAATTGTCTCAATTAGAGGCGGCTGAATATGAGAAGCTTTATGGTGAAGACAAGAAAAGCACTAAAAGTTTCGGTTATCAAAGACCTGAAAAATCTGAAGAAGATCAGTTAAAAGAAGAACAAAAACGTCTTTTAGGAGTTGAAGCCGCTACAAAATTTCAAAAATTATATAGTGACTTTATAAAAGAAAAGACAGGCAAAGAAGCTCCTGTTTATATTGAACATGTTGAGTTGGGAAAAAGACACTGATTTATGTTGATAGTTCTATTTATTTGCCAAGGGTATTCTCCATATTATGGTGGTGCTGAGAATGCTTTAACAGCAACAGCCGAAGAAGCTGCAAAAGACACATCGCTTGACATTCATGTTCTTACATCTGATATTGGCGGAAGACTCCCTTCTTTTGAAAAATTGAATGGAGTGAGTGTTCATAGAGTTTCGGCACCAAAAAAAGATTGGACTCGCCATACTGCTGGAGAATTGATTGGTTTCTATCTGTCAGCAACAAAGAAAATTGACAGCCTGCAGTCGGATATAAAACCTGATTTTATTTTTGCGTATTTCACAATGCCGGCAGGTTTAGCTGCTCGAAAGTGGTTCCTTAAATACAAAGTTCCATATGCAGTAGTTCTTCAAGGATCAGATGTGCCAGGCTATCAGCCTGACCGATTTAAGATCATTCATATTCCAATGCAGCTTGTTGCCAGGATGGTCTGGAAATATGCGAAAAGGGTTACTGCTGTTGGAAGACCACTAAAAGAGTTGGCTCAAAAAACCTGGAATGGAGAAATTTCTGTTATCCCGAATGGGGTTGATATCAAACGGTTTGTTCCGGCAGAAGATAAAAAATTTCCAGATGGAACATCTCAAATAAAGTTTGCCCTTACCTCTCAGCTTATACCTAGGAAGGGTATTCAGTATTTGATAGAATCTGTGGAAATGCTGGCTGATGAACATAGGAAACGGATAGAGGTAAATATTTATGGAACCGGCCCATACAAGGATGAACTTGTTAAAATGGTTAAGACAGCTGGAGTTGAAGATGAAATATTTTTTAGAGGACTTATTGAAAAAGAAAATATGTGCGAGACCTTGCAGGGTAATGATATGTTTTTGATGAGTTCGCTGCAGGAAGGATTACCTCTTTCACTGCTTGAGGCAATGGCTTGTGGATTACCGGCAATTGTTACAAGGGTAGGTGATGTTGAGTCCGTCATAACAAATGGGGAGAATGGTCTACTCATTAATCCGGCTTCACCTAATGATATAAAAGATGCAATTGAGACAGTTCTGAATAATCCCAAACTTATTGAAAATATGCGGGAAAAAGCAATTGCAAAATCTTGCGATTTTTCATGGGATATAATATGGCAGCAATACAAGGAGCTTATGTGAAAATCGTTTTGCTATCTTTTTCTGTTGGAGCCATGGGGCATTATGTTGCCGGAATGGCAAATCCGCTCGCGGAGTGCGGGCATGACGTTGTTGTTTTTGTTGATGATGAAACTCCGGTTAGTTGCTTTCATAAAGATGTTGTCGTTAAAAGATGTGAGATCCCTCAGTTTTTTAGTTTCAGTAGTTTAGTAAAACTCATCTATATGCCTGTGATTATTTTTCAAATCAAAAGTTTTGTTAAGAAATGGAATCCAGATATTATACATTTCAACTCTTCCCACTGGTATTTTCGTTTTCTTACATGTCTGATCCGATATGCTCCAACAATTGTTACAATTCATGATGTATATGCACATCCAGGTACATCGGAAAAAATAGAAGAGTTTAAGAAAAAACCAATGATAACAAAATGCAGTGCAATTGTTGTACATTCTGAAATTCTCAAACAGCAGGCGTTAAAAAAGTGGGATATTTCAGACTCCAGAATAAAAGTTGTTCCTTTTAATATTGTTGGTTTGAATAATTGGCTTGATTATCTTGATAGCTCTGAGATGTCGTGCTATGACTTTAAAAAACTGCTTTTTTTTGGTAGGATTAGAGAGTATAAAGGACTTGATATTTTATTGAAAAGTTTTGAAGGTATAAAAAAAGAAATTCCAGATGCTCAACTCATTATTGCCGGACAAGGTGAATTTAAAATGCCTGAAAATAAAGATAATATTGTTTTAATAAACGAGTTTCTTTCAGATCAGAATGCGGCAAAAATTATTGCAGAATCAGCAGTGTTGGTTGCGCCGTATATAGAAGCAACTATAAGCACTTTACCGACAATTGCCGGGATTTTTGCAAAACCAATTATTGGCTCAGATATATATGGAATAAAAGAATTTGTTGATAATGGTAAAACAGGTCTTCTCGTCGAGCCTAATGATGTCAAGGCCTTAACCAGTGCCTGTGTAGAACTTTTGAATTCCCCAGAAAAATGTAGAGAAATGGGAGAGCTTGCAAGAGAAGCAAACAAGAAAATGTCTGCTCCTTCTACCATTGCCGACAACTTGATTACTCTTTATAAGTCTTGTGTACAAAGTGTATAGTGTGTAGTGCATAGTATATAGTTACACTAACGTGGGTAGGAATAATTAGTAATCAATGCACAGATGTCAATAATCAATGAAAAAAAATGACCAAATGACTCTGGACTAGGGACTAAATAAATGTCCAACATCGTCAACTACTAATTGAGTAAAAGTGTACAGTTTCAGTTCAAATTTTATGTTCTTTTAGTAGCTGGGCAACATCTAATGAAGAATGAAAGATGATAATGAGGACATTATCGCTCCCAATCTTGCAAATAGCAGTTTATCTTAGTCCTTTATGATTATCTCTGCACTGTTAGCGACAGACAATATTTATTATATAGGTTGCGAAGCTTTTACAGTTTACCCTTTACCATTTACCGTTTGTTTTTTGTTCCGCCATTGTTCTTAATTTGTAATTGGTTCTTTCTGGATTCTTGGAGCTGACATAATACCTAGTGGACGAAGGTTGTAATTATCCGTCCAATGATCACCCGTTGTACGCCAGTTATCAGGTCCACCGTTCCATGAGAATGCTTTTGCTCCGTGAATTGAGCCAAATGTATTGTATCTATTGCCATAGAGCTTAAGCTCTAAATTATGACAACCTTTTTCAAGTCTGCCTAGATCTACGTTATACGGTGCAGATATAATGGCCCCCATAGTTTTGCCATCACATATAACTTCAACCATCGCACCGCTATAATATGGAAGAACTAACTCATAATCCCGTACTTCACTTGTTTCAAATGACGTTAAGTAACTTATATTGCCTGTATAAAATGGCAGTTTCTTTTCTGTAATTGATCCAAAGGACAGCTTTGTTGGCTGTTCAACTAATTTGAGTCTTTGGTTTTCGATTTCAACACCAAATTCACCTAAAATATAACATCTTTCCAGTTGTGTAGAAGCTTTATAACTGACATTTATTGTCAGGATATTTTCACCTTTGCAGATTTCAGGTAGTTCCAGAGTTTTAATTGATTCATCAACCCAGTATCCAGTAATGGTTGAATCAGCCTGTTTGCCATTTAAGAAAACTTCCATTATTTCAGGAGTTTCAATAGCTAGTTTAGGACTTTTTATGTTGATATCACTTTTAAAAGTGTATTTGAGTTCTACTTGCCCGTAGATATTGTTGTCTATTGGGTCAGTCCATGGTTGTGCAATGTGTCCTCTTTTTGGTGCTAAACCGAATTTATCCCTTATAACATTATCTAGCCTTAGAATTTCATTTAATCCTTCAAGTTTTTTACCGTTGATTGAGCATTCCGGAATATCAAGTAGTAGAGCATTTGGCTCATCAAACTTCACTTCACATACTTCATTTAGTCTTTCAAGAGTTAATTCTTCCTGTTCATCACTGTTTAATATTTTTGGTGGCAACTTTTTGCCACAGCATTTATTTGATTTCTCAAGCTTTAACAGTATATGATCTGTTGGGTAAAAGTTTGTTGATAAAGATGTTGTACCATTTTCTATTTTACCTTCAATAGGCGACACGTTTCCTGTTGATGTATCCATCATGCTGATTTGCCACTCTCCTTTTACAAATATAGTGCCTGTGAAGCCGAAAGCATGTGACATTGGAATAATGCCGTTGTCTTTTTCCGTATTGCATATAAAAATAAATTTGTTGTTATCATCAATCTCTCTCATCTGATAAAGAAAAGTTTTTGTCTGTATACCATTTGAATCTAAAATATTAACAGCTCTTACACCATCAAGTTCTAATAGTATGGATGATTTTGCAAAAGAAGTTTTTATGCACACATTTGATAGATTAACTACAGAGTTGTTGTCTTGTACATCAATCATCTTTGCAACATCACCAGCGAAGATAATCGTACCTCCATGTTCCTGGAATTTTTTCAATCTTTCAAAGGTTGTGCTTCTCATTGTTTTCATCGGGGGAACAATTAATACATCGTACTGCATCTCACCAACTTGAAATTTATTGCTGTTGACACCGTCATTCTGGTCGTCCAGAAGAGATTCAGCAATATAGTCAAAATCAATTAAACCAAAAAGGAGCCATTCACATAGAGTTGAAAAATAGTATTCTGCTTCCTCTTTTTTCTGAGCTGTCTGATCATTAGGTCCAAAGTCCAACCAGAATGACTCAATAGGGTGTATAACACCAACTTTTACGTCGGCTTTTCCTCTAGTCATTGCTACATTCACTCTGGCGAAGTGATCTTCTATATAACTATATTTATTATGCCACGGTGACTGATAACTTATTGATGCTGGGTAATCACGTTTTGCCTCTCCTTGCATTGATACCCATGCAAGATGTTGAACTCTTACAGTAACGCCTAGTGCGGCTTGCCAATCCCCTTGGTTTTTGTGACCATTGAAATCAAAATCCCAATTTGTAACTCCGTAAAGTTCGCTTAACACGCCTCCACAACCATACTGTCTTGATGCACTCTGTGCCTGTTTTGCTGTTGTATACTCGTGGCTGTCACAAAGCATGTCAATGCCAGGCAGTTGAAAAGATCGATAACTACGCATTGCATCACCAATGGCAGCTGTTTGAGAGTGTAGAGATGGTTCTTCCATCATATGACCTGTTAGTCTAATGTTGTTCTCCTCGCACCAATCACCAATTGTATCAGCAAACGAACTTGCAAAAAGTTCAGCTGTATGTTCATGAAATCTGTAGCGAGCTACAGAATATTGATTGTCAGGAAGATTCCAGATAATTTCCGGAAAGGTTTCAAAGAAATCTTCATTGTATGTAGCTTTGTAGCTTTCTGGAAATTCATCAGTAAAAGGTTGTTTAATTACCTGTTTCTCTTTTGCAAATGCTAGAGTTGATTTTCTTGGAACTTGAGGCTCATCTGTAAAAATTGCAGGTACTGTTTTTGAAAATTCATCGCCAACAATCTCCTTGTATTTTTCATGGGTTACTTCAATAAATCTTTGGATTGCTTTTTTATTTAATGTATCTATATATGTCTGATTATTAAACCAAGTATCGGTTGTATCAATTGCTCTGTATAGATACCAGACATTTTCAGCCGTGTCACCATCAGATAAAATTTTATAATCAGCAAGATTTCCATCTTTATCCAAATTTATAGAATATCTTTTTAGCAGTTTTATATATTTTTTCTGCTCGATTGGGTCTTTGTATACATTTTCAGTATGCGTTGCTACATATTTTTCATATGTATAGGGGATAAAAAGTAGATGTCTGGCTCTGTATTCAACATCTTTTGTTACTAATCCGCCGGCAGCTCCAGAAGGCCATCTGTCTTCATCGTACAACCACGCAAGCATGTTCTTTTCTTTTGCATAATCAACACATGAACGAACCATGTAAGAGAATTCATCACCCAGATACTCAGTTGCTAAACCGGTTCTTGAGTGCATGTGAAATCCACCAAGTCCCATCTCTTCAAAGCAGTCAATCTGGCGAAATAGCAAATCTTTATCAAGTTTGCAGTTCCATGCCCAGAATGGAGTACCTCGATATAGGCTACCCGGATTATTAAATAGGTTAGTAAAATCCTGCTTCTGGTCATCAACATATAGGTTCTTCATATATTTTCCTGTTATTTAATTTGGATTTGTATTTTCTGAAAATTTTGGTTTTTGAGAATACTATTCAATACCAGCTGAAATTACCATAAAAAAGTCTTGTTTTGTTAATTATCTTTTTTGGTTAGAGCCAAAACATACATTCATACAGTAACCTTAATAATGCAAAATCATATATGTACCCACTTGGATGATATTCTTTGGTTTTTGTTTTCGACGGTCAACGCCCGACGCTACAGTACAGTGTAAGTGATGCAGAAGCTAAACTGTAGCGGCGATGGGTCATCGCCGAACAAAACAAGCTTCAACCAGAAAAATATGGAAAATAACCTTAAATTTCTGATTGAAGGACTCAATATGAGTTTGAGTCAATGAAATCAACAAGCGATTTTTTGATTTTCACCTTTTTTGGTGATAAACCTGAAAATTATCTTCAGCGGACGCCGAGGGCTTATTAGCTCCTCTCCTATTTAGGGGAGGTGTTCGAGGAACGAGAACGGAGGGGTTCCTCCTCCCTGCTGACAACATAATATTAAATTGCACTGCGGGAGGGGCATCGTCCCCGATGACCGAAAAATACATCCAACCGTAAAATCAAGGGATATGCATTAAGACTAAGTTTTTTTGTTTGACTAATACTGTACTAGAGTTAATAATACACCTTTACTTAACCAAAGGTCGATAAAATGAATTTAGACATAATAGATGCTGGACTTATGGAGTATCAGAAAGCACTGGATATGCAGTTTGAGCTTCTTGAGAAAAGGCAGAAGAATTTAATTGATGACACTCTGATATTGGTTGAACATCCACCGACCATCACATTAGGAAGAAGAGCTGTTGAATCCGATATACTTGCAGATGAAAAGTTTCTGGAAGAAACAGGGGTGACTGTCTGTCGAATCAATCGAGGAGGCGAGGTGACGTATCATGGTCCCGGGCAGATTGTAGGATATCTGATTGTTGACCTTAAAAATTTTGACAAGGATATTAGAGCATTTGTCAGTAATATTGAAGAAGTGATTATACAGGTCTTAAGAGAACAGTTTGACGTTGAAGGCGGGCGAAATCCATTAAATAATGGAGTTTGGGTTGGAGATAAGAAGATAACCGCAATAGGAATTGCAATAAAGCAATGGGTAACAATGCATGGTTTTGCTTTTAATATAAATACAGATTTGGAACATTTCAAATGGATTGTACCATGTGGAATGGAGAATGCCAAGATGACTTCTCTAGAAGAAATTAAAGGCAGAAAGTTTGATTTAGAATCAATTAAACCAATGATTGTTAAAAAGATTAAAGAGATATTTGAATATGACAGATAAACAGGAAAAATTAAAACTGCCGTCATGGCTTAAGATTAGACTTAAAGCAGATAACAAAGATTTTGATTATGTTGAAGAGATGTTGTCGCGGTTGCAGCTGAACACAGTCTGTCAGGAAGCAAATTGTCCAAATCGTCTTGAATGTTTTGCAAAAAAGACCTCAACCTTTATGATACTGGGTGCAGTCTGTACAAGGAACTGCAAATTTTGTAATGTGTTCAAAGGGGACACGGAAAACGTTGATGCAGATGAACCAATGCATGTTGCCCAGGCAACTAAAGAACTTGGTTTGAAACATGTTGTTATTACCTCTGTGACACGTGACGATCTTGAAGATGGTGGAGCAGGGCACTTTGTTAAGACAATTGAATTAATCAATCAAGAGACACCTGACACAACAATTGAAGTTTTAATTCCAGATTTTCAAGGTGACTTGGATGCTTTAAAGATGGTTGTTGATGCAAAACCTGAAATTATCAATCATAACATTGAGACTGTTCCCAGGCTATATCCTGATGTTAGAGCTGTGGCAGACTACAGGCGGTCTCTGGAACTTCTAAGAAACGTCAAGAAACTTGATTTAGATATATTAACTAAGTCTGGTCTGATGGTTGGTCTTGGAGAGACAAAAGATGAAGTAATTCAGACCATGAAAGATTTGTATGAGTATAATTGTGAGTTGTTGACTATTGGTCAATATCTTGCACCATCTAAAAACCACTATCCTGTACATGAATATATTCATCCCGATGTTTTTGAAGAGTATAAAAATATTGCTTTAGAAATAGGATTTAAGTGTGTGGCCTCTGCACCGCTTGTTCGTAGCTCATACAATGCCGCTGAAATGCTGGGAAAATCAATTAAAAATTAGGGAACGATAGCGGAACGATAGCGGAACAATGGCGGAACGGTTGGGGAACAATTGTTTAATGCGATTGCCACTTCGCTGCGCTCGTTGCTTTAGGTGAACTAAAGCCTCTCTCCCGTTGGTCGGGTGTTCGTTAGATGGTTGAATACGTAGACTGGTGTTTTAATTTTTTAGTCCTTGGTCGAGAGTCATTTAGTCACTCTGTAGCTGCGTCGCTCCGGCGCGGAAAAATGTAACGTAACGATCCTCGTTGCAAGTGTTACCCCGGAATCATTGAGCTTGATGGAATGCCTCCGGCAGTATTGATTTGCACGCCGGGAGGGTCAGCGTCCCTGCAGACCGAAACAGCATTCAACCCGAAAAACAGGTTTATACCATCAAAATATTATTTAAGATAGACATTTGGGCATATAGTTTATATAATACATTTTAGTTTTTATTAGGAAGAATGTCAGAGTCCGGTCGAATGTGCATGACTCGAAATCATGTGTGGTTTCATAGCCACCGGGGGTTCGAATCCCTCTTCTTCCGCCATTTTATTTGTTTAGTACTGTCAAACTATGACAGAAATATTTATTTAGTTAGTTCGGTTAGGAATTTCTTATGGAACAAAATGTTAGACAAGCAAAGTTTTCAGATGTTTTAGACATCTTTAAACTGATACAGGGACATTCAAATGAATTAATTTCAATGTCAATTAGTTCTGTATCGCAGAACGTTGATCGTTTCTTTGTTTATGAGAAAGACGGAAAAGTTCTTGGATGTGTTGCATGGCAGATATTGCCGGAGATTGGCAAGCCAAAGTCGCCAACTCTTGAAATAAAGTCTTTAGCAGTTCATGATGCATATCAGCATCAAGGAATTGGGTCGGCTCTCGTAAACAGTGCCGTTGATAATATTATGGATTTTAAGCCTACTCAGATTATTGCCTTAACTTTTGCAAAAGAGTTTTTTGAAAAATTAGGTTTTGTTGAAGTTGAAAAAGCTACACTTATTCATAAAATATATTCAGGTTGCATTAACTGCACAAGGTTTGAGTCTCCGCTCACATGTCCTGAAATTGCAATGAGCCTGAATTTCCCCCAGCATGAGAATTTACACTAACAAATGCGAAAATGCGTAAGTTCGAAAATGCGAAAATGCGTAAGTTCGAAAATGGCAGGAAGATAACAAATTCGTAAATGCGTAAGTTCGAAAATGCGTAAATAGCAGGAATATAGCAAATTCGCAAATGCGTAAATGCCGTAGGGACGCACGGCCGTGCGTCTTATTTGAATTGTCATGAGTCATGCGTCAAGAAAATTTAGTCCAGAGTCCTAAGTCATTTGGTCATTCTTTTAATTGATTGCTGTTCATTGACCACTTACTCTACGCTGCTCACTGCAGCATATTGGCTACAAACTAATAACTATTTAATGCTTCCATTGAAGAAAAGAGAGAATTTTAAGTGAAGATTTTATTTATGGGAACCGGCACATCGGTGGGTGTGCCAATGATAGGGTGTGATTGTGATGTATGCAAATCGAAGAATCCCAAGAATCGCCGAAGTCGTACGGGGTTGTATGTTGAAGCAGGTGGAAAGACGTTTGTAATAGATACCAGTCCGGATTTTAGAGAGCAAGTACTTCGTTTTGGTGTCAGACATATTGACGCAGTTTTTTTCACCCATTCTCATGCTGATCATATTTTTGGTTTTGATGATATTCGTCGTTTTAACACAATACAGGATCATCAAAGCATTAGTGCATACGCGGCACCTGAAACACTTTTTGACCTTGAAAGAATCTTTGATTACGTTATGCCTCAAAAAGTTTCCGGTGTATATCGACCACTAATTGCATTCAAACCAATCAACGCACCCATGCAGATTGGTACAGCAACAATTGAACCTATACATGTGGAGCATGGGAACAAATATACTCAGGGATATATTATTACAGAAGATGGCAAACAGTTTGCGTATGTTCCCGATTGTGCGGTTATGCCGGAAGAGACTTTTGAACGTGTTAAGAATGTTGATGTTATGGTTCTTGATGGTCTGCGTCATACACCTCATCCCACTCATCTTACTATTAAAGATAGTGTTGAGCTCTTGCTGAAAATTAATGCAAAACAATCTTATGTCACTCACATCTGTCATGAATTGTCCAATGAATATCTTGAAGAAAACCTGCCGGAAAATATTGATCCATCCTTCGATGGGCTGACTATTGAACTATAACGCGACAGCGGCTTGGAATAGTGTGCACTCTCTTGTCTTGCAATTTAATTTCTGTGCTTCCAATAGTCCGGATCTCTACGAAATATAAAATTCCAAATGGAAACCTATTTATCAAAAAACGCCTGACATCATCTTCTATAATAGGGCTTCCTGTTTAATGTGAGATAGGACGCTTCGCTACTGTCGCGTGCTCCAGTCTCAACAAGTTGCTTCGTATATTTTTGTACTAAGATGATTTCGCCTTTAGCTCGCTAAAGGAGGCAGCTTGCTGAGGCTGGAGTTTACGACAGCAACGAGCGGAGCGAAGTGGCCCACTCATTGCAGTGCAAAAAGATGCGTGATATCGCATTAAAGATTCATAAATTGTATAAATTTTATGGCTCTTTCTCAAAATGAGTGGGTGATTTATTATTTCTTTGTTCGACTACGTTGTAGTCGTTCATTAATAATGATTAATTGCCATGCATTTCATACATGGCTATTAATGTTGAACAGCTTCGCAGTTCTAAGACTACGAAGTAGTCAAATCTTAGTAGCCCCGTATGCAATACGGGGTAATTATTATTAAACAACACGACCCTGACTGCGTCCTGCGTAGCTTGAAAAGCGAAGCATGGAAAGGGTCGAATGAAAACAAACTAC
>Ga0209414_1000401_pt1 | contig 20618 bp, 33 predicted proteins | sample LakVidmifraction_4_FD_181154 | JGI IMG/M metagenome (GOLD analysis project Ga0209414, IMG submission 181154) | Hypersaline microbial communities from Lake Vida, Antarctica - Brine Hole Two &gt;0.2 micron (SPAdes) (version 2) | ecosystem: Environmental > Aquatic > Non-marine Saline and Alkaline >... | reverse complement strand
AAGATAACAAGTAGTAAAGATGCTTTTGATTATGTCAGCCAATTTTATGGCGATGATATAGAAATCTACGAAAGTATGTTTTTAGTACTCTTAAATAATTCTAATAATACAATTGGCTTTGTAAAAATTAGCAGCGGAGGAATGACAGCCACTATTTGCGATGTCAGGCTAGTTTGTAAGTATGCTATTGAAACTTTAGCGACTGCGATTATCTTATGCCATAACCACCCATCTGGATTAATGAAAGAAAGCAAGGCAGACATTGACCTATCAAAGAAAGTTCAGAAAGCTTTGCAGTATTTCGATATTCGTTTATTAGATCATTTGATTCTTGCTAAAAATAATTACTTATCAATGAGCGAAGAGGGGCTTTTTTAATTCGCCCGAATTAAAGCCAATTTATACCTTATATATAGGGAGCGAAAAAACAGCTAAATTTAATCATAAGAATAATGAAAATAATTTCAATAAATCAATTGTATTGAATCCAATAGGATTACATTTACGAAATAATAATTAGAAATCAATTGTATGAAGACAAATCAAATAATGAGCAGAGAACAAGGTTTCCTGCAAAGGACAAAAGATTATTACTTTAATGCTAATGAATTGCTGAAATACTACAATAGTAAGGGCAAAACTTACAAACTCCTTCAAAACTATAGATCCCAAAAATCAGCTAAAGAGTTCGAGCAATATTTAATAAATGAAGGTATTGAAAAACCAGTTATAACTACCACAGGCAAAAGCTCGGGAACTTGGATGCATCCTAAAATATTTATCGACTTCGCGATGTGGGTTAGTTTAGAATTTAAATCCAAAGTCATAGATATGGTAATGGATGGGCTTATTGAATCTAGACTAAATGCAGGGGATTATTACAAAGAAATGAGTTCCGCAATAATGGATAAGTATGTTGATTGCTACCATAAAAAACCATCTCCAATGATTTTTATAAATGAAGCGAGAATGATTAAATCAATCGCAGGCATAGGAAAGGGCAGAAATGAGCTAACAGAAAAGGAATTGCAAGTAATAACAATACTTCAAAAAGTAAATTCCACCTTAATAACTGAATCAGTAGGTAAAGAATCAAGGAAAAGACAGCTAAATTTAATCTCAAGAAGTTTAAACCTTTAAAAACAAAAAACCATGAGAAAAATAGAAAAGATTGCAGGGATAATGCTAGTTATAAGCGTTTATTTGCTATTTATTTCATTCGCATTATTATTTACACCTTTTGAAAAAATTGCAAATTGTACCATAGTAGCCCTGGGTGCATCACTTATCCTTTCCATAGTAGGCTATGGAATAGATGCATTAATGAGACATAACGAACTTAAAAACAATAAATCATGACACTAGAACAACTAAAAGAAAAGCACCCATTAATTTATGCGGCTGCTAAGAGAAACACAAGCAAAGGAAATATTATACATGAATGTGACCCAGTAGATACCCTGTTTTATTGGGACACTTCGCCCGAAGGGAAGGGATTTTGGATGAGTGTATTTTTAGAAGACTTTGAAGCTGCAAAGGAATTGCAACCCCATTTATTTAAAGAGCCAAAGAGGATGAAAATAAACATGGGTCTTATTGCTATTTTAATTGTAATAGCAATATTGTCATTATCTGTATATTTCAAATTTGTATTAGGGATACTCATAGGGCTTTTATTCCTAGGAGCAGCAACCATTCCATTAATTTATTCAGACAAAAAATAAGAAACCATGAAACCTATAACAAGAATTTTAAACGATCTAAATGATATTGAACTAAAAATTGAAGGAGGGGTAAATTTAGCGCTAATCCATTTAGGAGAATTTACCATTTATGCCGAATATTCATACAAAGTAAAAAATAATTACAAACCTTCATTTGTAGAGTTTACAGAAATCGAACAAGAACCCGAAACTTTCGTGAATGTTAAGGTTGGAGAAATTAGAGTTTTCGCAGATGATGAAGCACAGGAAGAAATACCAAATACTATAATTAAATATATTGAGAATCCAAACAATGCGGAAGAAGTAAGAAAGGAAATTGCAGGACTGCTAAAAAGAAAGCTCGAAAATGAAATGTTTTAAACGAGCCTTTGGAAATGATACTCATCGCCATCAATAATAATGTTGAGTATATGGCAAGGTGGGTTTAAAAGTGCTGACCTATTGATTTGCAATAAATTAAATTAATAAGCACAAAAGTAGCAATTTGGAACGATGCCCCACTTTGCTATATATATTGTTAGGCATCTGTAAAAATTACGGATTTGAAACACTTACATTTAAAAGCGTTAGAAGTACCATTGTATCGAGGTAAGTTAGTGATTATATTAACCAACGATAAGCAGCAATTACAAAAATATATACCTGATTTTGAAGATGAAGAACCTTATGCCCATACTTTTTTAATAAACTGGAAAGGAAAGCAAGGTTTTGTAATTGTGTTGAATTTTGAAAATAGTTTTAGAAAAATTCACAATGGTACGATAACTCACGAGGCAATACACGCCACTCACTTTATAGCACAAGAACGAGGAATAGAAGCTGACTTCTTAAATGACGAGCCAATAACATATTTAGCCGAGTTTATTACTGACGCAATTTACAAATTAATGACGAAACATAAATTTAAAGCAGTATCGTAGTAATTTTTATTGTGCCTAACGAATTGGGTATGGTTAGATTTTTAACGGATAAAGGTACTGAAAATACCACATAAAACAGTACAAAAACACCTAAAATGACATTATACGTCGATAAAATGTAACCAAACGCAAGTGAACAAATAACAATAATGATACAAAATAAGCCACAAAAACACCAAAAAACACCAAAAAACACCATTATCTAAAGAAGCTATCGAAGAAATCGTTAGAATTAACGAGATTAAGCTCAAAAAAGCCAAGAAATCGCTCGAAAACAAGACAAATTATAGAAGTAGCTGATTCGGTCTTAGACATAGAACCACGTGGCTTACAGAGCGACAACATACCCGAAAAAACAGCCCATAAAGCAAATGATATTATAAAAACAACAAAAATTCACTTAAAACAACCATTTACCATGAAGACAATTAAACAACCCAAGAAATACAACAGAGAAGCATACAGAGCCTTGCCATGCAAGGTTACAGCCAATATTAGCGCAAAAGAGAGAACAGACCTCAAAACTAAGCTAGCTGCACAAAATATGACCATGCAGGAACTCATTAGATCAAAAATTCAAGAGTTTATTGAAAAATAAAATTGCTTTTTATGAGGAATGATAGGGGGTAGGGATAGCCCCCCCATTTTCTCCTCCATTTTAATTTTCGCAACTATGATGCGGACTTTACCTCTTCTAAAGTAATTATTTTTCTTGGGGTTGCTATATTGCATCTCATTTTTCAGTGTCTAAAACCTATCCTATCTCTTTAGCGTAGGTAGGTGGTTTATTTCACTACATTACTCTTTATTACTTTGTTATCTTATGGTTTCTTCTTTATCTTCGGGCGAAAACTTGGATTTAAGTTAATTGCTTGATTCTATTTGTCAATCCGAGATATTGCAAGGCTATTTGAGAGAGCGTGAAATCCCCTATTTATGGGCATTTCTTACATAATCATTTTGATAGGTCTGAAAAGGCTGTGTTTTGTTTAACGTTATTGGTAATTGGCTAGACAAAATAAGGTTGTAAATTATTGGCATTATTACTATATTTGTATCATGAAAACTAAAATAAAAGAAAGGAAATTCCACCCAGGGGAATACTATTCAGAGGAAGAATTAAAAACTGGAGTTTATTTTAAATCAAAAAATGATATATCTTCATTTTATTTAATTGAACTTCAGGAAGGTAATTTTAAAGGAAATGTAATCGTTAATATATATACAACTGGAGTCCCTATCAATCACTTCGATACTAAAGGATTAGTTAAAGGATGTACTATATATATGCCAGATTATGATGTAGAATTACAATGTACATTGGACTTATCTCCTAAATATTTCTTCCCAAAATTCAATAATGATATGCAATTATATTATGATGAAAAGAAGTATTATAACGGAAAATATAAGTCAGATTCAATTGCTTCTTTATTTGAGTGTATCAATTATGCTATATATTATGGGCTAAAAGAGGCAGCAATAACACCTTATTAATCATGGAAAAGAAAGTATTCAATCGGAGGATAAAAAGAATATACGGTTCAAAGGGGGCTTTCTGCCTTGAAGAAGGGTATTCTTATACTAATTTTGGATCTAAGCTGCATACTATGTGGGGTAAAATCAATTGGCTTAATGAGTTTCTTCGTCCTCTTGACTTGAAGGTTAGAATCGTGCGAAAAAAAGCGTGATTAATTCGTGCGCGCACTAACCATATACCTACCGTTATCAATCATTTGCCGTAACCACAGTATTTACCCCCACAATCACATTCGTCAGAACAATAATATTCACAATCCTCAACTTTCATTTGGTCGTCAAACGAATTGATATCATCAAATAAAACACTTATTAACTCTCGTGCTTTTTCAATGCTTATTTCTTTGTTTTGTAATTGATGTAATACTTGGTCTACTAATATATTTTTCATACGTGTTTTATTTGATGATAGCAAACATTAGTCGTACACTCTCCAAATGGTTATCCACCAAAAGAAAGAAGCCACTAGATGTTCTATTGGTTCTTCACTAAAATTGTACTTTCCTGAAATTTGCAGAAAAATAAACGCTGTAATCCAACTTGATAAATAAATTAACATAACAAAAAGATTTTTGCTAACACAAAATATAGTGAATAGCCAAGTGAACATTTGTTCTTTGTAGCCAGTTTATTGGTCGACTACTCACCATATTTAAATCATTATAGGGCATTAAATTCTACCTTATGAGTGAACTACCCACCCACGGCAGAGCCGATGGGTTGGGCTTCCTGCTTCATAGCCCCGACTAACGTCAGCAACTCCACAGGCTCAACGGGAAATTCCTTCCCTGAATGTTTTAATGCAAATTGCTTGATATTTATGGCAGCATTTATATCTCGGTCATGTTCCTTTGAACACTTAGGACAACTCCATTTTCTATCAGACAATTTTAATTCTTTGTTAATATAACCACAAGAAGAACACATTTTCGATGATGGGAAAAAAGTTCCAACACGAATAATGTTTTTACCATACCAATCAGCTTTGTATTCTAACATTTCTGTAAAAGAATACCAACTAACATCATTTATTGATTGTGCAAGTTTGTGATTTTTAACCATGTTAGAGATTTTCAATGTTTCAAGGGCAATAGTTTGGTTTTCGCTTATTAGCTTACTTGAAAGTTTATGTTGAAAATCTTTTCTTTGGTTAGTAATTGATTCATGCAATAGTGCTACCTTTAGATTTGCTTTTTTTCGATTAGCACTACCTTTTTGTTTCTTTGATGCTCTATGTTGCAAAACTTTTAATCTCCCCATAGAGTTGCGTAAATGCTTTGGGTTATCAAACACTTCTCCATTAGATGTAATGGCAAAATCTTTAATCCCCAAATCTAAACCTATTGTAGTTTCTTCTTTTATTTTAACTTTACTTGGTAGTTCAATATTAGTATCTACAAGGATAGAAGCAAAGTATTTTCCTGTTGGAGTTCTACTTATTGTCGCACTTTTTATAGTTCCTTCAATCTCTCTATGAACATTAATTTTTATACCACTTTTGCCAAATTTAGGTATGATTAATCTATCATTATCTACATTTACTGATTGCGGTACAGAAAAAGATTGTGAACCTTTATGTTTAGATTTGAATTTAGGGAAGCCATTGCCTTTGAAAAAGCTGCGATATGCAATATCTAAATTAAGTAACGAATACTGTAAAGATTGACTATTAATTTCTTTTAGCCATAAGCAATCTTCTTTCAAATCTTTTAATTGCTTTTGTAAATCATACCTTGAAAGATTTACCTTATGAGAAGTGTATGCGTTTGTTTTTGTGGCTAGAGCTAAATTATACACCAACCTTACACTACCAATGTGCTTATTAATAAGCTCTTGTTGCGCCTCGTTGGGAGATAGTCTGAATTTATATGCTCTAAACATAAGGCAAATATACCACTTTCTTAACTAGAAACAAAATTCTGTACAAAACTAATTTATATTTACAAATATTAACGCAATTCATCACACCCACGCTAAAGCGATAAATGTGATTTCTTGCTAATTTCATTCCTAAAATCTTTCCCCAAAGTGTTTACATATTGTTATTCCTTTTAAAACTATCTCCGCTGAAGCAAGTAATATTAATTAAGCCTTTTACCAAATTCATCTTCAATGCCTGTTAATTTACCACAATCATTGCACTTATAACATTTTATATCATTTGTAGTATTGGTTATCGTCGTCCCTTTTTTGCAGCATATAGATAAAATAGGGACGACGATTATACCGCATTTCTTTTCTGTTGTCTTACTATTGTTTTTAAACATTGTTATTTGTTTCTATCCGACAAAGATACTAAAGTTTTTCAATGCGCAATACTTCTTGAAGAAAATAAAAATTAATTAATTTTTGCGTTGTAATTTGGAATACACAAAAAGAATTGTATATTTGCAGAGCGAGGTACAATCAATGGCTGATGGAAAGTCTCATAAACTTTCGGATGTGGATTCGAGTTCCACCTTCGCATCTAAAGCTTAGGTCGATATATAGTAAGCAGTTAAAAAAGGTAAAACCCTTAGAATGAAGATAGCTTCGACCCTATTTGATTTTTAGGGGTTTTTACATTAAAATATTTTAGCTAGGGCAATAGCTAATACTCGTCAACGTGAGCCGTTAGGCTGTGCGTAGGGTGACACTCCCACCTATTTTAATGGTGGGAGTGTCAAATTAAAATAATAATGATAAATAATAATGATAAATAATAGAGAATTTAAAGGAATATGGATCCCTAAAGAGATATGGCTTTCAAAAGAACTTAATTTAACTGAGAAAGCATTTTTTGCTGAAATAAATAGTCTAAATAATATAGATGGTTGTTTTGCTAATAATAATCACTTTTCAAACTTTTCAAACCTATCTAAAAATAGATGTTCAGAAATAATTCAGAAACTTTCAGATAAAAAGTTCATCATTATAAAATATATTGATAATGATGGCTACAATAAAAAAAGGGTTATTCGAATAAATCACGAATTTATTCATGAGATTATAAAAGAAGAAAGCTGTCGAGATTCCGACAGACCCCTTCGAGATTCCGACTACCCTGTCGATAATTCGATTAACGAGTCGAGAAATAAGGAACATAGTAATACATTTAAACACCCAAAGAGTAATACAAATAAAAAAGAACCTCTAAAAGCTACTATTCTTCCTTTTTCTGATGAAGTTTATAATTTGTATGAAGGTATTGAACCTTTATTTAATGAAGAAGACTTACCTAAAAATAAATCTGCAAAACATGATTGGCTTAAATGCTTAAAACTTTTAATAACAAAAGACGGACACACGCCTGAACAAGTGTATAGATTAACAAAGCTAACCAGAGAAGATGAGTTTTGGAGAAAGAACTTCCAAACAATACTAAAACTTAGAAGATTAAATAAAGAAAAATTAATGTATTGGAACGTATTTGCCAACCAATTTAAACAATCTAAAAAACAAAACATGACAGACATAATGTTCGCCATACATAATAGCTAAATTTAAAACTAATGAATAATGGAAAATAATTTAAAAGGTTTACAACTAAATAAAGACCGTCACCAAATGGGTCTTTTAAAATCAGTAACAACAGCTTTTCTTCGAAATACTAAAACTTTAGAATCAGCAAAGGAAATGGAATTAATCCTTTCAGATATTTTAGAGGAATTTCCTAAAACTTCGCCCGAAACAATCAAAGAAGCCATTAGAAGAGGTAGCTTAGGTCATTACGGTAAGGTTTATCTAGTAAACTCCAGTACAATCAGCTGTTGGATTAGAGACCACCTAGAAGTTCTTAAAAAAAACAGAAAAACGGAAGAGTTTAAAGCTCTTAGTTTGAATGACCAGTTGAAAATGATAATGAAGGAAAATATGTGATTAATCATTCACTATTAAAAATAATAATTAGAAACTATGAAAGTAAAAGCAAAATACAAAGGGGGAAAACATATCTTAATAAAAAAAGAGGACATCTTTGAAGTTGAAATAAATGATAATCAGGTAGTAGTAAATGATGGATGTTGTCAAATTAGATTTCATATTTATATTTTAGAAGATTTCTTAAATGATTGGGAGGTAATCGAAACTATAAACAAACCCTCACTCGATAGGAATCTAATCTGCATAATCCATTCAGAGGAGCAAGCAAAGCTAGTTTTCAAATTGAATGAAAAAGAAGGATTAACGAATAAAGAAAGAATGAATGAACTAGGAATTTACAATGTAGATATGTTCAGTTATTCTTACTGTTATATCGGATTTCATAGGGGGTACTGGCAAACCTTAAAAAAAGAATATATAATAGAAAACAAAAAATTAGTAACATTTGAACAACTAAAAGAACTGACAAATTAAAGTACAATGATTCTAAATAAAGACACGTACGATAAGTACCTAGAAGATTACAAAGCAGGAAAGATTAGGCAAGGATTAGGAATTGACGTACCAAAGCTTGATGATTTTTTGAGATATAAGCAAGGAAATACAAATATTGTAATTGGCCTGGATAACGTAGGAAAGACTGTATTTATGCTTTGGTACTATTTAGTTCTTTCTGTAAAACACGATATTAAATGGGTGGTATGGTCGGGCGAAAATAATCCTAGTCAACTTGTGAGGGTTCTCATGGAATTTTATAAAGGCAAGAAGTTAAGGGATTTCACTACAAACGAAATATTCGCAACAAAAGAAAGAATATTAAGTTGGTTTCAGTTTGTAGATTTCAAGGGATATTACACAAGTAAGGACTTATTTAAGATATTCGAGGATTCAGGAGCAGATGCAGCATTAATTGACCCTTATTCGGGAATGAACAGAGGGCTAACCCATGCAGATAATTATCAGTTCCTAGATGATTGTAGGTTTTTCACAAATCGCACGAATATGACACTTTACACAAATGTCCATCCAAATTCAGAAGCAGCAAGATCAGTATTCTCAAAAGACGATATATTTTTAGACGGAGAGGTAGCAGGGTATCAAAAACCACCAGGGAAAGCACAGTCAGAAGGAGGGCAACCTTTCGCATCGAGAACAGATGATTTCATAACTTTGCATAGATTTGTAGGTCATCCATTATATCAATTTAAGACCATGCTTTACACGAGAAAGATTAAAGATACCGAAACAGGAGGAATGGCATCTTCTATTAATGACCCTATTGTATTTGATTACAACAAAGGATTAGGATTCACTTGCGATGGATTAAACCCTCTTGGAAATGGAGTATATGATGATGGGGCTTTTGAAAAATTAAAAGTAAACGAGACTTTTGATGTTAGGAATGATGATGGGATGGTATTTTAAAATTAAAGAACGATATTAAAGCATTGTACACAACGTCTAGGCTAAGGTTAGTAGCCTTTAATACTACCCATCAAACTATAACAAGACCTAGTTAGGCTATTAATTTTAGCCATTGTTAGCAACTGGGCGGTTTTAAAAGACAAAACATTATGAAATATAGAATTAAAATTACCTCTTTTTACAATGATAGACAAGAATTTAGACCTTATGTAAAAGTGTGGGGGCTATGGTTTGGAATAGACTATGATGGTAAACAAGACTTAACTTACTCTGCAAAATGTAATAGTCGAAACGAAGCGCTTGCAAAAATTGACAAACATAACGAGGGTAATTGTAAAAAGAAAAGCATAGACTTTGAATATATTACTAAAGATTAGCCTTGTATATACGTGTTGTGTATGGCACGTTGCTCTCACAGAATTAAATTAATAATAAAATACTCTAGAAATTATGAAAGAAGAAAATAAAGAAGCCGAAAAGCAATGTGATATACACGGTGTTACCACACGTTTTTCGACTGCCATAACAGAAATGAAAGAAGCCATAATTAAAGACCTTGGTGGGTTAGAAAAAGGCTATGGTAGGCGTAAAAAATACATATCAAGAGATACTGAAATACCTGTCGATATATTAACGGTGCTTCTTAAACAACTAAAAATTGAAGGAAAAATAGAACTTATTATGATATTCTCAGAAGAAACAGGTATGCCAGATGGAAGCGGTTATTGCTTAACTGGTAATTTGTATTGGTAATGGGTGGTAACGTCTATTGTATGGTGTCGGATTTGCTTTTCGCAAATATGCACTATACAAATTGTTAGCATTATGTACGGATTATTAAACACTAAATATTGAATTATGAAAATATTAGTAGGTTGCGAAGAAAGCCAAGCTGTAACGATAGAATTAAGAAAATTAGGACACGAAGCGTTTAGCTGTGATATACAAGATTGTAGTGGTGGACATTCTGAATGGCATTTAAAAATGGATGTATTCCAGGCAATAGAATTTAAAGAGTGGGATATGGGTGTTTTCTTTCCCGACTGCACTTACTTAACCATAAGTGCTAATAAATGGTATAAAGACCAAGCAAAAAGAAAGAGCGGAACTTTAGTAGGTGCTGAAAGACGAGAAGCGAGAGAAAAAGCAATTGAGTTTTTTATGAGATTATACAATTGTAAAATACCAAAAATTAGTATTGAAAACCCAATAGGCGTAATGAGCAGTCGATTTAGAAAACCTGACCAGGTATTACAACCATGGATGTTTGGACACGGAGAAACAAAAGCAACTTGCTTATGGCTTAAAAACTTACCAAAATTAGAGCCTACTAATATAGTTGATGGCAGACACCAAAGAATGCACTTATTACCTAAAACTAAAGACCGAGCAAAATTAAGAAGTAAAACATACCACGGTATTGCGAATGCTATGGCTGAACAATGGACGTAGTATTAATGCTAACGTAAAGTATAACAGCAGTAACGGATTAATAAACTAAAATTAAATACTATGAAAGGAAGTGAACCAATGAATTGGACTAAAAGACAAACGCAGTACTACGGTATATTTATGGCGGTTTTAGGACTAATAATAGGGATACTAGCAACAAGGCTAGTTATTGCTGTTATACAGTGTTAGCAAATCGTTTTAATGTTTGCTAACGATAACGCTATGAGTAGTGGCGGATTAATAACACAAAACTTTAAATTATGAAACAAACTTTATTTGATAACAAAAATTTAAATACAGCACCAAAAACGCCATTACTTATAGCAGGGGTTATGCGTTCGGCTTTTTTAGAGCCAATATTGTGGCAAGAATTTCACGATAACGGGCAATTATGGATTGACGGACAAATAACAGTAGTGCCTGATGAATTAAAGCATTTTTACGATTATAGGACTGGATTTAAAGGATATGAAGGATTGGCTGTTTGCCGAATTGGAGTACTGACAAAATACTTTGATAACGGACAATTAGCGTGGAAATTAGATTATGGAGATGGAACTTATGATTACAAGGAAAAAGAGAAATTCCCCTTATATAGAAAAGATGGAGCTCTCATTTTAAGCTGACGCATAACGGATTGTGTATGATTTCGGGCGTAGATAAGCAATAAATTCACTAGATAAAAACAAAATTATGAGCAAGCAAAAAGATAGTAAAGAAACTGAAATTAAGCCTGAATTATATACATTGTTATTAACTGTGCAACTTGGCACTAAGTTGATTGCAGAAAATACAATATGTGAAGTTGTAAAGAAATACAATGACTTTGTTTGGAGATTAAAGACAGAAAAAGGTGAATATGTTAATGTATTTTATGCCTTAGACCAAACTTGGAAGTTGCATTGTTTATAACGGTTTGTGTATGGCAAGTAGCCGATTAAAGCACGGAATTTAGTAAATAAAATAATAATTAATAATCAAGCAAATAGTTTTAAAAAGCCCCGTAACACGGCTATTTGCTATACATAGTGTTATAGGGTGTTATTTATTATGGAATTAATATTATTACAAGGATTTTTGACATTAATAAACCTTTTTTGTATGGTTTGGATGTATGAAGGGAAAAATTATAAGACAGCAATATTCAATGGATTTTCAGCTGGTGCTTGTTTTATCGGGTTGTTATATGCCCTATAACGTTTTGTATATGAATAGTAGCCTTAAATAAACGTTTACTTTGGATTAAAAACTAAAATTAATAAACACTTAATAGCCTTTAAAATAAGCACAATGCAGGCTATTATTTATATATAGTGTTGTGCGTAGTTAATTATGGATTACTTAATAAATAAGCACAAAGGTAATGCAGACCTAAAAGATGCAAAATGTGAATGTTGTAGCACTACTTATAAAACCAATATAAATAGAAGTAGATGTTCTAAAAAATGTTCTAAAATAATGAAATTTAGAAGGTTAAAAGTTAATGCAATAACTAAAGTTAAAAGACAAAAAGAAACTATGAACCATATAAAGAAAGACTGTTTTGGTTTTATAAGTAGTGCGGTGTATTAATTACGCACAACGTTTAGTATATGGCAAGTAGGGCATTAGAAAGTACTGAACTTTCAAGTTTGCTCTGAGCCACATTTTTATATTTTGTTTTTAACTTATTCATCTTAAAAGCCAAATTAAAAATTTGGCGGTGTTGGTAAATAGCACTGAACTTTCGTAAACCACTGAATCCCTATTTGCTATATATAGTGTTAGCCACTGTATTTATTGTATAGTTCAGCACTCATTAGATTATCAAATGAAGAAGACTTAAGGGTATTGTTTAAGTCCGTTTTTAAATCTTGATTATTATCCAAAATTTCAATTATTGCATCAAATCCCTTTTGAACATATTGATCTAGATAGTCAAGTGATGATTCAATTTCTAAAAGTTGAGATTTCAATAAATCAACGTTTATCCAATCATCTGTTTTTCGATACATAAAGCTTGTCATTCTGGCTATATGGAATTGACCATTTTTTGCTATATATCTCTTTGTGTCATCTGGACTAGTTGTTAAAATCGAATTATTAATATATTTAGAAACTCTTTGCTTAATTAGGTGATTCACAATAAACATTTCTACGTGTATGCTTTTGAAAATGCTATCGTAATAGTCACTCCATATTTTATATTTTCTACTTCTAGCGTCAGAAGGTCTTTTTAATGCAATTGCAAGATAAGCTGTTGCTGCTAATTCATTTGGTATTATTTTATTAGAGTCCTCATCTTGAGATTGTCTAGGTTTTCTCTCATAAAAGTAATCATGGATTGAAAAAGCTCTTTCTAAATCTCTCTGAATTCTATCATTTGCTCTTAAATTTCTGTTTGTTATTTTGTTTTGATTATTTGTTGTTAAAACAACTTTATCAACTAAGTCTAAGTCCGAAGTTTCAAACACTTTAAGTATTACAGTTGTGTTTTCTTGTAAAAGTCCTTCTTTTTCAGCAATTGCTAAAGAAGAAGAGGTTTGACATCCATTTACAATTTGTAAATTTTCAATTTTTAAATGAGGATTGTCAGGATCTGTTACAGGATCTACCTTGTCACAAACTATTGTAACGCCATTATTTAAGAACCAAAACAAATGACTAGTATCTTCGTCTGAACAGGTTTCTTTAATATCCTTATTAACGGTTCCAAGATTTCCGAGATATTTTCTAACATTTAAGTCAAAGACAAACCCTTTTTCGTCTTCATTAACAATTCTAGCAACTTCTTTTGCTGTAGTCGTACAAATTATACCTTTTAAACCGTGAGAATGATACTTGATTAGAGAAGGGGAGTTTGTATCATACTTTATTTTTATATCAGCTTTTATTTTTTTGTTTTTCTTTTCCTGAGCGTTTAGTCTGTCTACAATTTCTATTGCTCCTATCATTTCAAAGGTGAAATTGGAAAATGTATCATTGTCAAATTGTTCTTTAATGGAGGTAATTTCTTGAATACATTCGTCAGAAATATTTGTCGATAAAGCATTAGTAATGTACCCAACTCTCACTTCAATATTGGATGGTCCAATTGAAGCAATTAAATCTTTACAATCTTTTATTTTATCTCTGAATTTAACGTTGGTTAAAGTGTCAATATCTGCTCTCTTTTTATTAAAAATCCAATTTAGACCATTTCGTATTTGAATCAAAGAATTTGAAGAAAATGAATCCTCATTTTTAGCTTGAGTAATAAAAATAATTCCTTCCCCTTCTTTTTGATCAATGGTTATATTGTCAATTTGTTTGTCTTGACCACCATCAACATCATCATTTTGATCATATGAATAAACGCTGTTGTCAATGAAAAGACTATGTCCAAAAATTTGAAAAGCTTTATTTACATTTTTCAAGTCTAAATTCTCATTTAACTTTTCAATTTGGTCTTCAACAATTTGTTCTCTTATATCCATTGATTGTTTATTTATTTATTGTGGCTAACACATCTATTCTGCCAATTAGCTTTGTATTCTAGTTGCGTGAAAAACTCACTCCATCCTGCATCGGCTATATGTTTTGATAAATGACCAAACTTAACCATATTCTTAACTTTCAAGTCCTCAATTGCGATGAATCCAAATTTATTAATTATAGCCGTTGATTGTTTGTGTAGAAAATCCTTACGAACATTACGAATTTTGGCATGAAGTTTACCAACAACTATTCGTTGTTTTTTACGATTATTAGAACCTTTTAATTTTCTTGATAAAATCCTACTTTCAATCTTTAATTCTCGCTCATACTTTACCGTATGTCTTGGGTTTTCAACCTGTGTTCCATCAGATAACGAAGCCCAAAAAGAAATGCCCATATCTATGCCAACTTGGTTATCGTTTGGCACTAATGATATTTCATCTCTTTTTTGCTTCGTTAAAATGGATATAAAATACTTATTATTCTCTTTTATTATTGTTGCGTTTCTTAATTCTCCCTCAATTGGTCGTGATGAATGATATTTAACACTACCTATTTTTGGTAGTTTCACACGATTATGAGTGTCTATACTAACGCTTTTAAATGTTACTGAATTATAGCTATCTTTTTTTCCGAATTTAGGAAATCCAGCGCCTTTGAAAAAAGACTGATAAGCCTTGTCCATTCGCTCAATAGAATCTTGAAGGGTTTGAGAGGGTACACTTTTCATCCAATCAAATTCTTTTTTGCAATCGGTTAACTGCTTCATTAAATCAAACTTTGATAAAGAAGTTCCTTGACTTTTATAGGCGTACATTTTAGTTTCAAGACTTAAATTATAAACCAATCGAGAAATGTTTATATAATTATCAATCAAGTTAGCCTGTTTATTGGTTAACCTCAATTTATATTTATATGTTTTTATTACTTCCACGACACAAAAATACTAATAATATTTGATATATGACATAATAATACTATATTTGTATTATGAATAAAAGATATAGCACAAAAAAAACAAGTGTATTTAACTTAGGTTATCACTTTATTTGGTGTCCTAAATATAGACGAAAAGTCTTAATAAATGGCATAAACGTTAGAGCAAAGGAATTATTGATAGAGAAAGCAAAAGAACAAGATTGGGTTATTGAAAACGTAGAGGTTATGCCTGACCATATTCATATTTTCATAAAAGCAACTCCAAATGATGCTCCAAATTACATCGTATCACAACTAAAAGGATACCTAAGTTTTATTCTTAGAAATGAATTTCCTAAACTAAAAACACAATTACCTAGTCTATGGACTAGAAGTTACTATGTTGAAAGCGTAGGTCATATTTCAGAAGAAACAGTTAAAAGATATATTGATGAACAAAAAAATAAATAAAAACGCAATTCATCCCACGTCTAAAGACCCAAGTGTATGGGCTTTCTTGCTAATAAATCCGTAATATCTTTGATTATCGGATTAATTCTATTGTTTTTGTGAGCCCTCAAAGCCCTTCAATATCCTTTAATTCCTTATAAGTAAATTCAAGTAGAGAGCGTATTTTAGAGATATTATCCTTGTTTATTAGAATGTGATTTTTCGGCAAAAATGTAAACCCTCCGTTCTCCTTCACAATTGGGTTATCGCCGAAGATAATCTCATTAGCACTAACTTCCCCATCAGAGGCTAAGATTAAGCCATGCAAAACTTTTATTGATACATTATTTCTTCCTTTGACAATATTGGCTAATAGAGTAGCCCTATGTCCTGCTGCATCACAATACTCCTCATTAGTCTTGTACATTTTTGAAATTCCATTGCCAATTAAGGTAGATACTGCATCAACGTATCTCTTTCTTATCTCTTCCTTATCGAATGCTAGCTTCTTTTTCTTAGCCATTATTGAAATGTTGTACTATTTTGATTTGATCCGAAATATATATCTCAACGAATTGTTTTCGCCCGAATTTAAAGCTCTTAACTTTAAATCTCTTTTGAAGCTCAAAAATATCTAATTTGGTGAAATTATTTGATCTAATAACCACTTCGCTGAATAAAGAATCGCCTGGAGTTTTGGAAAACTCAACTATACTTTCGATTAATTCCTCCTTGGCGATGTCCATGCGGCAAAAATAGCTAAATTTGAGCGAATCAAAAAATAAATTGCCATGACAGAGAGCATCAAAGACTTCATTTTTAATACATATTTGCAAGCTAGAAATTTCGCAATACAAACACTTCGGCTGAAAATAAATGATTTTTCAAAAGTAGTTAACAGCGAGAAGTATACTCCAAGAATCACAGACTTCTTTTCAAATCTAAAACATTGGCGCAAAGGTTTGTGGTGGGGAAACTATAGAGACACAGAAGATATGGCATATACAGCCGATTCTCAAGTTTTAATTTCCCACAAGCGTTTAATGCTTTTGTCTGAAAAAATATCCAAGCTGAACAATAAAAATGGGAAAAAAATGCCGTTTGCAACAGGAACTATACAGAAAAATAGAGCAATTAGAGGTTACGGAGCTTTTGAAGTTGTCGCCCGAATACATGAAGCAAGAGGAATATGGCACGCTCCTTTATGGTTCGTAGCAGCAGGAAGAGGAAGCGAGATAATTGTCCTACCTGAAATAGATGTTGTAGAAGTATATACCTCCAAAAACAAGAACAAAGCAAAAGCGCAAACAAATATCCATTACGGGGAGGATTATGCCGAAAATAAGAGGTCTATGGGTGCTAGAACCCATACAATTAGCAATTTCTTCGATAGATGGATTTCTTTTGCCTTGATATGGAGAAAAGATAGGCTAGACTTCTATTATGATGGCATTTTGGTTCGAAGAATAACCAACAAGTCGATCCTCAAGAGGATAGAAAAAGGCATTATTCCGATAATAGGTGCAGGAGTGACAAACACCCCACCACAAGACGAGAATCACATGGAAATCAAGTCTTTCAGATACTGGGCTGAAAATTAATTCAAACTTTTTCTTTCAAATTTGTTCACTACTCAAAATTATATGTATCTTTGTCGGACACGAACAATAAGAAATCATGAATATAATTGTAAAAGTAATTGAAGCTAAGCATGAGATAATAGTTGAAAGGGAGAAAGTGAATGTTTGGAATCATCAATTAGCAGAATTTGATGAATCGGATTACTTTTTATCAGTAGAGCTTTATGTCATGTATTCCGCTACTATTAGAGAAGAAACTAGAATGCAGCCAATGGAGTACAATAATGAGAAGGTAGCTATTTTAGATTATACCATAATGTTATATTCGGGCGAAGATGGAGACATTGACCTATCAAAAAAGCAACAGGAACAAATTTATAAATCATTAATAATTGAATAAAATGAGCAGTAAAATTAAAATAGATGGGGTATTAACCCAAGAACAAGCGGAATCAATTAGAACGCTTGTAACAGATAAAGACTTAAAGTTGGTTGCGGATATATTCTCCATCCACTTTAACGCAGTGAAGTATCTTATTCGGGCGAAAGAAAGGAAGCCGAACACGTACAATGTACAGCATATTAATATAATCAACGAACTTGTTTTCTACGCAAGAAAGAACATTGCAGAAATGAGGGAGAGGATTGAGAAATTTGAAAAAGAATTAAACTAAATAACAAAACCCATGAAAAAGAAAGAATTTAAAAATAGAATTGAAGAAGTTAGAAAGGATTTCTTTAAGCAGTTAAAAGTAATTACTGACGAGTATCAGAGTAAACATTGCGAGTATAAAGTTGGTGATTATGTGATAACTAAAGGGTATCGTGAACACTATGATGGCATACCATTAAAAATACTTAAAATAGATAAAGATTTAGGAATTAGTTTCTGTTACTTTTCTATATTTGAAAACGCAAAAGAAGGCTTTTGCCATGGATCTAATTTCGATATATGTCGCATCCTACGCCACGCCACCCCCGAGGAAATTGCAATTGCTAAGTTGATTCCTAAAGGTGTTGAATGCCTAGTGCAAGATGAGGGGGACGATGATTGGTATTTGAGAGTTTCGGATGGTAAAGGTAAATTTGCGTATATTGATAATTCAGATGGTAAACAATCATGGGATTACGCCAAAATAATTGAAAAGACATCAGAAGTAATTAATTTAAAGGGTTGAAAAAAGATGGGCGCTACAAAAGTAACGCCCATCAAAAACCTAAATAAATTATGAAAACTTAACGCAAATATACAGAAATAATGACAGAAGTAGCAAAAGTAAAAAAAGATAAAGATGTTTCGATAGTCCAAGACGGGAATCCGAACAACCTAATTCAATTGGCAATAACTCAAGGAGCGTCAATTGAGAGTTTAGAAAAGCTAATGGACTTGCAAGAAAGATGGGAAAAAAACGAAGCTAGAAAGGCATACTTCGAAGCGAAAGCCAACTTCCAAAAGCTAAAACCAATCATTAAGAAAACACAATTGGTTAGTTTCTCTAACAAAGCAGGAGGTAAGACCAGTTATAAATTCGCTCCATTATCAGAAATAGAAAAAGTGGCCGATCCGATTCTTGCTGATTTAGGTTTATCGTATGATTTTAAGCAATCGCAAGAGAACAATCAAATTAAAATAACTTGTGTCTTGTCTCATAAGCTAGGGCATTCAGAAGAAACTAGCCTTTCAGCTCCTGCCGATACCTCTGGAAATAAGAATAGTATTCAATCAATAGGATCTACCGTTGCTTATTTAAAGAGATATACCTTATCTAATATTTTAGGGCTTTCTTCGGGCGAAGATAATGATGGACAATCAGGACTAACAAATAAAGAGGTTAACGTTATTAAAGCGAAAACTGAATTGGTAGAGCTTTATATTCTAAAGAAAGATAAACTAGACGAAGATGGAGTAGGTAGGCTAGAAGATATTATCTTGAATAACGAAGTAAATAGCTACAAGAAAGCAATTGCAAACCTAAAAACATATTAAAATGAGCAGAGTAGGAAATTTCACAAGCAGCCAGGTATATAGATTAATGAGTAAAGGCAGAGGTAATTTTACCTTAGATAATGTAGGCGCTCCATTTCATTCCTACATTAAAGACAAAGTAAGAGAAATAAGAACAGGAAGACCAATTCAAGCCAATACTTCGGGCAGAGCAACGGAATGGGGTAATTACATGGAAGAATGGTTGTTCATAAACAAATTAGGACTCAACTACATGTTAGTAAGCAAAACGAGATATTCTCATAAAACCCTACCTTGGTCTGGAATGCCCGATTTATTGGTAGAGGATTTAGTGGGAGATATTAAAAACCCGTGGACCATTAACTCATTTTGCGATGCAGTAGATTCATTTATTAGCGTAGAAGAGTTTAAGAAAGTTAAGCCTGAATATTATTGGCAGCTAGTTTCTAATTGTATTCTATGTGATAAAGAAAATGCTGAAATAATAGTTCACATTCCTTATCAAGACGAATTACAAGCGATAAGAGAATCAACTGGAGATTACGATGGCGATCAAAACAAAATTGCATTCATTAATTGGGGGGACGACTCAGAGCTTCCGTATATCGTTAGAGATAATCATTACAAGGACTTGAATCATTTTAAATTTAAAGTTTCGCCCGAAGATAAAGAACTTCTTACACAAAGAATAACAATGGCAGCAGAAATACTAAAAAAAGAACTCGCAGCGTAAAATAAATAGATATATTTGTCGGACAAAAACAATGAAATGATAGATTTAAGAACATTGCTTCGAAAGAAGGATAATAAATGCTACAAAGCAGTAGCTAATATAGATGGGAAAGAACACGATTATTACCTAATGGCAAAAGACAGCGTAGAGGCTAAAGCCATGTCAATCCCTTATTTCAAGTTAATCGGAGAAGCGAAAACAATAACAGCTCAAATATTATGAAAAAAATAGACTACATAGCATGGGGTGTTATTGTGTTATTTCAATTTGCACTTACAATTAAAACAATACATTCTTCAGCTGATCGGTTAATATCGCATAAAAACGAAAAACTCCAACAACAAATAAACCAAGTAACAGAAAAGAAAAACACATTAATGTTAATTGTTTTGGAACAAAGAACTGATAGGCCAAACAAGAAAAGAATAGATTCATTGGAGGTTGTTTATTATTTGGATAAGGTTTATTAACGATGGGGCTAAACTGTCGTTTTAATGCAGTTTTAGCCTGTGTTATCTACTGGGTGGCACGGGCTATGAAAAACAAAATTTAATTATGAGAAAAATACACATAAATAACGATGACAACTACGCT
>Ga0209414_1000400_pt1 | contig 20632 bp, 13 predicted proteins | sample LakVidmifraction_4_FD_181154 | JGI IMG/M metagenome (GOLD analysis project Ga0209414, IMG submission 181154) | Hypersaline microbial communities from Lake Vida, Antarctica - Brine Hole Two &gt;0.2 micron (SPAdes) (version 2) | ecosystem: Environmental > Aquatic > Non-marine Saline and Alkaline >... | reverse complement strand
AAGGGCTACACTCGCGTTGCTCGCTCACCCTAGGCTAGTACGATATACTCCTTCAGAGTATACTGTCGGATGTTTCTTCTCTATTATATTAAGAAATCAAGGGCTACACTCGCATTGCTCGCTCACCCTAGGCTAGTACGATATACTCCGTTGGAGTATTAAGAATAACCTATTAATTGAAATAAATATATTAATTTCCTGCAGTATGCTCTGAAGGAGCATTTTGTTATAGCCTAGGGTGAGCGCAGCGTAACCCTAGGAATTGTTAATAAACAGCATGTACTCTGAAGGAGTACTTAATAATTATTCTCCGTAATACAGCTCTTCGAGGGTCTTGTTAAACCCAGGCGCACCCATTAGAGGTAAATTTCTTTTTCGTATTTATCTATTAACTTCATTTTGTTCCTTCTATCTCTTTCGCGAATGCTTCTTTAAAAGCATCTGTTTCTTTTGGCATAAACATATGAATATATCCGCATTTTGTACAAACAGCACTCTGGATACGCTCGGTTGACTTTCCAAATCCAAAGGAATTGTCTCCGTCTGCTTTTATGTTTAATACCTTTTTTCTGAAATTTGTATTTTTACAGAATGTGCATTCAAACTGCATGTCCTGTATTTTTAATTTTACTGAATCTTCACTCATATTATTTAAATCCTTTTTTTCTGCATAAATAATCAGACAAATCAGTCCGATTAGAGCGATTTCTCCCGCTGTCATTCAAAACATTAGCTATGCTCATCCCCCCTCGGAGAGCAACTTAACACGTAACACTGAATACTTAGCACGAAATTGCGAATTTCGTCGAAGGCTTTTCAACATTCGTAATTAGTCATTTGTAATTCGTAATTTCTTCAACGCGTATTTCCCTGCCGAATCAATAAAACCACACTTGCTTTCATCAACCTCAACTCTCATCCCAGTTTCAATATCTTCCATTCTATCGTTCATAAACTCTTCCAGCTTTGCAACATTGTTCACTGTCAGTTCATATGGAAGAACAACCTTGAGTTTATCATCTTCTTTAATAACTTCAACCTCTTTGGGTAGCTTGTTAAAATCAGAAAGATAGCTATAAACATGCTCTACTGAATCAAGAACATTAAAATAATCTCCCAGACGATAAAAATCAAAATACATTCTCATTCTTTTGGAAAGATTTATCATGGCAAACCCATGTTGACTCTTGTGAGCTTTTGCACACAGACACCCAATTGTTCCCAACTCAACACTATTAAGCCAGTTTCTGCCTTCCAAATCGATGACAACGTTCTTTTCTTCTGCAACACAACCAAATTTGTTCAAAACCTCTGACTGTGAGAACTCTGAAGATGATATATCTTTATAGGAAACAAGACAAGAAATTAACTCATCAATTTTAGATAAATCAATACTCTCTGGAACACAATTGTCGGACAACCATGGTGCACGTTTCATAACAGTCTGTTTCAATAAGATATAGCCAAAGAAGCATATATTATCAGCGTATCTTTTAAAAAGTCTTTTTGGATTTGTTCCAAGTCGCCATAGCCATTCTAGGTTTACTTTCTGAACAAACTTAGGCGCACGCGTCTGAACACCTGCGATAAAGTCAAGTGTTCCACCAATTCCTATGGCAAGAGCTTTTCCTAATTTAGGAACATTCATCCTGCCCCATTTATCCTGCTTTGGAGCCCCAAAAGCAACTAAAACCAAATTCGTGTCAGCATCAACAATGAGCTTGTTAATCTCTTCATGCGACATATCTTCAAGTTCGGCTTTTGGAGGTGAAAAGCTGCCGGCAATTTTCAGACCTTCATATCTCTCCTGCAGAATCGTCATTGCTTTACCTGCAACTCCCGGCGCTGCCCCCAGACCAAATACACTTAAATCATTTTTACTGCAAGCTTCCGCAAGCATTGGTGAAATATCACTCCCGGTTACACGCTCCTTCAGCACTGGACCCTCAAACTTAGATATTTTAACAATTGGAATTCCATCGGCAAGAACCATATCTGATTCAAACAGTAATCTTTGAAACTCTTTATCTTCTCTTGCCCTCGTAACAAAATCCATATTTGCAGTACAAATATGAGTTGGCAGACCAGCCTTCATTCGCTTAACAGACCAATCAACGGTATCTTTAAAAGTTACATTATGAAACGGTAATCCCATGACCATCAAAGTCTGTAAATCATTTGAAGAAGATTCTTCATCACCCATTTCATGTCGTCCCGTCCTGACCCACTCTCCATCACCTTTCTTAAATATTTTTAGCATAAGCATTTTCCCATATGTCAGCATTTTCCAGAAAACGTATATTGGAGCAAAAAGAAGGCGCTTATACAAAAACATATCTGCCTTAATCAAAACCATGCCACCAATGATATACCCGACAAAAATTATACATGATATCAACCATGATGATTTAACTACCGAAGCAAAAATTCTACCATCATTAAACGGCATAACTAGAGATATCAGAAGACCTGCAAAACCAATAACAATTAATATTGAGAATGGTGGAATAAGTAGTTCCATTATTCCATCAATCTGAGCAAACTTGCGCTCTTTTTTAAACTTCTCTAAAAGTTTTGGACACCACTCTTTGATTAAATCGAAACGCCCCCCCTCCCAGCGACGACGCTGAGTATCAGAATCAGAACTATTTGAAACCATCTGTCCCGCAACCTGTGCCCCTGAAACAAACTCAACCTTGATATCATTTGTTAAGTAGAACAGAGCAAGTTCCAGATCCTCAACAACAGAAAATGCAGGATAGCCATGTTGTTCTAGGATTGATTTTGTCAGGCACATGCCATTACCTTTAAGACCTGACGAAGCATTCAACCTCATACGCCCCAAAGACCTCAAAAAATGAAATGCTGCAAATGCAATTTCCATTAGTGATGTTCGCCAGCTATCTCTAGGATTCTGAACCTTATAATAAGCCTGCAATGCCAAATGACCCTCTTTAAGTTTTTCGTTCATGAACCATAGAAAATCAGGATTTAAAGTTGAGTCCGCGTCCATTACAACAACAGCATCACAATCATATTTAGGTAACTCATTTGCAATAGCCCAGTTAAGAGCCTGCCCTTTGCCCCTATCAACATCATTGAAACGCTCAACAACATTAAAACCGGATTTTACTGCAATGGCGGCTGTTTCATCTTCACAATTATCCGCAACAACAAGTACTTGCCAGAACTCTTTTGGATAAGAAAGATTTTTTAGTTGTTCAAGCACATCACCAAGCAGCAACTCTTCATTATGGGCGGGAATCATTATCAGAAATTTGATCTTGGCCTCTTTTTCTCCGGCAAACTCACCATTAATGTGCCTACGTTCGTCATTGAAAAAAGCTTCAACAGTCAAAACAAAAAGATAAATTGCACCAATAAAAACAGGCAAACCAATGATAAACAAAACTAAATATAAAAAAACCAACATAATATCCACCTGTCATTTGCATTAATCAAACACTATACTTTTATACCTTGTTCATAATATCATAAGACGTTACAAAACATCAACATCAAAAATTCCATCTTTAACGCGAGTCGCAAGTTGCTCACCTTTTGCAACATCGGCAACAGAACGCACAATCACACCATCTTTCTTTGTTGTAATACTATATCCCCTCTTCAGAACACCAAATGGATTAAAAGCATTTAACTTACCATCAACAACTGCCAGATCACTCTGATTTTGTTTCAAACAGGAATTCAAAACATTTACAAGCTTGTTTTCATAACCTTTCAAGTTGCCACTCTGCTCCTGAACCATCCAATTTGCACAACTGGACAAACGAAATTTACATGCCTCAAAATCTCTCTCACTCTTGGCAAGCAGTCTTTTAAAACTATTATCCATTGCAATATCAAACCCATCAAGTTGCTGCATATAACGTGCAATTAAATTTCGTGGTTCATGAAACACATAATTTGATTTGATATTTTCAAGTCTTGTCTTATATATATTGACCACTCCAGCAAGCGACATATTCATTCTGGAATGATGGGTTTCTACAAGATTCTCAAACTCAGCCTTTGATGACACAACAAGTTCTGCAGCAGCAGATGGTGTTGGAGCTCTTAGGTCTGCAACAAAATCACACAAAGGATGATCAATATTATGACCAACCGCAGAAATCACCGGTAACTTAGACTCATAAATCGCACGAACCACAATTTCATCACTAAACGACCATAAATCTTCAAAACTTCCTCCGCCTCTGGAAACAATAATAACATCGCACAAAGCATTATCATTCAAATATCGTATTGCACCGGCAACCTGCCTTGCCGAAGTGGTTCCCTGAACTTGTACAGGAGCAATTACCACAGGCATATTTTCAAAACGACGCCCAAGCACATTTAAAACATCTCTGAAAGCTGCAGATGTTGGAGAGGTAACTACCCCAATCTTCTTAGGAAGAACAGGCAAAGACTGTTTGTGTTCATCATCAAACAATCCCTCATTCTGAAACTTTTGTTTGAGATCCTCATACTGCTTATGTAAATCTCCCTTGCCCACATCCTCCATCTGATTTGCCACCAGCTGATAACTACCAGAAGGTGCATAAACACTAATCTTTCCAACAGCACGAACTCTCATACCATTGGCTGGAACAAAAGGAAGAAGAGAACAGTTAGTTCTAAACATCACACCACGTAACTGTGCATTGCTTCCATCCTTCAAGTTAAAATAACAGTGACCGGAACTGTGCACAACACAGTCTGAAAGCTCTCCTTCAACACAAATAGAAGAAAACGATCTCTCCAAAGAAATCGTAATCAACTTTGTTATCTCAATAACTGAATATACTCGCTTTTCCATCATTCCTTCAAATTCCTTTTCTTAAAGTAGCACAACCTTCTAGGTTGTAGGCGTTTTTCCACTTGCAACGAGGATCGTTGCGTTACCTTGTCAATTGTTATAAGAGGACCAAATGACCAAGGACTAAGGACCAAAACTATCCAATACCTTTCAGCCCATCTTAATCAGCCTTGTCGTCGATGAACCATCGACGCTACAGTTTAGTGTTAGCTTCTCTTATAGTGTTCTGTAGCGTCGACCGTTGGTCGTCGAGCCTTAGCCCAACGGGCGAAGACTGAAGCTTTACAGTTTACCATTAACCATTATTCTAGTATCCCTGCTTCTCCCACGTTCCATCCATATAATGTGCCCACGAATGTGGTGCTCCACCAACATATCTCTTACCTTCAAAATAGTCAGGATTGTCAAGTCTCGGATCTCCTTGTTCTCTAAGCTCGACTAACAACTGCTTGTGTAAAGTATTAACAATTTCTTTATTCTCTTTTTGCAACGCTAGATTATTCACACAGTGTGGGTCATTCTTAATATCAAAAAGTTCGTGTTCAGGACGTTTAGCCATACATAGCTTCCAATATTTATCATCACCATTTTCTTTTGCAGACAAAATTGCTTCTTTTGTTGGACTACTATCCATATCTGTATACCCAGTTTCAGGATTACCAGACGGCCAGCGATCCGGAGCACAATTCCAGACATATAGCCACTGGTCATTGCGAAGGCATCGAACCGGATATCCCAAATCCCCCTCTCTACCCATATCATGACGCTCACGCCCCATCAGAATATGATCACGAGTTGAATCAACAACTCCAGCTTCCCGCGATTTCAACACATTCATAAAATCTCGACCAGTCATAGACTCCGGCACTTCAATCCCGGCAACCTTACAGATAGTTGGTGCAAAATCTCTGAAACTGACAAAATCATCAACAACTCTTCCTCCAATGCATCCATCTCCCCAGCGTACAGCAAGCGGCAACTTAAAATCATCATCATACATCTGCCCCTTCACTCTCGGGAAAGGCATACCATTATCAGAAGTCACAACAACAAGAGTATTATCAAGTTCTCCTCTTTCCTCAAGAATCTTAAGCATATTCCCTAAATGCATATCAAACCACTCCACTTCACGTGCATAATCCATCAAATCTGTTCGAACCTCGTCGTTATCCGGATAATACTCAGGAACATCGGCATCTGAGATATCCTTACCAGCAGCCACTCCCTCACCAAAAGTATAGGGTCGATGAGGCTCGTAACATCCATACCAGAAACAGAAAGGCTGCTCATCATCCTTCTGCTCAAGAAAATCAACAAAATTTGCGGTATAGTCACAAGAATTTATGCAGGTACCTTCTGGAGGCTCAAGCCTAATAGAGCTATACTCTTTCCCGGCCGGATTATGCTCCCACTCAAATGACTCCCAATCACCTGGAGCCCAACCCTTACCAGTCAAACCAACATGATACCCGGCATCTTCCAAAGCCTCAGGAAAAACCGACCAGTTTTTAGGGAAATTATTCCAATGCAGACAAGCCTCTTCCAACTGCCACGTATGCCTGCCAGTTAAAATACTAGCACGGGATGGTGCACACTTAGGATTTGTGGTAAAAGCTCTGGTAAATCTCACTCCTTCATTAGCAACTCTATCAAAGTTTGGAGTTTTCAAAAAATTATGCCCGTATGCACTCATATGGGATGCATCATCGGCAATAGCAAAAAGTATATTTGTTCTCTTCATTTTAAAACCTTTCATAAATATAAACATATTCTAGTATAACCAACACTGTATTGCAAGTTCTAACAACGAAGGAAATCGTGCTCCCTGTTTTTCTGGTTAAGATCTTATAGTGTTCGTCGGTCAACGCCCGACGCTACAGCTTAGCTTCTGTACCTCTTACACCGTACTGTAGCGTCGGGCGTTGACCGACGAAAATATATTTCTCATCCCGCAGAGCGTGAACTAAGTACCAAAACTATCGAATACCTTTCAGCCCATCTAACCATCTAACTAAATCTATGAAAAACCAAATTAAAACAACATTTCTTTAAAAAAAATATTGACTATTTTTTCAAATACTGTATATTACCGTTTCTTTTGATAAAAAACTTGAACACAAAAGCTTACAAATTTATATATATAAAAATAAGGGACAATAAATTATGCCACAAATTAAAAGTGCAATGAAACGTGTTAAAACTTCTGCCGCTTCAGAAGAACGTAACAAAGTTCTAAAAAGCAGAATCAGAACAGCAAAAAACAAGTTCTACAATGCTATTGAAGATAAAAATAAAGAAGTTGCTCTAGAAGCATTCAATAAGTACTGCTCAAGTCTTGACAAAGCTGCAAAGAAAAAGATTATTAAGAAAAATAATGTTGACCGCAGAAAATCAAGAGCTTCTAAGAAACTTGCAGCAATATAAGTTAGAGGCTACTGTTACATGCATAAAACTTGTATTATAACAAACTTTTAGACAAGATTTCATATAATTTATGCATTTGTAATTTGATATCACTCAATATTTAACCTTGCGGCATCTTACCTTTAGCCTACTAAAGGCAAAAATGCCTTAAGGCAAAATCTTAAGCAATCTCAAATTAAACAGCCAGCCCTAAGTTGTAAAGATTGATTTCTTAAGGCCAATTTTGAATAACTATTCAAAATTGGTCTTTTTTTTTGAGGAAGATAGCTATACAACAAATTAATAAAAAATATTTGACTTCTCTGCACGTTTATATAATACTTCACAAAATATTTTACAATAGGGCTTCCTGTTTAATGTGAGATTACGTGAAATCTTGATTTAAAGCATTTTCGCCTTTAGTTCGCTAAAGGTAAGATGCAGCAAAGCAAGAGTTTGCGGGATATCACATTATAAATTCATAAATTACATGAACCTTATGCTAAATGGCAAAACACACCACCAAGTTTTGCTAGTCCCGCTCTGCGAGACTGCACTTATAGTGCATTAGAAAAAGGTTAACATACTGTCAACAAACATATTATGAATCGAACAGGAAACCCTAAATAACTGGCGCAAACAAATATATGCTAAACAAGATACAACAATTTATATTCTTCGCTCTATGCGTGATAACAATAAATATGTTCTCCAATACTCATTGCGAGGATAGATCACACTCTAAAAATGCAGAGTCAAATATAAAGAACACGATTTGTGAACACTGCGAGAGTTGCCACAAACAAGACAAAAAATCATATGTATCGCATAGTCAGTCGACAAAAACATCAAAGGTAAAATTCACAAAACAACTGCCTGTTATCAAGTATAATTTAACAACTGATGTAACTTGGATATTTAACAATAAATATGCCAATACATCACAAAAACAAGACCTCCCACACTACGTTCTTAACTCATCGTTTCTACTCTGATTAATATATTATAGTTATGTCTCATAAAAAAACAGACATAAGATTGCATGTCAATTTATTAAATATATTAAATATCAAAGAGAAACTTAATGATAAAAAAAATTATATTAGCCATGCTTGTAGGCTATATTACTCAATTACAAGCTATAACCCTAGAAGAGACTCTAACTCTTTCAAAGATTAACAATCATAAAACAAAGTCAATGGATCAACTGGTAACTGCTAAAGTTGCAGAAGCCAGACAGGCTATGACCCTTGAAAATCCGTATTTAGGATTTGAAGCCGAGAGCTTTGGTGGAAACCTAGGTGGACTAAACGAAGCTGAATACACTGCAACTCTAAATTTCACACTACCTTCAAGCGGAAATCGCAAGCGTCATGCAGCAGCAATCAATGCAGCTGGAGATGTCATTAGACAAAAAGCTACACTAACTGAAGCAGAACTAGAACAACAGGTGAAAATAATATTTGTGGAAGCTCTAGCAATTCAACTCAGGCTGAAGAATGCTAAAGAACAAAAGCAACTTGTTCTTCAGACTATAGTTGACTCTAAGCGCAGAATAGATGCAGGGATTGGCTCTGAACAGGAGCGATTGCAGGCTGAGCATAAACTCATAAAAATTAATATGAATATCGAACAGCAATCTTTTGAGATGAAACAGATACAAACCTTACTTAGTCTATATGCTGGCACAACCATCACTCATATCGAAGGAAATTTACTTGATTGGATTAATCAAGATATAGATGAATCTTTTTCAAAAAAGCATCCTCTATTACAAGAACTCAGTGCTGAAGAAAAATCTTTAGATGCAGAGTATGAGTTAGAGAAAAACAGTTGGAAGCCTGATGTAATTATGTTTGCAGGTGTTCGTCACGATGGTAGCGACGATGCTTCTTCATTTTTAGTTGGCTTTGAAGCTCCGTTACCAGTTTGGAATCGTAACACACATGGTTCCGAAGCTGTAAATCATCGTCGTTTAGCAATAGATTCACAACGCAAACAACTCGAGAAGGATATGTTAATTTTGTGGACAACGGCTATGGCAGAGTACAACAACGCTACCAATCAGATAACAACTATTCAAACTAAACTCCTACCTAAAATCAAAGAAGTTGAAGAGGCTACTTACGAAGGATATATAGATGGAATTTATCGGTTAACGGATCTTCTTCTGGTTCAAAGAGAAAAAGCTGAATTGGAAGCAACAATTATCGATGTGGCACTAGAGGCTGCAAACGCACTATGCATTATTGAATTTTTACAAGAAGAGAGACAAAATTAAAATGAAATATCTTATATTACTAACAAGCTTGGCATTAATCTTAAATGTTTATGCTATAGACGACCAAAACCATGCACACAACAAAGCTGAAGAAAATGTGGAGGAGAAACACGAAGAGTCAAAACATAACTCCCATGATTCCCATGAAAATGAAGAAGCACACGATGAGCATGACCACAGTGAACACTCGGACGCTGAAGAGAATCATGAGGAACACGATGAAGGGGAACCTGATGACCATAATAGTCACGTAGAGGGTGTTGAGGTTCATGATGAACACAATAATAGTGAGCACGAAGTCGATAACCATGAGGCAAATGAGGCACACAATGACCTCGAAGAGGTTAAACATAACTCCCATGATTCCCATAGTTCCCATGAAACTAAAGAGGAACATGATGAGCATGTTGGCTGTGGCGAGCACGCAAAAGAACAAGACAAACATGCAGAAGATGAAGATGAGCATGCAGGACACAACCATGCCAAGGTTTCTGACGAGGATCACGAAGAGGAAACAGGAATATTTGTTAGCCCAGAGATGATAAAAACTGTTGGTATAAAAATGGAAAAAGTACAGGGTGGTGCTATTGTTCGTTATACAACTCTACCTGCTGAGATTAAATTAAACAGAAACAAACATACTGGAGTCTCTCCTAAATATGCTAGTACAGTGCGTCAAATTTTTGTTGAAATAGGTGACAAGGTAAAAAAGGATGATGTACTAGTATCTCTAGAAAATAGGTCAACCCTAACAGTCTACACCCTACTCGCACCTTTTGATGGAACAATCATTTCAAAAAATGTTGCCATTGGTGAGTCTGTGGAAGAGGGAACAAAACTCTTTGAGCTTGCCGATCTATCATCTGTTTGGGCTGATGTCAGTGTCTATCCAAAATACTTGCATAAAATTAAGAAAGGGAGCTCGGTTTCGATTGTTGCCACTGACAATCACACGGTAAAGGGTACAATAAGTTATATAAGTCCGTTAGCATCTGAAGAGACTAGAACATTCATTGCAAGAGTCGTGCTAGACAATGCTGGAACAGACTTCATACCTGGCTTTTTTGTGAGAGCAAAAGTACAACTTGATAAAAAAAATGTTGCCATAAGAATAAATCGTGCTGCGGTACAGACCATTTCTGGTGAACATGTTGTGTTTATTAAAGAACACAATAACTTTATAACCCAAGTCGTACAAACAGGATTCTATGATGATCAATATATAGAGATTACGAGTGGACTGAAGGTTGGAGATAGTTATGTTGCAAAGGGTGCATTTACACTAAAAGCTGAAATAACGACTACTGGACTTGATCCACATGCAGGTCATGGACATTAGGAGATAATATGTTTGAAAAATTAATAAATATGAGCCTTAAGAATAGAGGCATAATCTTGTTTGCACTACTTGCTGTTACGGCATTAGGAATATTTGAATATCGAAAACTTGATGTAGAGGCATTTCCAGACATCTCTCCAGTAATGGTTGCTGTCTTTACGGAAGCTGATGGTATGGCACCTGAGGAAGTTGAACAGTTTATAAGCTATCCAATTGAAAATTCAATGAATGGCCTGCCTAATGTTACTTTAGTTAAGTCTACATCCGCTTTCGGGATGTCTGTTGTATATGTATATTTTACGGATAATACCGATATGTACTTTGCCAGGCAACTTGTATCCGAACGATTAAATGCTGCTATGGACGATCTTCCGCCCCTACAGCAACCACCTGCTCTTGGTCCAATATCAAGTGGACTTGGACAGGTCTTTCTATATTACTTAACTTTGGAACCTGGAACTAATACTGAGGGACTTGATGAATTAACATACCTTCGAGACTTAAACGAGTGGGTTGTAAAAAGACAACTACAAACAGTTTCTGGAGTTACTGACATCCTAAGTGCTGGCGGACATGTCTTACAATATCAAGTCAAAGTTGATCCATTTCTACTGGAACAGTATGAGTTAACTATTGAAGATGTGGCAACCGCAATTCAATCTAACAATAGAAATGTTGGTGGACAATACTTACAACTAAATTCAGAAGAACACTTAGTGCGTGGTATAGGTCTATTAAAGGGACTTGAAGATATTCGTGGTATTGCAATAAAAAGTAGCAATGGTACTCCTATTACAATTGACGCTGTAGCAAATGTGGATTATGGAAAGGAGCTTCGCAGGGGGGTTGTAACTCTTGATGGAGAAGGTGAAATTGTAACAGGCATTGTAATGAAACTTTACAAAGCAAACTCAAGTGAAATTATAAAAGACCTATACGAAAAGGTTGAACAGGTTCAAACAGCTCTACCAGAAGGTGTAAAAATTGTTCCATATTACGAACAATCTGACCTAGTGGACCGTTCAACATACACTGTTAAGGTTGCTCTAGTTCAAGGTATTGTTTTAGTACTGCTTGTACTTTTTGCATTTCTTGGCTGTATTAGAGCTTCAGTAATTGTTGCCCTATCAATGCCATTTTGTGCATTAATAGCTTTTATTGGGATGAATCTTTTTGGTGTGTCAGCAAATTTAATGTCCCTTGGAGGAATAGCCATTGCTCTGGGTATGCTAGTTGATGGCTCTATTGTGGTAACTGAAAATATCCACAGAATACTAGGGTTAGCACATGGTTCAAAAAAAGATCGTATAAGACTAATTGGCAAGGCTACAAATGAGGTTGGGCGACCTATTGCCTATGCTATTATTATTGTAATCACTGTTTTTCTGCCTGTTCTATCTTTACAAGCTGTAGAAGGTAAAATGTTTAGACCGCTAGCATTCACGGTGATACTTGCACTAATTGGCTCTATAATCTTTGCCTTAGTAATAGCTCCTGTGCTAGCTAGTTTTCTAATTAATGAAAAACCATACAAAGAGTCCTTATTCTTTAGAGCTATAAAAGCAACATACAAGTTTTTGCTTATTAGAGCACTAAAGTTTAGATTTGCTCTTTTCGTTGGTGTAGCAGCTCTAGTAGTAGTAGCAATTGTCGCACTTCAAAACTTAGGAACAGAGTTTATTCCAACTCTTGAAGAGGGTACAATTGTAATGACTGTAACGATGGCTCCTTCTATATCTCTTGACGAGGCCCAAAATACAATTCGGATTATCTCTCGTGAAGCTAAAAACATTAGTGGTGTAGATAGAGTTATCTCTAGAATTGGACGGCCTGAAGCTGGTAGCCATCCACACCCTATAAATTATTCGGAGATACAGATAGCTCTGCAACCTAACGCTGACAAGCCTAAAATAGTTAATCAACTTCGGGAAAAATTTGAAGATTTTCCGGGTATACAGATTAATCTATCTCAACCCATTCAAAATGAGTTCGACGAGCTACTGTCCGGTGTAAAGGCGCAGCTAGCAATCAAAGTATATGGGGAAGAGTTGGAAACCATACGACTCAAAGCAGAAGAGATTCGTAACGAGATTGCATCTGTGCCTGGTTTAGTTGACTTATCTGCGGAACAAAGTATGGGACAGCCACAAGTGAAGATAATTGTAAACCGAGAAGAGTGCGCTCGATATGGTGTAACAACAGACCGTGTACTTGAAAAGATTGAAACAGCAATTGGTGGAAAGATCGTTGATACCCTATATAAAAACACAAGACGATATGATATACATCTCAGATATGACGAACAATATAGACAAACACCGGATGCCCTAAAGCAACTATTTATACGATCAAACAGTGGTGCTTTAATCCCCTTAGATACTTTGGCAACAATAGAACAAGTTGAAGGACCGCTACAAATAAACAGAGAGAACAATCAAAGACGTTGGACTGTTCAAGGTAATATTGAGAATAGAGCATTAAGTGATGTGCTAACTGACATAAAAACCAAAATTGCAACAATACATATGCCAAAGGGTCTATTCGTTGAATATGACGGGCAGTTCAAACAGCAACAACAAGCTATGAAACGCCTTAGTATAATTGTTCCAATTGTTATTATATCAATATTTGTTCTGCTTTGGATTGCATTTCACTGTTTTAGGCATGCTTTAATGGTTATACTAAATGTGCCAATGGCTCTAATTGGAGGTGTATTTGGATTAATATTAACACATCAATATCTATCTGTTCCGGCATCAATTGGGTTTATTGCCCTCTTTGGAATAGCAATGCAAGACTCAATGGTGATGCTGAGTGATTTTATTGTTCTAAGAAAGGAGGGACAGAACGTACGTGATGCAGTAATAAATGGTAGTTTAATTCGATTTAGACCAGTAATTATGACAACTCTTACTACTCTACTTGGACTGCTACCTCTGATGCTCTCAAACAGTCCAGGAGCTGAAGTTCAACGCCCTCTAGCGGCAACGGTGATATTTGGGTTAGCAACATCAACTCTCTTAACTCTCTTTGTTTTACCAGCAATATATCTTACTGTGGAAAAAAAACGAACACTATCATCCAAGAGTAGCTAGTTTCTCTCTACTAAAGGCTTCCTCTTGAATTCAAGAGGAAGCCCTATTTACATATGTAATATCACCATTTCTTTGTTTCGCATTCAATCGTACAGACGTGATTTATCGCGTCTCTCCCCTATTTTCAAAATTACGCAATTTCTAATTGAAAACTAACTTAAAACAAGAACTTAGAACGTTATAAACATATAAAGCTTGAAAAAATTTAGAATTTATGGATAATGTTAGACATTAACAATTTTACAAGAGAATAATAATGATAGAGATAACCAGTTTTTCAAATCCAAGAATAAAAGAGATAACCAAACTCAGAAAAAGAAGCCACCGCGACAAATCAGGGCTAATGATTATCGAAGGATATCGCGAAATAAAAAGAGCCCTAGCTGCCAACATACAGATAACGGAGTTATACTTTGCCGAAGAGTTTTTTCAACAGGATAGTATGAATGATTTTATCGATAAGTGTAAAAATGCAGAAATTAAACTCTTTCAATGCAGCAAGGCAATCTTTGAAAAGATATCCTACCGAGATAACCCCGATGGACTATTAGCTCTTGCTCCACAAATTAGTAATGGCATGGAAGTTCTGGATAACTTAAAAGAAAATCCACTGATTGTTGTTGCAGAAGCTGTTGAAAAACCGGGCAACCTTGGAACAATTTTGCGTTCTGCAGATGGTGCAGGTGTGGATGCCGTGATTATTTGCGACAAATGTACAGACATCAACAACCCGAATGTTGTAAGAGCAAGCACTGGAACTATTTTCTCTATACATATTATTGAAACATCAACTGAAGAAACTATAGAGTGGCTTCAGAAAAACAATTTCACAATTGTTGCAACAACGCCGCATACTGATAAGCTATATACAGACATAAACATGACTGGACCGACTGCAATTGTTGTGGGAACTGAAAAAGATGGTCTGTCAGACAAATGGCTTAATCAGAATAATGCAGAGGTGAAAATTCCAATGCTCGGCATTGCCGATTCGCTCAATGTGTCAACCGCGACAACTATCCTGCTATACGAAGCACTGAGACAAAGAAATAAATAATGGTTAGTTTTTAGCTATTAGCTAGGACACTGCCGTGGGCAGGAAAACTTTGTTCTTGTTATGTTTCCTAGGGCTTCACCCTAGGCTCTGTTTTTTCGGGCTGTCAGCCCTTTTCCACGCCGGAGCGACGCGGCTACAGTTCAGTGTTCGACTCTCTTTATAGTGTGCTGTAGCGTCGACCGTTGGTCGTCGAATTAAATAAATACCGCAGGAGGCTTTCCGCACCTATCTAACCATCTAACCAACTAACTATCTAACAAACCATATTAACCATTATTATTAACTTAATGTTTGTTGACCCCGAACCCACAGAACTACAGAAAAATATTCCTAAAAATTCACTTTGTCTGGATGCATTCCTGAGCCGGCAAAATACTCCATTGCATTTATGGCAGACATATCATCCTTAGATATCTCAAAATCAAATACCTGTGCATTTTCCTCGATTCTAGATGGTGTTACAGACTTTGCAAGCGGTAAGACATCATTTTGCAAGCACCAGCGTATACAGAGCTGTGCAACTGATTTGTTGTATTTATCCGCAATTTTAATCAACAACTCATTAGAAAGCATTTTACCAGTTCCAAGCGGACTCCATGCCTCAACTAATATATCGTGAGACCTACAATATTCTACTGTCTCAGCCTGCATCTGCCCAGGATGAAATTCTATCTGGTTGACCATTGGTTGAACTTCAGCATCTTTTAGAACTTCAATATGGTGAGGAAGGAAGTTTGACAAACCAATAGCACGAATTCGTCCAGACTTGTATAGTTCTGTCATAGCCTTCCAAGTACCTTGATTTATGCTTTCCCAGTCATCAAAACGAGATGGCGAAGCCGGCCAGTGAATTAGATAAAGGTCTAGATATGATAAATCCAGATCTGAAACAGTTTTATCATAAGCAGCTAATGTTTTTTCGTAGCCTCTTTGTGAATTCCCGACTTTGCTTGTCACAAATAATTTTTCTCTACTGATGCCAGATTCTTTTATTCCCTGCCCCACACTTGTCTCGTTTCCATATGCTGCAGCAGTATCAATGTGACAATAACCTGCTGAAATAGCTGTCTTTATGGAGTTTACTGCAGTTGCATCATTTGGAGTCTGCCATGTTCCGAAACCTAAACATGGAATTTTGTATCCATTATTTAGCTTAAAAGTATCACTTATATTATTCATCTCTAATCTCCCATATTTTTTTATACATTGCCAAAAGTTTTATCTACTTTTCAGCCCTATCTTTTTCAATATTCAATAACCAAGAACGTCCAACATCGACCCAGCTACTAAACTAAAAAATGTTGCGTTTAAAATGAAAAGTCTCATTTCTTTTAGTAGCTGGGCAACATTCAACATCGAATTAAAGACACTGCCGTGGGCAGGAAAACTTTGTTTTTGTTATTTCTCCTAGGGTTAAAACCCTAGGCTACAAAGATGTCGCCCCGCTGGGGCTATTTTCACCCACATAGTCAGGCTTTTCCGTGCCAGAGCAACGTGGCGAGTGACGCATGACTCATGACAAAAAACTATAAAGGCTGATTAACATCGAATCAAATAAATATCTGCGAAAGCTTTTCCGGCATTAACCATTAACAATTAATCATTAACCATTATTTATTGATTCTCGAAATTTTAGCACCCAGCTGTCTTAGCTGCTCTTCCACATTCTCATAGCCACGGTCGATACATTCTGCATTACCGATATAGCTGGTGCCATCTGCGGTCAAAGCAGCAATTACCATTGCAATACCGGCACGAATATCAGGACTGGACATTTTCGTGCCACGCAATTGACTTGGACCGCTCACAACAATTCGGTGCGGATCGCACTGAACAATCTGTGCTCCCATTGTAATCAATCTGTCAACAAAGTACATGCGACTCTCAAACATCTTTTCAAAAAATAGAATAGTACCCTCAACTTGTGTTGCAAGAACAATTGCCGCACTCATCACATCAGAAGGAAATGCAGGCCAGATTCCATCATCAATCTTTGGTATTGAATCACCAAAATCTTTTTGAACACAAAGCTTCTGATCTCCAGGAATATAAATACTCTTATCCGACAGTTCCCAAGTGACGCCTAATTTTGACATCTGCTTGTATAATATCTTAAAATGTAAAGGATCTATGTTTTTTACGGTTAACTCACCACCTGTAGCAAGCGCTGCTACAATAAAACTTGAGGCATAAATATAATCAGATGACACATCACAAGTTGCTCCATGCAGTTCTTGTACCCCATTGATAACAAGATGATTTGTCCCAATCCCTGAAATATCTGCGCCCATTGCATTCAGAAGATTGCAAAGATCAACTACATGTGGTTCACATGCAGAGTTAAACATTGTTGTTCTATCATCTGCTAGAACTGCTGCCATAACAATATTTTCTGTTGCGGTAACACTTGCTTCGTCTAATACAATATCTGCACCTTTTAAAGACTTTCTTTTGAATGAGAACAGTTCTCCATTAACGGAGAAGTTTATACCTAGCTCCTTGAGACCGTCAAGATGTGTATCAAGACGACGCTTTCCAATTACATCTCCTCCTGGAGGGTAAAGATTTATTTCTCCAAATCTGGCAGCCATTGGTCCGGCAAACAAAATTGATGACCGGGCATCGTTACATAGAGCTTCGGAAAGAGTATTCTTGTTGATGTTATCAGCCTGAACTGTAACAGTATGTTCCTTTTTATTAACTTCAACTGATGCTCCAATATCCTCCAATATCTTAAGCATTGTTAAAACGTCTTTAATGATTGGTACATTTCTTAAAGTTACAGCATGACTGGTAAGTATTGTTGCCGCAATCATCGGCAGGGCTGCATTTTTGTTGCCCGGGGCTTCAAGAACACCTGAAATCGGTGTCCCTCCTTCTATTTTCAGTTCTGACATTTAGTAAATCTTTCCTGTTCTTGATAAATTATGGCTCTGTCACGGTTTCCGTGGGCGAGACGTTTTTGTTCGACCCAGCTACTAAAAGAAACGAGACTGTTGATTTTAAACGTAACATGTTTTAGATTAGTAGCTGGGTCGTATTGTTTTGTTATAACCAACCCCGCATTGCATACGGGGCTACTAAAGTTTGACTACTTCCATGCTTCGCCTTCGGCTACGCAGGACACGGTCGTAGTCTTAGAACAGCAAAGCTGTTCAATGTTAATAGCCATGTATGAAATGCATGGTAAATTAATTATTAATTAGTGTAACGACCCCGCCGCCACTTTCGGCGACAGCAGAAAGTGGTAGCGGGGTCGAATCTAATTTTCTTAGGTTCACCCACGGAAACCGTGACAGAGCCTAAATTATTAACCTTAGCTTTTACCATAAAAGACTTGAATTGGTCAAGAAACAAGTGATTAATTGACAGTTGAACCTTGATTTTACGGTTGTTCTTAGTTCCCGGCGGTCAACGCCCGCCGCTACAAACGCTACCACTCGGCAACCACCGTTGGTCTGCACTTTCCCAGCTGTAGCGACGGGCGTTGACCGTCGAAAAAAAATTATATTTATCATTCTAAGAAAAATGGCTTCTCAAAATTAACACAAAAATCAAGGCAAAAAAAAACCTACTCATTCTAGAGTAGGTTTTTGTAATATAGTCAGCTTAAGCAGACTTTGATAGTCCCAACTTGCTTTCAACAAGTAGAACAGCACCATGTGCATCTTCGCTGTAACCATCAGCTCCGATTTCATCTGAATACTGCTGTGTGATTGGAGCACCACCAATGAAAACTTTAACATTGTCATTTGAAGCAAAATGTTCAGCAACTGTCTTCATATAAGACATTGTAGTTGTAAGAAGCGCACTTAGCATAACAACTGTTGCACCTTTGTTATCAACAGCATCTTGGAATTTTTCAACGCTGCAATCAACACCTAAATCAACAACTGCAAATCCAGCACCCTTAAGCATCATACCAACGAGATTTTTACCTATGTCATGCAAGTCGCCTTTAACAGTAGCAATTGCGACTGTTGCCAAAGGCTTATGACCACTATTAGTAAGAAGTGGATCAAGAATATCAAGACCTGCCTGCATGGCTCTTGCGGCAATTAGCATTTCTGGTACATATACTTCATTACGGGCAAATTTTTCGCCAATGTCACGCATAGCAGGAACCATTGACTTCATTAAAATTTCTTCTACGTCAACATTCTCAGCCACCATCTCGTTTACTAATTTTTCTACATCATTCTTTCGTCCACGACAGACTGAATCAAACAGTTCCTGGTTCATCTATAACTCCTCATTTTTTTTTGTAATGAGATAGCCAAATTATAAGGCAATCTCAATATTATATTTCTTTAAACAATTAAACGCACCCATGATATACAAATTTAGAAATTAATAATATAACAAAACAGCTGTAATATGAAATTATTTTGCTATATAGGCAAAAAGAGTGCAAAAAAATAGAAATTTATAGATTTGTTTGACAATGGCAAAAAATTACAAATTATAAATTGAAGAATGCCTCTTGCGGTATTATAAATAGGTTGAGGAGCAACACCATCGTTTACAGTTTACCATTTACCTTTTACAGTTTATTTAACTTAGACCTTAGACCATAGGACTTAGAACTATCTTAAGCCTTTCAGGAGTTGGTCGGTCTGCACATCTAGGAAATGATAAGAATCTTCAAACATCTTATCATATTCATTTTTTATTAGTTCAGGAGATTTTTTTGCACTTTGTCCTAGTTCAAGAATACTACCATCTGAATCATACTGATAATATGGTTCCATACTGTTTTGAAGTTTTTTAAGCATTCTCTTATATTTATCACTATCAAAGTTATTTTCAAGAAGATAAACCATTCTTGTTTTAAAAAGCTCAGAGAATTGACTGTTTTGTCGGGCTCTCTTAAATAACGCCAAACGGAATCCTTCAGCCATCTGCATACCTTGCTGTTCCAAAGTTCCCTGTAGCGCAGCATCCATATCCCAGCAGACAAATGACCAGCGAGGTAACTCCTTATCCTGATATTTGACAAAGTACCCCTGCCCATTATCACCGCAGCTCAGATAAACAATTGAAGACACCCATGATGCAAATTCCATAGGATCCACAATATCATTAATCTCTTTCCAAGTTAATTCTTTAGTTCGATTTTCTTTATCTTCTTCAAGTTTTACCCAGCTGTCATTCCAAGCACTCATAGTACCATGCTTTAATACTTCTGCACTTTTTTCTTTTATGACATCCACATCTTTTGTGCCAAAAATCTGTTCTATATATGTCATTGAGTTTGGATCTTCTTTTATAAAACGAAATCCCATGTCATAATTGTTGAAAAACATAATAGCTGGTTCAATTCTAGGTGCATGTATATCTGCATCACGCATCACTTCATAGCCTATATATTCATAAAGAACTCTTCCTCCCCCAGAACAATTGACGCTGTCTGTTCAGGCCCTTCGCCATTAAAAATTTGATCACTCCAATATTCCGAACCATATTCACGTCGGCACCGAATTCGATAGCCTTTTCGCTCTTTTAGCCAACGCGAAGGTAACTTCTCAAAAACTTTTCAAACACGGATGACCTTGGGCGATCGAGCCGCTGGTCTGCGTGCGAGCATCGTCAGGCAGGTAACCAAAAGAGTATTATCCATAGATTACATAGGGCT
>Ga0209414_1000398_pt1 | contig 20695 bp, 35 predicted proteins | sample LakVidmifraction_4_FD_181154 | JGI IMG/M metagenome (GOLD analysis project Ga0209414, IMG submission 181154) | Hypersaline microbial communities from Lake Vida, Antarctica - Brine Hole Two &gt;0.2 micron (SPAdes) (version 2) | ecosystem: Environmental > Aquatic > Non-marine Saline and Alkaline >... | reverse complement strand
CTCCATTGATTTGAGATTTTAATTTCCAAAGACCAAGAGGATTGTTTAGCCCTTGTACAGGCAAAACATCTGTAAAGAAATCAACAACCTGAGAAGCTGCGGTTGTTGATGTTTTCCAACCTCTACCAGACCAACGAACAGCAGGGGATACTTGAGAAAGACTAACAGTAGCAGGTGTAGTGTTTACTGCAACAAAAGCGTCTACTGTTGTAACACCAAGTGCATTTTTAGTAGCTGTTACTTTTCCTGTGTCTATGTCATTTGTCGTAGCGTTTCCACGACCTGTGACTGTGGCTAATGTGTCTGTTTCTGTGTAACCTGTAATATATCCAGCAGGATTTGATGTTGAGTATTTTCCGTCTAATGCTGTTTGCAGGTCTGTCTGGTTTGCTAGCAATCCTGTAATAGAACCCCATGAGCCACCACCTAATAAAGTTGCGTACTCTAATCCTAATCCTAGTGCATTAACTCTAAGGTATTGCAAAGGCGTACCTAAATTAGCTAATTGCTCAAGTGCGACTTGTTCATCTAGTGGTAATATTTCTCCGGGTTTGTTAGAAAGATAACCCATATTTTTTTACTTTATTATTACATCTTTCATCTTTTCGAATACTGCTAAGTATCTATTTAACTTATCTTCTTTTTCTTTAAGGGCATTAGCGTATACGTTTAATGCAGATTCTTTTTGAGCAACCCCAAGCTCTCTTCCTTCCAACTCAATATTTTTTTTATCTAAATTACTTTGAGTTTCTTCTAGCTCTTTTGTTGCGTTACTTATTGAATTTTTTATTAATTCTAAATCTTTTGTCTTACTTTCAATATCTTGATGTAATTCTTCAAGCTTTGCTTCAAGTGCAAACATAGAGCTTTGAGCTTCTCTTATTTTATTTTCAATATCTTCTGGAAGAATTGAATCTATTTTTGTTTTTCCTATTTGACTCATATTTTTTTAGGGTTAATGACATTTCTAATCAAGCTTTTTCTTTGTACTTCCAAAAAAACCTTTGGAAGTTGTTCTATTACATTATTGGTTGTTAATATTGCCTCATTATTTTTACTAACAAGTTCTTCCATTCCGGATATAATGCCATCAACAAGTTTTTTAATGTCTTTTTCATTTTGTTCACTTACTTTTACTGCACAACCAATTACTTTTTCTAAAGTCCCTGATTTTTCATGTAAAGAATCAAATATTTCAAGAGATGCAACAATGTCTTTTCTCAGTGACATTTTTTGCTCTTCAAGAAGACTCGCTTCTTTTTGAAGCGATGTTACTTTAGATTCAAGTAATGTTTTTTCTTTTTCTAAAGGAAGTATTTCTTTCCTTAAAAGTTTAGGTAACTCTAACTCATTTATTTTTAGTTCTTCAATTCTTCCTCGAATGACATTCTCTCTATCTGCAATGTCTTTATTAGATTCAGCGATTTCTCTATTAGTTTTCAATAAGACACCTTTAATATTTTCAAGACCAGAAATTTCCAAAAGAATCGCATCCCTTTGACTAGCCCAAGTGTTCAGTTGTGCTTGTTGCTCCATAGTAATTTCTGGGTTCATATATGTTTTAGTATCTTAAAGAATAATGACACGCTCCTGTGAATGTCCCTCCTGTGACTTCTAAAATGAAATCATCTCCAGGTTTGCATTGAAATCGTGGAACATTATTTGTGTCATCTGCTTGCAAAGTAATACCTTGACCTGCATCCAAAGTGAAAGTTGCAACAGTTGTTGCTCCTGTTTTGATTGTCAGGTTCCCAGCTGAAGCCAAATCACCAATAATTTCGTGAACATAAATCCATGCTCCTTCTACTGCTGTGATGATAGATGTTGTACCCACAGATGCTGATACCGGAATTGAGATTTTTCTCGAATGTACATCTTGTAACATGATTGTTGTAATTATCTAATAAATAAGAGTAGTTACCCTACCCACCCAAATGCCCGGAAGGGCACTTGAAAGATAGATTAACTTTAAACTGTTGTCCCATCACCAGCTGACCACATCCAACCTCTAAGGTCTGATGCACCCATAACTGCAAGTGAGTTAAAGTTCAAAACTAAGTCTTGGTTTCCTAGCAAGTCAATGACTGCTGGTTCCGCTCTTGTTGGAAGAGCTTCAATATACAGGAATCCGAAATCTGCATTCATCATGCTTGAATCCATCATACCCCACATAAGTCCATCCATTGCTAAGTTTTGGTACGGAGATAGCTCTATAACTTTAAATGTATCAGTCGCCGGAGCGTTGTTGAATATATTTGTTTGTGCAGGAGCTAGACCTTTATCAATAGTACCTTTAATAGTTTTGGCAAATTGAGCTGTAGCTGAACCTCTTCGACAGATAAGCGTGTCTAGTTCAGAAATAAGTGGTAGACCTCTACCATCTTTCTTTATAGAGTGCAATTGTCTTGTGGCAAGCAAAGCTGAATAAGTGAATTGCGGTGAAGCTGTGGCACCATCCACAATAACATTAGACCAAGCTGTTCCTCCGTCTTCACGAGGGTGAGCTTGTGACCAGTATTCAACAGCATCCGCTCCAATTGTTGAAATTGTTTGGGTTGTTCCTACGTTGTTGATAGGAGTCCATGAGAATGAAGTTGTGAAACCTTGCGAAAGAAGTGACTGTGAAAGGTAGTTCTTTGCATGTTCAATTGCGTTTTTACCTTCAAGAACCTTCGCTTTAACAGAGCCTTTAATTTTTGCTGCTGCTGATTCGAATAGGAAGAAGTTAGTTTGAAATGTCAAACGTACTTTTTTAGTGAAGTGCATTTGAGTATAGTTTTTTGAATATCCTTGAATTGGTGCATCAGATGCTCCGATTCCTCCGTCTGGGATTATTTCAGCCATTCCAAGTCCTGTAACACCAACGTCAGTATAAATACGTTCGTTGTTGTCAACCTTGTGCATAAAGTCGAGGTATTCGGCTCTAACAGTAGGTGAAACTTTTGGAGCAACGTGTTTTATCACGTTGTTTACAATGACTGCATAATCATTAATTGTTCCTGTCATATTAGTAGTTAATAGTTAAGTTTAATAATTGATTACAAAGTCACAAACCGACCGATAATAAGTCTATCAGCGGCTGCTCCGTATACGTCGACCTGTTGTACGATACCAGTTGCACTGGTAGTTCCTGTGTTGTTCACAAGAGTTGAAGTTGCACCAAGAACCATCGCTTGTCCATTATGAACTACGTTAGTGTTGTTGGTTGTTGAGAATATAAATGTATCTTCGTCACTTGGCACGATATAAGAAACCCGAAGTAAAGCATCAGCGGCTGCAATCGTTTGATTACATACCCCTAACAAATCAGCTCTTACAGTTGCACTGGTAGCTGGTACAGCTAGACCAGCAGTCCTCATAAGGATTTCTCCTAGAGTTGTTACTGTTCCAGTTGCTTTGTTAGCTTCTGCTAATTGACGTGTGTTCTTTATAGTAGCCTGTTTTACAGTTGCCATAAATTTTTACGTTTTTTATTAGATTGTGTAGTTACCTACTAATCAGATAAAAGTTCTAGGGCTTTTTCTTCTGACATTCCAGTGGCTGTCAATTCATCAAGAGAATTTTTAACTTCTGGAGAATAAGCAGTCTTCGCGATGGTTCCACCAGGGAATTGCATTGCGTTTACTTTATTCTGGACATCCGCACCTTTCAAGACTCTTTCTTGAATAGTTTCGTCTGGCTTAAACATGCTTTCTCGGGCAAGTTCTAGGACTGTCATTAATTCTTTACCACTCTTGTTTTGCCAATTGTAGTTTGAATCAACGAAGTCAAAGAATACTTCTCGTGCATCTTCATCTTTAAGCTCATTGTGTCGATTAACGAATGTGTCTAGCGTGCTTTTTACTTCAGCAGATTGACGTTCTTGTTGGATGATATCTTGGATATCCTCCCTAGTCGCTCCACCAAGTGCTTTTAAGCGTGCTTTGTCAGCTTCTAAACCTTCATCTAAAACTTCTTCTTTCTTTTCAGTTTCTACTTCACTCTTTTCAAGGAGTGGGTTGATAAGTCTATCAGAACCATTAAGCGATTTTAGTTGTCCTTTTGTCGCTTTAATTTCTTCTGATATTTTTTGACGTTGTTCGTCAGAACCAGCGAGTTTTTTCCTTTTAACTAAGTCCATAAGTTCAGTACGTTTCTCGAAAGATTCATCTGACTCAAATTTTCCTTTGTTTGGAATACGATAATCGTATTCAGGTTTCGCTTCGTCAATTGGAGGGGTGCTGGGGTCCTCCGGCGTTAGATTTGTTGAATCATCTTCTGCCTTGACTTCCTCTTTTGGAGCAAGTTCGTTTCCAGCTTTTACCGCTTCGATTGAAGCTGCAAGAGCAATGTCTAACTCTGCTTCATCATTCTCTACGGGATTTATCACTTTTTCATCTGTTTTTTCAGGTTCCATATTTTTATCCTACCCGTATCGTGGGTGGTGACGATGGTTAATTAAATTTTATAATACTTTTTTATTAATTGCAATCTACCTATCTTCGTATTTTACAAATTTTTTTATTCTTTCTAGTTTTCCTTTTAAAGTACCTTCATTAACAGACCCTTCATTTAAAAATGAGATTGCGTGTTTTTGAAAATCTCCAATAATTGAATTATTGTTTTCTCCAATTTCATTTGAATTTTTAATTGGAATGATTACGATGTAAACCTCCTTATCTGCTTGTTTATAAAACAAGATATTATCTGATGGCTTAAATACTTTATTAAAAACTGCTACTAAATCTTCTCTATCCACAGGATTTCCACATGTTCCTTTGAATCCGGGAGGTGTCACACCTCCGAAGAAATAATCCTCATCTTTAACATCTTGTCCTGATGTATTTTTTAAATTAGCAGATATGTTTTTTCTTTCCTCAATTACTTTTTCTGATTTTGCTATTTCTTTTACTTCTGGTTTTACTACTTCTTTTGCTTTTGTTGCCATATTTTTATCCTACCCGTATCGTGGGTGGTGACGATGGTTAATTTTTTTTAATGTTTTTAAACGACTTGTAAAAGTTATCAATATACTCTGCCTGTTCCGGTTTAAGTTTTGCTTTTACTTCTTCAATATATTTCATAGTCAAAGTGACTTTTGGAATACTCATGTCTATCTTCGCAATTTTGTAAGCCTCTTCTATCAACGCAAACTCAATTGGGTAGGGGTGGGTGTAATTTATTCTTATCTTTTCTCCTTTCTTCATGTCTTCATCAAGAACACATTCCAATTGGCGACCAACCTCTACCACATTAATTCTATCAGATTCTACGAATGTCGCCTCCAATGTATTAGAATTTACCTGACTAATTAAAATTGAAGACATCTCATCTGCACTAATTTCAAACTCATCTCCACTTTTGGAAATAAATTTCATCATTTTGTTTTTAATTGCATCTGGAGAATATCCGACTTGGATAGTATAATCTTTCTTTTTTAATTCTATTGCTTTTTTTGACATTATTTTTGAGCGTTATGTAGTGAACCTTTTCGAATATTTTCCAAATGGTCCACCATCGTTGTAAGCATCTTACCTTGTACATCTAATGTAATTGCATTAACACTTGTTTCCCATTGAGTTTCCCCAATGAGAGATGACACTTGTTGCATGCAATCTTTCATTAATTCTATAATTACAGGTGCATGCTCACTTGTGGCTAATCCTATTTTTTTTTGCTTTAAGCTTTGTTCGTTTTCCATAATTATCCTTGATTAGCTGCTCTTCCAACACTTGCGTCTATTGCAGAACCCATTGGTGATTGAGGTCGTGGAACTTCATTTGGATTCTGTGGTTGCATTGGGTCCGACCCATCCCCAGACATTTGTTGTCCCATTGGCAATGAATCCCCGCCGGCTCCAGCTCCAGTTCCCCCCGCCATACTTTGCATCGCAGTATTTCTAGCTTCTTGCTCCATTTGTTCTTGTTGCATTTGTTTTTGTTTATTCGAAGGTTCCAAAGCCATGATTGAATCGTAGTCAGCTTTTGAAATGTAATCAAAGATATCTCCATGTTGAATATCAAGCATTTTTTCTAATGCCATCAGTTGAGAAGCTGAAGCTTCCGGGTCTTGGTTTCTCATTGAGTAAATCAAAGTAATTTGATTTGTAATCACAGGGAATAGTGCCATGTAGGTTTGCTTCTGAATTTCAAGTGATGGAAGAAGCATTGAATCTGGGTCAATGATGAATTCGATGTAGTCAGACTTGTGACCAGCTTTTTTCATCTCATCAAATAATCCCTTAGCAGAAATCTGTCGTGTATCAACTTTGTCCATGACTTTACCTTCTTTTGTAAAGTCAAAATTAAGTCGTAGGTTTGGAGAAGCCGCAGCAACCATTCCTACAGGAATCCCTTCATCATTAAGAACATCTTGAGACTCCACAAAGTAATCAGGATTTTGTTTTGCAAATTCTGCAAGCTGGTCTTCAGAATCAATCATAAATATTTTATCTACTGGATAGATTTGTGTCATCCAAGTATTAGCAATGTGTGCATCTAACTCAAGTCCTGTAACTACAGAGTTTTTTGGTGGAGTCAATCGGTTGTAGGCAGCTTCTTTCATAATAACTGTTGAGCCAAGAGTGTTTTCAGATTGAGCTCCTGCAACAATGTTGTTCACCCCCGTATTGGAATCAATATTTTCTTTTTGTTTATCAGCAAACATCATTCCTTGTTGTACGTTTCCTGAAGTTTTTATAACATCAATATCTGTTCCTGGGTTTTTTGGATTAACAACATTCGGTCCTCTCTTATATGTATTAGAACCATTTTGAATTTGAGTTCCAAATAGTAGAGGGAATATTTCAGCTTCAACTTGTTGTGCATTCAAAGAGTTAATGTATGTGTAGATAGCTGTATTTCCTCTCATCATTTCATAGAGTCCAACTCCATGAGGGTCATTCATATTTTTCTGAAAACATCTTGCGGCAACAACGGACCCATGTGAGCCATCATTAGGAAGTTCTCCATCGTAAATAACCAATTTTCCACAAGCGACAATATATCTGTTCATCAGAACATTCTCGTAGTAACCCATGGTTACACTCGTATGAGCTTTCTCACTGTTTTCATCTTTTGCCTCTTCACTTGCAACACAGTAATCAAGTTTTTTTCGATTTTTTGCAGTCTTCGCTTCCGGATACATTTCGTAAAATAAATCCTTCGTTACATCCTTCTCGTAATAGACTTCTGTTTGAGACCAAATATCTCCGTTGTTAAATCCAACTCCAAGCCATGTTCTCGTACACTCCAAAGGCTCTCGATAAATGTCATCGAATAGAATTTTATCAACTCCATTTCTTTTTACTTGAACTCGTCTCGGGTAAACTCGCCAAGCAGCCCATCCATATGTAAATAGGTTTTGGTATACAAGCATCAAAGTGTTAGCTCCATTACCTCCAGTCATTGACCAGTTTCTTTTCCATAATTCGTACATTGCTTTTCCATATACTTTGTCATCACATACAACTGATGCGTCTGGAAGTTTTCCTGCAAGAACTGATGTTGCAATCATAATCTTAGAGAACGCAATTGGTTCTTGAGAACAAGGAACACCCGATTGGTTCTGGTCTCTATCAGTAAGTTTTTGTGGATACACATTTATATCGTACGAACCATTCGCTTGTTTGTTGTAAAGAACCATTGAACCCCACCCAGATTTCTCATAAAGTTTTTGACCATAAGAAACTGATGTCGCAACCAAGTTTTGATTTATTTCTATAGCAAGAAGGTCGAACTTTTCCCGGTACTGACTCTTCTTCATCTCTTTCTTTTTTTGTTCAAGAAATTTTATTGTTTCAACGTCAGTTGTTTTGTCTTTCTTGTTTTTAAGAGGAGCAGCTGTATCGTATACATCCTCTGGGTTGTTTTCTTTTGCCATTTATATAAAAATTACGAATAAAGATATCTATTGCTTTTAATTATGTAACTTTTAATTTTAAAAAGCAATTAAAATAACATTTTTTATTTTGATAACACTTTTTTTTACGACTTTAGTGATTTATTTGTCCACTTTGCTCTCCAAACATCGCTTTCATATGAGAAAATCCCTCTTCCGCAGGTGTATCTCCTTCGTATTGACCTTGTTCTTGAAGAATCGCGTATCCAATAGAGGCTGCCATGATGCAATCGTCATGTTTTTTATCCATTGCTTCCGGTTTTCCTTTTATGTTTCGAATGAAAGTAAACATTTCATTTAGAATTGCAGCTGGAAAACCTTTATCTTTTCGGAACACGACAGCTTTCAAAGCTGCCAATGCAAAAGGTCTTGTTGCTGATGTCGTCTTCCACCCGAAGAACTTCGTCACTTTTTGAGTAATGTCATCGAACTGTTTTCTGTAATACAAATTAATGTATCCCATTTTTTCAAGAGCATCGTTCACCCACAGTCCATCTTTGTTGACCTCAATTCCAAGAAGAGCCCAGTTGTAGAACTTCCCGCACTTGTATGCCTCTGTTGCTAATTCATCAGGTGCAACTTGAGACCTGTACAAAGCATCACACTCTTCAGTCTTGCAATTAATCACATAAAGAACTTGTGCATCTCCGTGAGCGAGTCCTTCAGAGGTATCTCCTCCTACAATATATCGGGTCCCAGGTTCCGGCATTTTAAAAATCTCCAAAGACCCCGAGGATACTTGATTAAAAATAACTTCTCCTTTTTCATTATTCCCAAGCTCACCTCTTTCTCCTTTTGTTGCTGTTTCAAGAAGCTTCGCCACTTTCGCGGTAGAAAAATAAGTCTGACCTGTAGAAAGGAAAGCTTCTTCTTGAGTAGTTGGGTATTCCTGCATCAGAGATTTGATAGCCTCCGGGGAGTTCTTTCCTCCAAACTGCAACCACTTCATATAGTAGTATGTGATTTCTTTATCAGTTAAATTATGTTCAATCTGGTAAGACCCCCAATCAATTTCGCAAATAAACATATCTTTCACCGGTACGTTTTCGTAAATTTTCTTCATCTCCATGTCATCGTATTGCCAGTTATAGAAGTGAGGAAGAAACTGCACCTGTGAAAGTTGCGGGGTAATTTTGTCACGCGTCAGCCAGTTCTCTTGGAATATTTCGTAGAATCTTCCAGCCATACCCTCCGCAGTTGATTCAATAAAAATAAATCCATCGAACGGGACTGTTGGAAATGTTCCTCTCTCCACCTCCTCCGCACGTTTCGGATATTGAGCACACAACTTTGCAAACTCTGAGATATGAACCAAGTGATATGTTCCAGAACGACCCGATGTTGAAACAGCAATGGATGAAGTGGAACCTTTCTCCGGACCATAATCCAAAACAATTTGAATTTTTCTCGAAGACTTTTGGTTGATTCGAAAGAACGCATCTTTAATATCTGGTGCCATGTTACGAATAGCAAACTCAATTTTCTTATCGAAAATCTGTGTAGCATCTTCAACTTTGTGAGCAATAACAATTCCTTCTTTGTTGGGTTGGAATAAAATAGAATCCAATATATAAATATCAATAAAAGTAGTGAAACCTAGTTGACGAGATTTAAGAATACAATGTCTGTGATATGGTCGCGGGATATCTAAATATGTATCAAAGAAATGTTTCTGAGCTCGGTTCATTTTAAAAACCGACTTATCCCCATCCTTTGTAATAATCCAATATAAATTACTAAGTCTCCAGTCTTGATTTTTAATCAACTCCGGATTTTTTGTAAGCAACTCTACTATTTCGTCATTGTGATTAGTTTGTGCTGTTGGCATGCTTTTGTAGTTTCATGTTAGAAATCTGATTCTGTTACTTCCGCATCCCTAATTGAGTGGATACCTGCATCCTCTTTTACATCTACCGGAGGATTGTTTCCGGGCATAACAGTTTGGTTTTCAATCTGTTGAAGAATAATTGTTCGAAGTTTATTCGTACCGTTATTATTGTCTGGGTCCTTCTTAGGAGTCACTGCATTGAACTTCGCCCACGCACCTCCGATAGCATTAAGTGCACCTACTAAATCTTTATTAGAAAAATCTTCGAATCCTCTAGCTTTAAATTCGTGCATAGCCGCGAGTGCTAGGTTATTAGAATCAATTGCCAAAGCAGACATCGCATTATTAAATCCTGGTTTATTCTCAATGTGAGAAGAAACAGAATTAGAGACTGCAGCTGAATATCCTGAGTCTAAAGCAATTTGTTTTTTAGAACTTCCTTGCCCTCCGAATAATTTTCTTGCATAAGCCATTTGTTTTATAGTAGAACCATTTCTTTTTATGTAAGTCATTCTTTAATATTACAGAGTCATTTCTAGTATGTCAAAACTTGAGTGCTAAAAATAAATTAGAGTGGGGATAGGTTGGTTGTGTTGAAGGAACAATAGTTTATAATAAACGCAGATGTACTTTGTTACCGATTTGGCAAAATATAAAGCTGTTTAGTCGGCTGTTGGTATATCTAACTCTCACCGAAAGGTGGGGCAATGACCAGGTCTCCGAATCTAATTTAATTGGATTGGGAGTTAGGTATATCAATTTACTTTATATTTAGAGAATTTACTGAAAGGAATAACTTACGCTTATAAAACGAATAATAATATTTATAATACTCGCACTCTTACTTCTTGCGATTCCAGTATATGCACAAACGCCTACTGCGATTGTAGAGGAAGTAGAAATAGTAGAAGTCAAAGCACCACAGACAATACAAGAATACGCAAAAGAAAAAGTCACAGAAAAATGGAGTGAGTATGAATGGGAATCTTTTAACAAAATAATCAATCAAGAAAGTAGATATTGGGAAGTTACAACCGACCATAATTTAAATCTTTCTACTGCTTATGGGTTAGGAGGTTTTTTAAATGCTACTTGGGCAACAGTAGGGTGTATCAAAACAGATGAAGTTAAAATGCAAATAGACTGCACGATTAAATACATTGAAGCAAGATACAAAACACCTACACAAGCCTATTCTTTTCATTTAAGGAATGGCTACTATTAAAACTTAGATGTAGATAAACACCTTTTACAAGAGGTGTTTTTCTGTTATAATTCCCAGTACCCATTGTAATTATAGTCTAGCTAATGCACTTACAATGGGCGTTAGTTAGACTATGATGTGGGCTTTATACCTAAGCAAAATAATATGGAAGAAAAAAATAATGTAGCAGGGAAGTTAATAGGTATAGGTGCAATTCTTTTGTTAATTATCATTGTTGTATTTTCAACAGTTAGGGTTGTTGACGAAGGAGAAATGGGTGTGTATATAAGATTAGGAAAAGTTGTTGGAGTTAAGGACTCTGGACTGGCATTTAAATTCCCTTTTATTGATAAAATAAAAAAGTTTAATGTTCAAACAAATAATGTTATTTACGAAAAAGAAAATCCACTTACTTCTGCATCTAAAGATTTGCAAGATGTAGTTATTTCATCTGTTGTAAATTACAGATTGGAAGCGAATGCCGTAGGTGATATTTATGGACAATTTGGAAGTCAAAGAGTGTTTGAAGAAAATGTAATCAGACCTGCTGTTCGTGATGCTGTTAAAACTTCATCAGCGAAATATACTGCCGAAGAATTGGTAACAAAGCGTTCTGAATTTACAGATGCAATCCAAACAGAACTACAAAAAAGATTTACAGGTAAATTTGTGATTGTTGAAGCAGTCAATGTTACAGACTTACAATTTTCAAAGTCTTTTAACGAAGCTATCGAAGCCAAAGTAACAGCAGAACAAAGAGCCTTCACAGCCGAAAGAGATTTAGACAGAATTAAATTTGAAGCAGAACAACAAGTTGAAAGAGCAAAAGCAGAGGCAGAAACAATTAGAATACAAGCTCAAGCTATTCAAAATCAAGGAGGTAAAGAGTATGTCAATTTAAAAGCCGTTGAGAAATGGAATGGAGTGCTACCAGTACAAATGATTCCAAACGCAACAGTTCCTTTTATAAACTTATAGTAATATGAAAAATAACAAAGGTTTTACATTGATTGAGTTGCTGGTTGTGATTGCAATCATCGGTATTCTTTCTTCAGTTGTTTTGGTAAGTATAAAAGTAGCAAAATGCAAAGAATCAGTAAGCAATTGTGATACACAAGAAGTAGATATTTCTAATTACAGGAACTAAGGTATAATTAAAACTTAACAGCTTAACTTTAAATTTATGTCAGAAGAATTAAATGTAGAAGTAGCAGAAGATGTAGTTGTAGAAGAAGTTGTTGCAGAAGAAACAGAATAGTTTTCACTAGCATCTTAATTGATGCTTTTTATTTATGATAAACAATTTAAAATAAAAATGAGTCAAGTTTATTACACACAAGGTGGAGGAGATGAGCAGTATACTCCAAAATATGGTGTAGAAGTTTTATTGCCACACATACAACATTTAAAAGATAAAACAATATGGTGTCCTTTTGATAAAGAAGATAGTTATTTTGTGTCTGTGCTAAAAGAAAATGGTTTTAATGTTGTTTTTTCTCACTTAGAAACAGGACAAGATTTTTTAAATTACGAGCCTCAGCATTGGGATGTTTTATTAAGCAACCCACCTTACAAAAATAAAAGAGTGTACTGGGAAAGAGCACTTAATTTAGGTAAACCATTTGCATTACTACTGCCATTAAACATACTTTCTGATTCTATGATTAACACAACAATGAAAGAAAGGGAGAAAGATTTTCAATTACTAATACCTAGCAGAAGAATGAGATTTTTTAATAAAATGACAGGAGAAACAGGTAAAAGTCCAACTTTTAAAGCTTCTTATTTTGGTGTGAATATATTTAAAAGCCAAATCATTTTGCAAGAAATGAAGATTGCATAGTAGTATTTAGGGAGTATAATAAAAAGAGAAAGGAGTTATTTATTATGAGCATAGAAGAAAGAACTTATCAAAGCGACCTGTGGGGCAACGACCCAGTCTATCCACCTAACCACCAGTTTGGAGGGTTGCAATGGGAAGCTGTTCAACAGAAACTCATCGAGGAAAGCACCGAGGTCGGTAGCGTTTATCGCAAACCGAAGTTCCAAGAAGACTTCGAGGAAGGTTTTGTGTAAACTAATCCACAAGTTTTGTTTACATTGACTTATTTATGTAAACTAATTTCCGAAAGGAAGTGCCGACTGGTCGCTACCAAAAAGGCAAGTTGAGTTGGGTAGTAACTTAACGAAAGGAGGACAATCCAAGTGGAAGTTATGTTCTATATGTTCGTAACTGTTCCGATGTGTGTAGAGATACTCATAGCAAGGGTGTGGAGTCCAATCCTCCCACCTTTTTTCGTTTCTCTGATACAATAAAAGACGCTATCACACGCCTTTTACGCCAGTATTATTATACGATTACTAGTAACGCTTAATTCCCTTTAAGGAAAGATTTTATCAAATCGCCTGAACCAATTAGTCGTTAGTTCGGCGTATTATATATGCCGTTAGATTGTACAGAACATTACATGATACAATAAAAAAGTAGGTGTATTTACTGTTTACACCTGCCACAGCTACTTTTTTACAGGAAACAACACATAGCTTTTAAACACCCCACTGAAACGCCGGGGTGTTTTTGTGTTTAGTCTATAAGAATATATTCACTAGAATAAGAGTTACGTTGTTCCGGGTTCCGGAAATTAAATTTGTGATATTGCTTTCTGTTGCGACATGATACACAAGACATACACTTTTGTCCTCTTTTATCTTTAGTCAAGAATCCTCTAAGACAGCTGCACTTTCTCAGGTAGTAACCATTGTATAGTGTGCTGTTTCTTATTTTATCATCGTTGACTTTGCTCATATCAAAAATCATAAGCACCTGGGCTTTTCTTTTTATAACTCTTGTGCGTATGCGATTGAATCAAATTTTTTTCTAATTGAGTCATTTTCTTCGCACACTTTCCAGCTTGCTCTAACTCTTCCCAAGTTTTATGTTTCTTTCGCACGTGATATCGGTAACCTACATAGTGGGTCATACATAATCCTCTCGCTCCTCCGAAGGAACTATTTACACAATAAAACCCGTGAGCTTCGTGCATACATTTTTTTGTGTCTTTATCTGTTTTAGTCATGTATGTAAGTTTATCACAGGTAGGTTCTATGTCAATTAAGACAACCCACCTACTAATCTTTTTTTTAGTAGGTAGGTTTCAAAGCCTTATTCTTAGCCAAACCAAATAGAGGCAACACACTTTATAGGGCTATGAATATAGAACCAACATATAAAAGCCATTTTAGGCATAAACCTTATTAGTATATGTAAAATGGATTATTCAATCCATTACTTTCTTTTTAGAGATAGTTACGTTTATATGTTGGTTGTATATGTTTTAGCCTTTGTTATAGCCTTATAATGAACCAACATATAAAAAATAGGGATATATTTGATATGTTGGTTTGTCTATGTGGGAATCAGTGGATAAAAATATAAAAAAAAATAAATATAGGGACTTTTTTCTACAGGTTTTTACAAAGTTTTTTTTACACAGGGGTTTTTTACACAGGGGTTTTTTACACAGGGGTTTTTTACACACGCCATGTGGGTGATACTTCTTTTTTCTATATATACATACCGTACCCATTGGAAGGGGTTACCCCCTCAACCTATATCAGTACAAACATTTTAAACACAACCACTATAATTGAATCACTATAAACACAACACAACAAAACCTATTGACTATGCTACGCATAGCTTATGACCGAAAATATTGTGCGACGTAATGGCGGATATATTGTGCGACACAACACACCCCCAACCCCTACCGCCTGCATATCCACCCCCACCCAAGCACCTAAGCCCAGCCGACTTATCCCCACTTATCCACACAAGACCAGTTGACAATGTCGACACTTTTGATATACTTATAAATGACCAAGCTTTATAATTAAATAAAATACAATGACACAATGCCCACAAACAAGTTGTTCAAACTTATTGGATGAAAACAAGGCGATGAATAGTATGTCCAGAAGAGATAGCTCACTATACATATGCAATGACTGCGGTGTACAAGAAGCACTTCAAGACCACTTTAGCAGTCCTTACAATAAATAATATGTATCAACCAACACAAAGCGAGTGGCTTAAAGAGAAGAATAAGAATGCAAGAATCAGAAGACTGCATATCATCTTAATCATCTTATTTATAATAATCATCTCGTGACCAGTTAGAGAGCATAACTAGATTATGCTTTCAATACTGATTGACAATCAGCTTTATAAAATAATTACAAATGTATGGAAGAAGACCATAACCAATATTTAAATGACCTAAGAGAATCAGGAGAATGCAACATGTTCGGTGCAAGTCCTTATCTAGTGGCAGAATTTGGTATTGATAAAAAAGAAGCAAGAGCAATTTTAGCAGAATGGATGAGTAATAATAAATAAATATGCAATCAAAACAATATCAAGACACTCGTACAGGTGAAATAGTTACACAAGTCCCAATTATGGAAATGAGATTTTTCAAAGAAGTGCAATTTACAAAAGAAGTTAAAGCAGTAGATTTTATGAGAGGTTTAGGGATTACAGTTACAGAAATTAAGTGACCAGTTAGAAAGCATAACTCGATTATGCTTTCAATACTGATTGACAATCAGCTTTATAAAATAATACAAATGTATGTTTAAAACAATACACGAGTGGCAGTCAATAGATGACAAAATGTTCGAAGATTGCAACGTTGGTGAAATAGTTTCAGTTTCAAAAAACTTAGACTATCTCGAAAAAATGGAAACACAAAACAAAAAAGTGCTTGCAATTTTAAAAGATAAGTATCAAGACAAGGATTTTAGACTGTCAAAGTGGAATAATCACGATTTTGGACACTACCAAGAAGTAGAAGAGAGCGTAGCTTATGAGATAGAAATTTGCGAGTTGTGCGAGGATGACATTCGTGACTGCGACTGCTAGCTATAACCAGTTAGAGAGCATAACTAGATTATGCTTTCAATACTGATTGACAATCAGCTTTATAAAATAATTACAAATGTATGGAAGTAAAAAAATGGAAGACAAACAAGAGTGGAATAATCAAGAGCATTGAAAAAGTAGTAAAAACAAAAAACATTGATAATTTATCAATGGAAGCATATCAATTTATAAATATAGCGAGCGGATTTATTGCACATTATGATATTAATGGATTCAAATACGAGTATCAAAATGTTGCCGATTTTGTAAGAGATTTACAAAATAGTATGGATGTTAAAAACCCTAGCCGATACCTAGAAGACCCCTATTTTAGCAAAGGCGACCAAAAAGAATACTATGCAAATAAAGGAGAGATACTTAAATTTATCGCAGAGCTAGTGGAAAATTTAGAAGTAAAAGACCACGAAGAAGAATACAAATTGACAAAAAAAGTTTCTAGTTACTAGTTATAACCAGTTAGAGAGCATAACTAGATTATGCTTTCAATACTGATTGACAATCAGCTTTATAAAATAATACAAATGTATGAAAACAATTAAGAAACAAATAGAAGTAAATAAATTAGTGATTGAATACGATGAGGGAATCGACAGCCCACGAGAGTGGAGCAATTTAGGTTACTTCATCACAGTTGATAATAAATATAGAAGTCCAGATGACCACGATACATTGATAAACATAGTGAGAGAATCAGGACAAGAAGCAACGAGTTGCGACAATCACATGGAGATTATCAAAAAAGAAGTAGAAGACCAAGTACAGGAAAAAGTTTTAGCAATATATCCAGTTGTAAAATATGAGCATGGCGGAGTGTCTTACAGCTTAGGACAACGGCACGGCTTTGATTATTCTAACAATGGATTTTATATAGTAACAGAAGAGAGCAGGAAAGAATTAGGAACAGAAGAAAAAGATTTTGAAGCGGTTATAAAAAGCGAGATTGATACATACAATCAATATGCAAATGGTGAAGTGTACCGATTTACACTATACGACGAAGACGGAGGAGTTGAAGACAGTTGTTGCGGATTTTATGACATTGAAGACATACGCGGATACCTGCCGGAAGAATGGAAGAATGAAGACTTAACAAAATACTTAAAATAATTTAACCAGTTAGAGAGCATAACTAGATTATGCTTTCTATACTGTTTGAAAAAACAGTTTAACAGCTTTATATCTTGTCTTGTCCGCATTTTTTATAAAGCGGTGCGGACAAGTTAGGAAAAACAAAATGAAATTAGAAACAATTACAATCAACGGAACTGAATATTTTCAGTTTGTGAAGATAGGAGGAGCAGAAGATAATTTTATAAACACAGTCGGAGATATATTTTCACTGAATGCAGATATAAATTACGAGCGTGCAAAGTTTAAGGAAGCTATTGAATTTTGGAAGATGAAGACGATTAAATTTTAACCAGTTAGAGAGCATAAAAGTTTTATGCTTTCTATACTGTTAGAAATAACAGCTTTATAATTAAAATAAAAAATGTATGGGATTAGATATGTACTTGAGTAAAAAAAGTTATGTAAAAAATTGGGAACACATGACGAAAGAATCGTTACATGATATTACAATTTTAAAAGGAGGTGAAAAAGTAGAAAAAATTAAAGTAGAGCGAATCAAATACATAGTTGAGGAGGTTGCTTATTGGAGAAAAGCGAATCAGATACACAATTGGTTTGTGCAAAATGTACAAGACGGAGAAGATGACTGCGGTGATTATGATGTCAATCATAAACAGCTAACTGAATTGAGGGATACATGTAAAAGCATTTTAGAGAAAATGGATTTTGTAACAGTCAAGAAAGAAGTTGAACACATGGGAGAAAATGGATTTGAAACAAGAGAGATTGACTTTCGTAAAATTCTGAACATAGAAGAAATTGTAAAACTGTTACCAACAGCGAGCGGTTTCTTTTTCGGAGGTACTGAATACGATGAATATTATATACAAGATTTAGAAGAAACAGTGGAAGTGCTTACAAAAATATTAGAAGAAGAGGGTGATGATTATTCTTATCATTCTAGTTGGTAGGTTTAACCAGTTAGAGAGCATAAAAGTTTTATGCTTTCTATACTGTTTGAAAAAACAGTTTAATAATTAAAATAAAAAATGTATGTTTATAAACGACAAGGAAAAAATGCAGGACTTCTTAATACTTACAAAAAAAGAATTTTTAGAATCGTATAGCTATATCGGAGAGAGCGAGTACGCAGATACACTTTATAAATTTTACATGGATAGAATCTAACTTAAAAATAATATGAAACTTTATCATCACAAAACAAGCGGAGGAGCAGAGTATTTAACAGATACATATATTGATTGGGAGCATAACGGGAAGAGTGGAAGAGAGGGAGTTATAAGAGGAGCAAAGTATGTCGTTAGGATTGACGGAGATATTACTAAAGACGCAGAGTTAAACATTGCCGACTAATGATTGACAACATCATATTCTATATAGTTATAGCAATCTTAATCGGAGCGACGATACTATATCATCGAAACTTTTGATTGACAGCACCGACACCGCTGATATACTTATACTTATTAAATAAATAAAAAATGTATGGAAAAAAAAGGAACAACACTACTACGAAAGGAGATTGAAAAGCTAGCAGGCACAGGAGAATTACATGAGTTTATCAAATTGGAAACAGGAAACTACATGATTTACATGAATGAAGTGTGCGAACTTGCACATAAATTAATGTTAAAAGAGTTAGCGACAAAAGGAAAAGTATTTTCTGACGAAGAGAATTACACAATTTACGAAAGGGATATTTTTGACCAGTATTACGATTTAATCACTGACACATTTTCGATATAAATATTTATGCTACATCAAAAAATACCACTTACAAAACTAGGAGCAAGAATCGTTAAAGAGTTTTCTTTCTTCACGATTGGAGAAAGAGGTAGGACAATCAATGCTATAAATGTTGATAAACTAAGAAAATTTGAAGAGGATATTCGAGCAGATGAGATGAAAAGAGTGAGGGAGGTTGTTAATGAAAAAGTAAAAGAATATCACAAAGAGTGCCTAACAGACATGTATATCAATGGAAAGTTTTGGGCTTACAAAGAAATGCAAGGAGAATTAATTAAATAAATAAAAAATGTATGACAAAACTGACATTTTATAATGGGTATGCAGGGGGAGGAGTTAAGTGTGAAGTGCATATAGGCGAAGAGAGATTTGTCATGGAGATAGAAGAAGTGATAGAGAGCATTGAAAAAGTTTTATTAGAGAAAGGATACACAACATCACAAACAAATAGACAAAAGTATCCTAGAATACATATGAATATATGAAAAGAAAGGTACTTAAAAAGCTAGAAGAGTTTTGTACTGAAATCAGACAATCAAATAGCCATTATGTTTGTAAACTCAAGAACGGGGGAATGACAACCATATCGTTCAGCAAAGGTGATGAGAGGAATGTTTGGAATAACATAAGAAGAAACTTTAAAAGGGAGGGAATAGAATTACCATTAAAATAAATAAATATGAAAAACTTTAACAGAGAATCAGAAATTAAAAACTAATTAAAAAATATATGAAAAAAATATACGAAGCAAAGCTTAATAAATCAACAGTTTATTTAGTAAGTGAAGAAAGTAACACAATTAGTTTGGTTTTTCAAACTTTAGAAAATGCAAAGTTGGCACAAAGTGGTCAAAAGCTAGAAGCAACTGCAATTGCTGTTAATAGTGAGGTTTTATCTTTTGGTAAAATTATTGGCTATATTGAAGATAAGGTAGAAATTAATTAAATAAACAAACATGAAAAACTTTAACAGAGAATCAGAAATAAAAGGATATTTAAAACAAAGACGAAACGACAAACGAGCAGTAGCATTCACATACATATTCTTAGGATTTGCTTTTGGGTACTTCCTAGCTCACTTTCTTGTTTACTTAATTAAATAAATATGAACCACGAAACAACAATCAAAAGAATAAAGGAATTAGTGCCGAGTGTTATGGCTTTAGGAAAAGGAATGGCTGTATTTGTAAATGCAGACTTTGGAATACAAGGTTATGGCAATGTTCAATGTGTCGAAACTTACACACCAGAAACTGGAGAGATTAGTTTATATGGGCAAAATGAAGATGGAAGAAGCTACAACATAAAGACAATCCTCGGACACCCTATAACACTATCAGTGGTGTTATTGGCATTAGACCTAAAAAATAGATGTGAAGAAAATAATAGCACAGAAAACTGGACTTGTTGGTGTCTTAAAAATACTGGACAAATATGTATGGATTGGAACTTAACCAAAGACAACTTTAACGACCAATCAGAAGAAACAAAAACATTTATTGGAGAACTAATTAAAATAAACAGCTAGTAACTTACTACTTAAAAAATGAATATATTTACCAAAAGAAAATGGAGTCCTTATAAACATGTAGCATTTGTAGAAGATTTTAGAGCAGGAATTAGGGTTTATGAAATATTAAAAAGACAAGATTACAATACAGACCTTACACAGTACAAACTAGTTTATGTAAAAAATTGTGTTCACGGATTGGTACATAAATTAAATTCAATCCAAGACAAAAAAATAATTAAATAACATATATGAAAAAAGAAATAATAGATTGTGCATACTGCACACCTGAACTGTACGCACATAAAAAAAGAGGACAGACTATACCAATATGCGAAAAACATGGGAGTGCAAAGCAATTAAAAGATTAAATAACATATATGAAAACACCACAACAACAAAGGTACGAAGCAGAGCGAGAATACGAAGCAATACAAAACCCAGCATATGAGGCGTACGAAGCAATAGAGATAACAGCATATGAGGCGTACGA
>Ga0209414_1000397_pt1 | contig 20745 bp, 16 predicted proteins | sample LakVidmifraction_4_FD_181154 | JGI IMG/M metagenome (GOLD analysis project Ga0209414, IMG submission 181154) | Hypersaline microbial communities from Lake Vida, Antarctica - Brine Hole Two &gt;0.2 micron (SPAdes) (version 2) | ecosystem: Environmental > Aquatic > Non-marine Saline and Alkaline >... | reverse complement strand
TGGGGCCTGGATCGTTTATTCCCTCTCAACGAAAATACTTTTTAATAAATATTCTCAGTTTTCAATTGTATTTTATCAATTTCTCTTTGGCACTGTTTTAGCTATTCCATTTATGTTATTTGAAAGCAATAGCTTTGAACTGGTGAACCAGACAATAGTCCTTAATGTTGTCATATTAGGAGTTTTTTCATCTGGTGTTGGGTTTTTTGCCTATAACTATGCAATGAAACATCTTGGGATTTCTAAGGCTTCATTGTTTGTTAATTTTATACCTGTGGTGACAATTATCGCCAGTTATTTTTATTATGGTTCTCTAATAGGGATGAAACAAATAATCGGTGGATTGTTGATTATTATATCTGTATTAGTGAATAAGGAAGATAAAACCGTTGAAAGAGTAAATGATCGTCGAAGTATTATTGAATAATATGAAGCCAAATATTTAATGATTTGGCTTTTTTTCTTGAATTTTTTATTAAATTGACGATAAATATACTGGAGGGGTATTTATGAAAATTATGTCATTTTTAAAGCCGCAACAAAGGGTTGAAAATCAAAATCTGAAATCTAAATCTGTAGAGAGCGTATCTGAAGATAAGTCGGGTTTGAAAAAGTTAAATCTTGAAAAAAGTGAAGTGAATGAAAAAATATATAAAACTTTAAAAGCAAATGATATTGAACCAACGAAGGAAATGATTCAAAGGATTAAAGGTCATTTCGAGACGCTAGAAGGCTCAATAGAAGAAAAAATAAATGCACTAGATCTTATGTTAAAAAAAGGTGTTGAAGTAACGTATAAAAATTTAGTGAGTATTCACCAAACATTAAGAGAGTCTATTGATTATGGGGAGACATTTAAAAATTTAAAAGATGTATATAAAGGGAAAGAAAATATCGATTATGAAAAAATACTTAAAAATTTAGAGTTGTCTGATAAAAGTGTCGGATTTATTTTAGATTTATTTGATTTAGAGGTTTCCTTTAAAGAAAACATTCTAAAAATCCTTAGGATGGATAATCATTTAATTGAAAAGAAAGACCAAGAAATATTAGAAAAATTAGTCCATAAGGAAAGTAATGAAACCCTAGAAATAGATCAATCCATGAAAGAATTATTAGTTGATTTTGAAAAAAATGTGACTGAAGTTCTAAAGGAAGTAAAAGATGACATGGAAAGTGAAATAAACCTATTACCAGCATTACATCACTTTAGAAAATTTTTAGTTGAAAAAACAACTCAAAAAATGAGTAAAGTAAAGATAGAATTTGATCACTTTAAAAGTGAAACGTCTAAGGCTATAGATGAAATGATTCAAATGCCTGAAAAGAAGGTAACAGGGGAAAGTATTGAAAAAATTATTAATACTTTTGAAAAAGTTATAATGAAAAGTGATATTACATTATATACATCTATGTCTGAGGAGAAGGAATTGATTCAGATGGCGTCCCAATTAGAAGAAGCAAAAGTGTTGTCAAATAACAATGAACAGGCAAAAGCGAAGGAAATTTTAATAAATATTAAGAAGCAGTTGGATCAAATTGATTTCAAGCCAAAGGAATCCAAAGTAAAAGCTTTTATGAAAAAAGATATAATGGAAATGTTTTATGGTAAAAAAGGGGTTATTGAAAATTTTGAGAATCAGATTAAAGCCTCGGAGAAGGGGCCGCGTCAAAATTTAGAAATCTTACGCAGTATTGGTTTAAACCATGAATCAGAAGTGGTACAGTCCATTGAAAAAACGAATGAAAAAATGCCCATAGAGACGATTAAGACTCTATTAATGTCTTTAATGACAAGAAGTAATACTCAAGAAAAAATGCCGGAAATCAAATCAACAGTGGACCATATTACAGGTCAACAACTCCTGAGTAAATTAGAAGTTAAATCAAATGTGCAACAAATGACACTGAATATACCCTATATGGCTCAAAATAAAATTAAGTCTTTGGATTTGTTTATCCAATCCAAAAAAGAAGGAGAAAAGCTTGACTGGAAAAATTCTACCCTGTATTTCGTGATGGATTTAAACCGATATGGTAAAACGGGTATTAAGATTCAATCGGTTAATAAAGTCGTAAATATGACGGTGAAAAATAATAGTAAAACAATAGAGCATGAAACACGAGGGGCCTTTGAAGCCTTTATAGAGGTGCTAGTAGATGAAGGCTTCAAAAAAGGGTTTATTCAATATTATGATTTTGACGACACGTCTACAGGCGAGGAAGCAATAGAAGTAGAAAATACGACTGAAGAGGATTCTATTGCCTTTGAGAAAGGATTTGATTTGAAAATATGAAAAAAAAGTATTATCAAGAGACCCTTGAGTATAAGAGTGTGATCGATGCTTTAAGCCGGGAATATATAGATGAAGCGAAAAAACAGGATATTACAATAGAAGAAGACCCTAAAACATTAAAAAACACAATTGATATGGATATTCGAGAAAATATCCCCCCTCAACTCTTATCTATTGTTTCCGGTGTCGTTAGAATAATTGAGTCTTTAGAAAAAGGTGATTAGATGAAAATTGAAAAAAGCAGAAAAATCAGTAAAACCAGTGCTAAAAAAACTCAAAAAAAAGAAGATAAAGTTATTTCAAGGTTGAGTTTCACTGAAATTCTAGAAAATACTGAAGAAGATAAGATGCGTCAAGCTATGAATGAAATCTTAGAAGAAATTAATAAAAAGGGTCGTGAACTCATTAATAAAAGAACGGTAGAAAATTTATTGGCTTATAAAAAAATGGTAAAGGATTTTATTGAAGATGCTGTTGATTTTGGGTTGAAAGTCAATGCAAGGCGAGGGTATGGTTTAAGTGGACGCACGAAGATCCTTAGAACGGTTAGTACAATTGATCAGCGACTCATAGAATTAACGGATATTATTATTAAGCAAGAAAAAAAAGGGGTGGGCTTGTTAAAAAAAGTAGGACAAATCGAAGGCTTGTTAGTTAACATTTTTGTTTGATATAAACTTCAAAAAAACAGTTGACAATGTTAAGATAATGTAATAATATTACAATCAATAAAAAAACTTTGAGAAAAAGAGTAAATACAATCCCTTTAATTAAGCGAACCGGTGATCGTGGGAGACTGGTATTATAAATTGTATTGAATAACATTTTTGAGTTATTAACTGAAATCGAAAGAAAGTAAGCTTAATCGGGTCTGACCGTTATATCAGCAGGGTATCGATTTATTTCCGTACTCAATTAATAAATCAAGGTGGTATAGCAAAGTTTAGTCTTTTGTCCTTTTTAGGATAGGAGATTTTTTTATTACAAAAAAAAGAAATTCAGGAAGAATACAAGGAGGAAAAAAATGAAAAGATTAACAATTATTGATGGGTATGATTCATTTATGTCGTTAATGGAAACTGAGGTGGCCATTAAAGAAACAAAGGATTTTTTTGAAAGAGATTTAGCAAAGATATTAAATTTGACCCGTGTATCTGCGCCTTTGTTTGTTTTACCTAAAACTGGATTAAACGATAACTTAAATGGTGTGGAACGACCTGTAGCATTTGATTTAAAGGAAACAGGGGAAGTTGCTGAAATTGTACAGTCTTTAGCCAAATGGAAACGTATGGCTCTTTATAGATATGGTATTTTAGAAGGTGACGGTATCTATGCGGATATGAATGCCATTAGAAGAGATGAAGACTTAGACAATTTACATTCAATATATGTTGACCAATGGGATTGGGAAAAAGTAATCACAAAGAAGGATCGACAAGAAGCATATCTTGAAGATATAGTTAATAAAATATATAAAGTTTTTACAGATTTAGAGTTGTTCTTATATGAGAAATATCCTTATTTACAGAGAAATTTACCAGAAGAAATAACATTTGTGACGACTCAAGAATTAGAAGATATGTATCCTGATTTAACACCTGCTGAAAGAGAAGATGCTATTGCGAAGAAACATTATGCCGTATTTATTAAAAAGATAGGTAAAACCCTTAAATCCGGTGAAAAACATGATGGTAGAGCGCCAGATTATGATGATTGGGAGCTTAATGGGGATATTATTTTTTGGAATCCAGTCCTTGAACACGCCTTTGAATTGTCTTCCATGGGGATACGCGTGGATCGAGAAGCTTTAGAAAAACAACTAAAACTTAGAGGCTGTGAAGAAAGAAGAAATATGAAATTTCACCAGATGTTATTAGAGGGGAAATTGCCCTTAACTATTGGTGGTGGTATTGGTCAATCACGTATGTGTATGTTCTTTTTGAGAAAGGCTCATATTGGAGAAGTTCAAGCAAGTATTTGGCCGGATAAAATGATTGAAGATTGTAAAAAAGCGGATATCCATTTGCTATAAATGATCTGTAAAGGCCTTGATTAATCAAGGCCTTTTCTATATGATAGAATAAAACATATTTGTGAGAAAGGTGATTTATGGAAGCAGTGGATAAAAAAGAAAGAAATGATGTTTTAAAAGTTATAGCCATGGTCACGATGCTGATTGATCATATTGGGTATATATTCTTCCCGAATATGATGATCCTTAGAACCATTGGTAGAATAGCTTTTCCTATTTTTGCCTATTTGATTGGTATTGGCTATGAACATACCTCTAGTTTAAAAAAATATATGGTACGCTTATTTATTTTTGCTATGATAACTCAATTACCTTATAGTTTTTTTAATAAAAACTTATCCTATGAACCCTATCAGTTGAATATTTTGTTTACTTTACTTGTTGGGGTATTATTTATTCATTTAATTAATAAAAATATTGAAATAGTAAAAACAAAAATTTTTATTAATTATATTAAATTAATCCTTAATACTGGGGTCATGTTTTTCATTTTATATATGAATGAGTACTCAAAATTTGTTGGGCTTGGAAGAGGTCTTGAATATGGATGGTATGGCATCGCCTTAATTTTGATTTTTTATTATACTAAAAATAATACATTATTTTTAATTCTTAATTATAGTATATTGACCTTTGCTCATGCTTTTTATAATATATTCTTTTCTCTAATACAACGCAGTCAAGCATCAGCGATTGATTATTTTATAAACAATTGGCAGTTAATTACCGGGTATATTTTTAGTGACACAAAAGAAATTTTAACGCTGAACTCTTATTTTTTTCAAGGTAGAAGTATCATGTCTTTATATTTTATTAAATTTTTTAATAAAGAAAAATTTTATCTTCGACTGAATCCATGGGTTGGTTATATTTTTTATCCTGGGCATATGAGTTTATTAATTTTCATAAGATTTTTAATGAAATAATTGGTTGTTATTTTTTGAGTTTAGTATTTAAAAAAGAAAACAATCATGATATCATAAAAGACGAAAGTTTGTTTATTGAGAATTTTTATGATTCTTTTTTTGATTTAAAGTTTGGAGTGACTAATGGATTTAAGTAACTTAAATAAGATGCAACGGGAAGCAGTTGAAACAACAGAGGGACCTTTATTGGTACTAGCAGGTGCTGGTAGTGGAAAAACACGGGTGTTAACACATAGAATTGCACATTTAATTGAGGAGAAAGACATTTTTCCAAGTAATATTTTAGCCATTACCTTTACAAATAAAGCGGCAGAAGAAATGAAAAATCGTGTCAGTCAATTAATTGGTAAAGGTTCTTTTGGCTTATGGATGGGGACTTTTCATTCCATTTGTTTACGAATTTTAAGAAGACATGCAAAAGTAATTGATTATAAGAGTGATTTTACAATTTATGATGTAGCGGATCAGAATACTGTTGTTAAAAACAGTATGAAAAGTTTGGATATTGATACGAAGCGCTTGAATCCTAAACATGTCAGAAATGTTATTTCCATGGCAAAAAATGAAATGATTGGTCCTGAAAAATTTGAAGAGATCCATGGGGGAGAATTTAAATATGAAAAATATATTCGAATTTATCATTTGTATCAAGAAACATTAAAAAATAATAATGCAATGGATTTTGATGATCTCATCAATAAAACCATTGAAATTTTACAATTAGATGAAGGGGTATTAAAAAGTTATCAAAAGAAATTTAAATATGTACTAATTGATGAGTATCAAGATACGAACTATGCCCAATACTTATTGGCAGCTCTCGTATCTGGGGGTCACCATAACCTATGCGCTGTTGGCGATGGGGATCAATCCATTTATAAGTTTAGAGGGGCGGATATAAGAAACATTTATGAATTTGAAAAAGATTTTTCAGAAGCAAAAATAATAAAATTAGAACAAAATTATCGTTCAACACAAACAATACTGGATGCAGCAAACCATGTTATTAGTAGAAACCAATCAAGAAAACCAAAGAATTTATGGACGGCTAATGGTAAAGGTGAAAAGATTAATTCCTATTCAGCTTACACCGAAAAAGATGAAGCAAATTATGTTTTAAATAAAATTAAAGAATACAAAGAAAAGTCCTATGAAGAATTTGCCATACTTTATCGAACGAATGCTCAATCAAGAAACTTTGAGGAAGTATTTATGAAAAATAATGTGCCGTATCAAATTGTTGGGGGACTGAAATTCTACGAACGTATGGAGATCAAAGATATTATGGGTTATTTAAAACTTGTTCAAAATCCAGTGGATGATATAGCCTTTGAGAGAGTTGTCAATGTACCGAAGCGAGGCATCGGTAAAAGAAGTGTTGAGAAATTAGCAAATTATGCTAAGTTCAAGGGTCTAAGTTTATATGAAGCCTTATTAGAAGTAGAAACAGTTGAGAGTCTTTCAAGTCGTGCAAAAAATGCTTTTGCTGGTTTTAGAAAAATTATTCGAAGTATTCGAAAGCAATCGGACACCATAAATGTTTTAGAAGTATTTGATTTAGTCCTTGAGAAATCAGATTATTTAGATGATTTGCGATTAAAAGGTGATGTACAATCCACAACGAGAATTGAAAACGTTGGGGAACTTAAAAGTGTTGTAACAGAGTTTGTTAAAACAAAGGAAAATGAAGAAGAAAGTGATGCCTCTTTAGTGACCTTTTTAGCTGAGACAACCCTTCAAGCGGGTATTGATACGCTGGAAGACAGTGAGCCAGGGGTTTTAATGATGACCCTTCACAGTGCAAAGGGATTAGAATTTCCAAATGTCTTTTTAGTTGGCATGGAAGAGGGGTTGTTTCCATCCTTTATGTCTACTGGTACAGATGAAGATTTAGAAGAAGAACGACGACTGTGTTATGTAGGGATTACGAGAGCTGAAAAAAGATTATTTGTTTCCCATTCCAGTTCAAGAAGTCTATATGGTAAAACGAATCGAAAGCCAGCCTCAAGATTTTTAGATGAGATTCCAGATAATTTGATTAACATTGACAGTAAAAGTACATCTAATGTTTCAATTAAAAGTGCATCCGCTGCATCTAATAATGAGAATTATAAAGCGGGGATGAAAGTAGAACATAAAAGTTTTGGTTCTGGTACCATTATTGAAAATTCAAAGGGTATTTTGACCATTGCCTTTGATGGGAAAGGCATTAAAAAGTTAATGGCTGATGTTGCGCCATTAGAGGTTGTGGGTTAGAAATGAATGAAAAAGCAAAAAATAAAATGGATGCATTAAAAGAAAAAATCAGAGGGTACAATAAGAAGTACTATACTTTAAATGAGCCAAGTGTGACAGATCATGAATACGATGAAGTGATGCGGGCATTAGTGACTTTAGAAAAAAAGTATCCTGATTTAAAAACTTCTGATTCCCCAACACAACGCGTGGGTGGAGATGCCTTAGATACCTTTGATGAGGTGACACATGAAACAAAAATGCTCAGCTTATCAAATGCCTTTAATAAAGAAGCGTTAATAGATTTTGAAAACAGATGTAAAAAGATAATTGATGAAGACCTTGAGTATTCCTTAGAGTATAAAATTGATGGTCTTTCTGTCAGTTTAAAATATGAAAAGGGTGTTTTTGTACAAGGGGCGACTCGTGGCAATGGTATGGTTGGAGAAGACATTACTGAAAATCTAAAAACAGTTAAAAGTATACCTTTAACATTAACCAAACCTGTTGATATTATTGTTCGCGGGGAAGTGTTCATTGACAAAGACAGTTTCAAAAAATTGAATGAAAGACGAGAAGAAATTGGGGAAGCAAGTTTTGTTAATCCAAGAAATGCTGCAGCGGGTTCCTTGAGACAATTGGATCCTAAAATAGCGGCGAAAAGACCTTTAGATATTTTTGTTTTTGAAATACTTAAAACAAAAGAAACATTTGAAACCCATTTAGAGTCTTTGAATGCTCTTGAAGCTTTAGGCTTTAAAGTTGTTCATCGGTTTCATTATAAAGCAATAAAAGAGGTGAATGCCTTTTGTGAAGAGATGATTGAAAAAAGACATAATTTATCCTACGATATTGATGGCATGGTTATTAAAATAAATAAAATAGCCAGTCGTAAGATCTTAGGGGAACGTTCAAAATCTCCTCGCTGGGCAATTGCCTACAAATTTCCTGCGGAAGAAGCGGAAACGGTTATAGAAGATATAGAAATTCAAGTGGGTAGAACTGGGGTTTTAACACCGAAGGCGAAATTAACCCCAGTATTTGTCGCTGGTTCTACTGTCAGTTATGCCACATTACACAACCAAGATTATATTGATGAAAAAGATATTCGTATTGGGGACCATGTGATGATTCAAAAAGCTGGTGATATTATCCCCGCTGTGGTATCTGTTATTAAAGAAAAAAGAGTGCATCAAAAAAAATACAAAATACCAGATCACTGTCCAATATGCCACAGTCCGGCAATAAAATTTGAAGAAGAGGCCTACAAAAAATGTATTAATCCCGAGTGTCCTGCAAAACTTAATCGACAGATTAGACATTTTGTGTCTAAGGTTGGCATGGATATATCCGGTTTAGGTGAATCCATCGTTAAACAGTTAATTGATCATGAAATGATAGAAGATGTTGCAGATCTTTATACACTCAAAAGTAAAAAAGAAAGTTTATTAACCTTAGAGCGTATGGGTGAAAAATCTTTAGAAAATTTAATTGAAGCCATTGAAGCCTCTAAAGATAATCTTTTACATCAATTACTAAGTGGTTTAGGAATTCCCTTAGTCGGGGAAAAAGCCGCCCGGGTACTAGCTGAAAAGTTTTTAACCCTAGAGACCTTAATCAATGCAGATGTTGAAATCTTGTCTTCAGTTGATGAAGTGGGGGACAAAATGTCTAAAAGTATAAAAGACTTTTTTGATAAATCTAAAAACAAATTGATAATTAATAAATTAGAAAAAGCAAATCTAAACTTTAAAGAGCCAGTCGTTGAAAACCCTTCCAATCAATTGGATAATAAAACATTTGTTGTCACTGGAAAGCTAATGAATTATACTAGAAGCAGTATAAAAGAAAAAATTATGGCGTATGGTGGGAAAGTCACTTCTAGTGTGAGTAAAAATACGAATTATTTGCTTTACGGGGCAGAGGCCGGCTCAAAGTTAGAAAAAGCTAAAAAGTTGAATATAGAATTGTTAGATGAAGAAACATTTGAAAAAATGTTAAAATAAAAGGAGGATCAAATGGCATTATCAGTTAAAGATGTAGAGTATGTTTCAAAATTGTCCCGTTTATCTTTTGGAGAAGATGAGAAAAAGGATTTTGTTGAAAAGTTAAATTCTGTTGTTGAGTATATTGAAAAATTGGAAGAAGTGGATGTAGAAGGTGTTAAACCAATGTATCATGCCGTAGATGTTAAAAATGTTTTTAGAGAAGATGAAGTAAAACCTTCTTTTAAGCGTGAAGATATGATTAGTAATGCACCGGATGTAGAAGGCGGATGTTTTAGAGTACCGAAAGTTGTTAAATAGGAGGGAGCAATAATGGAAATATATGATTTGACCACTCATGAAGTAAGAGAGTTATTAGAAAAAAAAGAAATAACATCTGTTGCTTTAGTTGAAAAAGTATTTGAAAGAATTGATGCTGTTGAAGAAAATGTGGCTTCCTTTCTTGCATTATATAAAGAAGAGGCACTAGCAAAAGCCAAAGCCATTGATGCAAAGTATGAGGCAGGAGAAAAACTTGGGGATTTAGCAGGTATACCAATAGCTGTAAAAGACAATATGTGTACTATTGGTAAAAATACAACTTGTGGTTCTAAAATGTTAGAAAATTTTATACCCCCCTATGACGCAACGGTCATTCAAAAGCTGAAAAATGAAGGGGCAATTATTATTGGTAAGACAAATATGGATGAATTTGCAATGGGTTCCTCTACAGAAAATTCTGCCTTTCAAGTCTCTAAAAATCCTTGGGATCTAGATTATGTCCCCGGTGGGTCCTCAGGTGGTTCAGCAGCGGCTGTAACAGCTGGAGAAGCCTTCGCTGCACTTGGAAGTGATACAGGTGGTTCTATTCGTCAGCCGGCAGCCTTGTGCGGTATTGTCGGAATCAAACCAACCTATGGCCTGGTTTCAAGATATGGATTAATCGCTTACGCCTCAAGTTTAGATCAGATTGGACCTTTAGGTAAAGATGTTGAAGATGCTGCAATTATGCTAAATGCAATTGCAGGACATGATAAAAGAGATTCCACTAGTATTGAAAAAGAAAAAATTAATTATAAAGCGTCTTTGGTTAATGATGTCAAAGGTATGAAGATAGGTGTACCGAAAGAGTATTTTGGTGAAGGGGTTAATCCTAAGGTAAAAGATATTATTTATGAAGCCTTAGACCATTTAGTTGAATTAGGTGCTGAATATGAAGAAATTTCTTTACCTTATACGAAGTATGCTTTACCAACTTACTATATTATTGCGCCGGCAGAATGTTCTTCTAACTTAGCTCGATTTGATGGGATTCGCTATGGTTATCGAGCGAAGTCTTTTGAAGGCATAGATGATTTGTTTACTAAATCAAGAACGGAAGGTTTTGGAGAAGAAGTAAAAAGAAGAATTATGATTGGAACACATGCTTTGGCTTCCGGTTATTATGATGCCTATTATGATCGAGCAATGAAGGTAAGAACTTTGATCAAAGAAGATTTCGATAAAGCTTTTGAGAAATATGATTGTATTATTACACCAACGGCTCCTGATAAAGCCTTTAAAATTGGTGAAAAAACAGATGATCCATTAGCGATGTATATGTCAGATATTTGTACAGTACCTGTAAATATTGCTGGTGTACCGGCTATATCGATTCCGGCTGGCTTTTTAGATGATATGCCAATAGGTATGCAAATTATTGGAAAGCATTTTGATGAAGAAACAATTATTCAACTTGCCTATACATTTGAAAAAAACACTGATTTTAATAAACGAGCAGTATTATAGAAAGGAGTAATCCATGGAATTTAAAACAATCGTTGGTTTAGAAATACATTCAGAACTTAAAACAAAGTCAAAGATATTTTGTAGTTGTACCACAGAATTTGGGGGAGATGTCAATACACAATGTTGTCCCGTCTGTCTGGGATTACCAGGGAGTCTACCCGTTGTTAATAAAAAAGTGTTGGATTATGCAATAAAATCTGGTTTAGCTTTTAATTGTGATATTGCCAGCTATAGTAAAATGGATCGCAAAAATTACTTTTATCCAGATTTAGTAAAAGCGTATCAAATTTCTCAGTATGATTTACCTTTATGCTCTAATGGTGAGGTTATAATTGAGAAAGAAGATGGCTCAACAAAAGAGATTCGATTAATAAGAATCCATATTGAGGAAGATACAGGAAAGTCATTACATGGTTTAGAAGGTGTCTCTTTATTAGATTATAATAGAAGTGGTGTTGGATTAATTGAAATCGTAACACGGCCAGATATCGAAACACCAGAAGAAGCGGAATTGTTCTTAGATCAACTCAAATCTATATTAGAATACCTTGAAGTGTCTGATGTTAAGATGGAACAAGGGTCTTTAAGGTGTGATGTTAATATTAATGTGGTCTCAACAGATGGTAGCGTTAAAAGTAATATCAGTGAAATAAAAAACTTAAATTCTTTTAAAGCCGTTCAAAAATCTATTGATTATGAAGCACATAGACACAGAGAACTATTAAAAGCTGGCAAGAATAGCGAAAAAGATACGCGGCGCTGGGATTCAGAGGAAAATAAAACAGTCTTTATGCGCAGTAAGCAACATGTAGAGGATTACCGGTATTTTCCAGAACCAGATATTATGGGTTTTGAGATCAGTGATGAATGGATTCAAGAGATGAAAGATACATTGCCAGAACTGCCAAAGGCGAAGAAGGAAAGATTTATAAAGGCATTTGGTATACCAGCTTATGATGCTGAAGTTCTGGTAAGTGATAGAAAATTAGCCCGTTATTTTGAAAATTTATGCGAGAATTTCAATGATCCAAAGCTTATTAGTAATTGGATCATGACTGAAATGCTTAGACGCATGAACTTAGAAGAGGTTACATTAGATGGGTTAAAGTTTGAAGAAAAAGATTTAATTGTTCTCTTTGAACAGATGGCTGAAAATAAAATTAGTAACAATGCTGGAAAGAAAGTTTTCAGGGAAATGTTTGAAACAGGTAAAAAACCCCTGGATTTAATAGAATCCATGGGATTAAAACAAATATCTGATGATGATTTTACTGAGAAGTTAGTAAGGGAAGTGTTAGAAGAAAATCCGGATGCTATAGAAGATATTAAAAATGGGAAAGATCGTGCCATAGGCTATCTTGTAGGACAAGTTATGAAAAAATCAAAAGGAAAAGCAAATCCTCAAATGGTTAGTGAACTGATAAAAGAAAATTGCTTATAGACAATAGGATCTTCCAGAAATGGAGGGTCTTTTTTGTTGCAAGAATACTTGAAAAACGAAATTTATTTTTGCATTTTGACCTCAAACTTTCATTATTCAGAATATTCAAATTCCTCTAAGGGCTTTTTAACGTCTTAAAATGACAACGCTTTCTTATACTGTAAGTGAGTAAACGTCTGAAATACAAGGTGTGTTACAAAAAGTTAATATCTATATAGGGTAAAGTTGTTGTAATAAAAAGGGATTTAAGCTAAAATAATAATAGATTTAAGAATGACATGTGAAAGTTTATTCAAGTCACTTGTAAAATTCACAATATTGAAAGGAGAAGCAATAATGGGCAATTATTTAGTTAAGAGAATATTTTCTATGTTATTAACGCTTTGGTTCGTTATAACAATAACTTTTTTCTTAATGCATTCAATACCTGGGGGACCTTTTACACGAGAAAAGGAATTACCACCACAAGTCGTTGAAGCGTTAAATGAAAAGTACCATTTAGATGATCCGCTTTATAAGCAGTACTTTGATTATTTAAAAGGTGTTGCAACATTTGATTTAGGACCATCATTCGTAATGACGGGGGTAGAAGTAACAGATCTAATTAAAAAAGGATTTCCGTATTCAGCAAGAATAGGTGGGATAGCAGCAATTGTAGTATTATTAGTAGGGATACCCATAGGTATTATATCGGCGCTGAAACAGAATTCGATTATCGATTACATTGTAACGATTATCGCAACAATTGGGGTAGCAGTCCCCGGGTTTGTAGTGGCCACGGTTTATATTTATGTGTTTAGTTCCGAGTTAGGATGGGTACCATCCTTCGGTTTAGATGGTTGGAAAAGTTATATCGGGCCAGTATTGGCATTATCATTTTTCTCACTAGCATTTGTTATGCGTTTAATGAGATCAAGCATGTTAGAAGTTCTAGGTGCAGATTATATAAGAACAGCAAGAGCAAAGGGAATACCAGAGTCAATCGTAATTTATAAGCACGCTTTGAAAAATGCGATTATTCCAGTTATTACATATATTGGGCCAATGGTTGCAGCAATTTTAACGGGATCCTTTGTTATTGAAAGGATTTTTGCAATTCCAGGCATGGGAAAATATTTTGTAGAGTCAGTCGGCAATAGAGATTATACAGTTCTAATGGGAACAACTGTATTTTATGCAGCATTAGTAATTGTGGCAATTTTAACAGTTGACATTGCGTATACTTTAGTAGACCCAAGAATTAAATTCGGAGACTAGGAGGGAAAGATGGATAATAAAAAAATCTCTCCTGAATTATGGGAGAAAGTAGAAACGGAAGCAAGTCAAACAGAAAAAATAACTAGAAAAAGTCTAACCTATTGGCAAGATGCATGGCGACGACTAAAGAAGAATAGATTGGCAATGTTTGGATTAGGTGTTGTTGTATTAATTCTACTATTTGCTTTATTTGGACAACATTTCACACCTTGGGACTACTCAGATCAAACATTAGAATATGCAAACTTACCTGAGACAATGGATCTTTATCCAGTAACAGAAGATAAAAATGTATATGTTCATAGAGAATATACATTATTCTTAGTGAGTGCAGAAGGAGAAATAATTGAACGATTAGAACCAACGAATGCTACACTAGATATTATGCAAAACAAACGGAGACTTTATGAAGTTGATGGTAATAAAATCGAATTGGATTTCTCTTTTATTGCAGCGGCTTCATTGGCAGGGAAAGAAGCAGAGCAAGCCTTCGAACTTAAGGTGAACGATGAGTTGGTTAAAACAACGGAGAGCGTATGGAATGAAACGTATATCCTTGGCAGTGATGACTTAGGAAGAGATTTATATGCTAGGGTTCGCTATGGTGCAACAATATCACTTCAGATCGCTCTAGTTGCAACATTGGTTCAATTCTTTGTAGGCGTTTTTTACGGCGCTATTTCAGGATATGCCGGTGGCGCAGTTGATAACTTAATGATGCGTATCGTTGATATTATCTCGACAATTCCCTTACTATTATATGTAATTTTATTAATGGTTGTTATTGGACCGGGACTTAAAACAATTATGCTCGCATTGGGTTTAGTTTACTGGGTAAGAATGGCACGTATTGTACGTGGTGAGGTCTTAAGCTTAAAAGAGCAAGAATTTGTTATGGCAGCTAAAACATTAGGTGCAAGTACATGGAGAATTATTTCTAAACACTTAGTACCCAATGCTCTAGGACCAATTATCGTTTCATTAGCGATGATGATTCCCAGTGCTATATTTACAGAAGCTTTTTTAAGCTTTATTGGTTTAGGCGTGCCCGCACCAATGGCTTCTTGGGGAACTTTGGCAAATGATGCCGTTAAAGCTTTAAGATCTTATCCCCACCAATTAATGTGGCCATCATTAGCTATTAGTTTAACAGTTTTATCATTTAACTTTTTTGGTGACGGTTTAAGAAATGCACTAGATCCGAAATTAAGACGATAGAAAAGGAGTGAATAAATTGAGAGAAAAAGTAGTAGACGTAAAAAATTTAAAAACTTCATTCTATACACATTTGGGAGAAGTGCAAGCGGTTAGAGGTGTATCCTTTGAGGTTAAAAAAGGTGAAGTGTTAGGTATCGTAGGAGAATCTGGTAGTGGTAAGAGTGTAACGGCTATGTCAGTCATGAAACTCGTTGGATATCCGGGTGAAATTAAAGATGGAGAAATCATTTTTAAAGGTGAAGACTTAGTTAAAAAGACGGACAAAGAAATGCTTTCAGTTAGAGGGGATAAAATTTCCATGATTTTTCAAGATCCAATGACATCATTGAATCCTGTTTATACGATTGGTAATCAGATCATGGAAGCCATTACAAGACACCAAGGTTTAAATAAAAAAGATGCAAGAAAAAAAGCAATAGATATGTTAAGATTAGTTGGCATTCCATCCCCAGAGGATAGAATTGATAATTATCCTCATGAATTTAGTGGTGGCATGAGACAAAGAGCAATGATTGGTATTGCCCTTTCATGTGAGCCGGATTTATTAATTGCTGATGAGCCAACAACTGCCCTTGATGTTACAATTCAAGCGCAAATTATGGAACTTTTAAAGGATTTAAAAAATAAGATAGATACATCCATTATATTAATAACACATGATTTAGGCGTTGTTGCCGATACTTGTGATAAAATTATGGTGATGTATGGTGGCTTAGCAATGGAAAGAGGATCAGCTCAAGAAATCTTTTATGAGCCAAAACATCCTTATACCATGGGTTTACTTAAGTCAATTCCAAGAATGGATTTAAATGAGACCGGGCGTCTGATTCCAATTCCAGGAACACCACCAGATTTGATTACACCGCCAGAAGGGTGTCCCTTTTCTGCAAGATGTCCATATTCAATGAAAATTTGTAAAATAGAAATGCCGGGATATACTCAGTTTAGTGAAGGTCATGAAGCTGCTTGTTGGTTATTATATGATGATGCTCCTGAAGTAGAAGTAGATACAGGTGTTAAAAGAGGTGATGTTAATGCCAAATAATGAAGCTTTATTGGAAGTCAAAGGATTAAAAAAATATTTCCCTCAAAGACATGGTTTTTTTGGGAATAAAAAAAAGTATGTAAAAGCTGTCGATGGATTAGATTTTAAAATTTACAAAGGTGAAACTTTTGGTTTAGTAGGAGAATCTGGTTGTGGCAAATCAACAACGGGAAGAACTATTATTCGTTTATATGATATTACTGAAGGACAAGTTATAATAGATGGTGTAGATATCAGTGAATTAACTCAGAAAGAATTAATTCCTTTTAGAAAAAAAATGCAAATGATCTTTCAAGATCCATATGCATCATTAAATTCTAGAATGACAGTTTCAGATATTATTGGTGAAGCCCTTGATATTCACGGTTTAGCCAAAGGTGATGCAAGACGAGAAAGAATCAGCTATCTATTAAAACGTGTTGGTTTAACACCTGAACATGCCAGTCGGTATCCTCATGAGTTTAGTGGCGGTCAGCGACAAAGAATTGGTATTGCTAGAGCATTAGCTGTAGATCCAGAGTTTATTATCTGTGATGAACCTATTTCAGCATTGGATGTATCCATTCAAGCCCAAGTTGTAAATATGCTTGACGATTTACAAAAAGAATTGGGTTTAACGTATCTATTTATTGCTCATGATTTATCCATGGTTAAGCATATTTCAGATAGAATTGCTGTGATGTATTTAGGACGTATTGTTGAAATAGGTGATGCGGATAGATTATATGAAAAACCAGAGCATCCCTATACCCAAGCATTATTATCAGCCGTTCCTATACCAGATCCAGACGTGACACGTGCATTAGCCAAGGATCGTGTAATCTTAGAAGGGGATGTACCCAGTCCATTAAATCCGCCTTCTGGTTGTCGCTTCAGAACAAGATGTCAGTATTCAAAACCAATTTGTGCAACACAAATCCCAGAATTAGAGGAACTAGAGGGTGGACACCAAGTGGCATGTCACTTCGTTGGGAAATTAGTAAGGAACGAATAATTAGCGCGTGTAAAACTATATTTGCGTAAATCTTAAAAATATATTATAATTAAGTTAGTGATATTAAGAAAAATTAATTTCTTAATAAGTACAAGTTAGAGTAGAGAGAAAAATGGAGGGGATTTTATTGTTTAAAAGAAGCATATCGTTACTAGTGGTTTTAATGTTAGTTTTAACAGCTTTCGTTGGTTGTTCACAACCGGCAGAAGATGAAACACCTGTTGATGATCCAACAGAAGAAGGGACAGATCCAGTAGTAGAGGAAGAACCAACAGAAGAACCTGCTGAAGCAGCAGAGCAAGTATTAAATTGGAACTTAGGAGCAGATCCTAAGACACTTGATCCAGGATTAAACGGTGCATCTGATGGTGGACACGTAATCAACAATACTTTTGAAGGTTTAATGAGAGAAATTGAAGGAGACTTACAACCAGCAATGGCTGAAAGTTATGAAGTGTCTGAAGACAAAACGACTTATACTTTCACTTTGAGAGAAGATCTTAAATGGTCAGATGGCGAAGCTTTAACAGCTTATGACTTTGAGTATGCATGGACTAGAGTTTTAGATCCTTTAACTGCATCTGAGTATTCTTGGATTTTCGGTGAAGCAAATGTTGATACATTTGAAGCGGTAGATGAAACAACTTTTGTTGTTAACTTAAAAGCACCAACACCATGGTTCTTAGGCTTAACTTCATTTTATACATTCTTCCCAGTAAGAGAAGATATGGTAGATGCAAAAGATGACGGTTTATGGGCTAAAGATCCAGAATTAGCAGTTTCTAATGGACCTTTTGTATTAACTGCATATGAAACAGGTAGTAAATTAGTTCTTGAAAAAAATGATCATTACTGGAGAGCTGATGAAGTGATGTTAAATAAGATTAATGCACAAATGATCGTTGAAGCGTCAACTGCTTTAACAGCTTATCAAGCAGGAGAGTTAGACGTTATAATGACTGTACCTGGCGCAGAAATACCAGGTTTAATTGCGGAAGACCCAACATTCCATATCTTCCCAATGTTAGGAACTTATTACTATAGCTTTAACGTTACAGAACCACCAATGGATGATTTAAAAGTAAGAAGAGCTTTAACATTAGCTATTGATAGAAAAGCAATGGTTGAAACTGTAACTAAAGGTGGACAGTTACCTGCAAAAACTATGATTCCAACATCTTTAAAAGATGCTGAAGGTAATGTATTCCAAGAAATGACTGGAACTTACGGAATTGAAGATACTGCAACTGTTGAAGAAGCACAAGCACTATTAGCTGAAGCTGGATATCCAGACGGCGAAGGTTTCCCAGAGTTAGAGTTATTATATAACACTGGCGAAGGACACCAAAAAGTTGCTGTAGCAATTCAAGAAATGTGGAAAGAAAACTTAGGTATTGATATTTCACTAAGAAACCAAGAATGGGCTGTTTTCCAAGATACAAGAACTCAAGGAAACTTCCAAATCGCTAGAGGTGGTTGGATTGGTGACTATATAGATCCATTAACTTTCTTAGGTATGTTTAGATCAGGTTCTCCAATGAACTATGGAAAATGGGAGAACGAAAACTATAATCAATTATTAGCTGATTCTATGACTGCAACTGGTCAAGAAAGATTTGAAATGTTATTTGAAGCAGATAAAGAATTGATGGAAGATGCTGTAATAATACCAATATATTACTATACTGATCTTCAAATGATTTCTAACGATGTATCTGGTTGGGAATTAAATGCGAAGAACACTTGGTACTTTGGTAGAGTTGAAATGGTTAACTAATACCATAATTATAAAAAATAAAGCAGAAGCTTCGGCTTCTGTTTTTTTTATACTCAATTATCATATGTTACAATTGAATATGAAAAAATCGGTTTTTTAGAAAGTTCTACCAGAAATTTTATCAATTTAAGAATTCAAAAGCGAGATAGAACTAAGTGATACAGCAAAAAAATAATAACATATTTTTATATTATTAAATACATATGACAAATAGCATATTTCATTGAAGTATTCTCTTTAATTTGTTAAAATAAGTAGGTGAATAGGTTTTTAAATGGAGGGAATAATGTGAAAAAAATAATTATAATAATTACTATTTTAATAATGTTTTCAAGTGTGGCATATGGAAATAAATTTTCGGAAATTGATAGTGTTGATTTAATGGATGCTCAAACGAAAACGATTGAAACATATCAACCCATTAATTTAATACTAAAAGGGAAAGATGTCATAACAGATGTCCCTGGTATTTTATATGATTTAGACGGAGAATCAAGGACACTTGTACCGGTACGCTTCATTATTGAAGAATTAGGTGCAAATGTGACTTGGGAACAGTCAACACAAAAAGCAACGATTACTTATAATGGTAAAAAAATTGAGTTAACTATTGATGAGAAATATGCTTACGTTAACGGTGTAAAAACAGAATTACCAAGTGGTGTACCAGCAAAACTTATGTCATATGATGATACCTGGCGCACTATGGTGCCTATTCGATTCATTTCCGAGCATTTCAATTTGGACATAGATTGGCTAGGGGACACGAAAAGTGTAGCCATCAATTCATTAGAACAAAGCATAACGGGGATTGATTTTAAATATAAATTAAAGTTTCCTGAAATACGTTTAAAAACATCAGGATATGTTGATATTAATGATTACTCAATTGGCGGTAGCGATACTGGTATTGAGAATAAAATGATTTTTTCAATACCCAATGCAAACTTAATGAATAATGATTTTAATGAATCTATTTTTTTAACAAAAGAAAATGGTATAATTGATTATGATATTAGTCTTTTTGGAATTCAAAATTTAATTTTATCTAAAGAGCAAGGGGATATTAAAAGTGTTACAATAGAAATGAATTTAAGTAAGAAAAAAGGTTTTAATACTTTTTATGATGAGGATACGAAGGAATTAGTTATACAACTGATCAATTCAGTTGATAAAGTCTATACAGATGATTTATATAATTCTAAAGCTCTAATCATTGAAACCCAAGAGGATCAACCAGCTTTTGATTTTAATCAAGAGGATAACAAAATAACTATCGATGTAGTGAATAGTAATTTAAAAGTTAATCCAGGGGATAAAACAACGGTCACAGTTAATCAAGGTGGTATTTTAGAGTATACTTATTACCAACTCAATACTTCTAATACCCAATATGAATCAGATGATAAAGTGACCCGGGTAGAAATGAAGTTATCTGATGATAAGAGTGTTGATGATGTTTTTATTGAAGAAATCGATAATAAAATATTTGCCTATGTTTCTGGTAATCCTTTAAAAGGTTTTGAATATGCAAAAACCACTAATGGGGAGTCATTTTTAGGTATTGAATTTAAAGAAAGTGGAGAATATAGTTTTTCTCACGATGAAAAAAATAATATTGTAGAAGTTTCCTTTTCAAAAGATTTGGTAGATATTGATCAATTGAATCTAGATATTGATGACCAAATTGTTAAGTCAATTGATATAGTGCAGAGCTTTGATAAGTATATTATCGAAATTGCATTAGAAG
>Ga0209414_1000395_pt1 | contig 20782 bp, 28 predicted proteins | sample LakVidmifraction_4_FD_181154 | JGI IMG/M metagenome (GOLD analysis project Ga0209414, IMG submission 181154) | Hypersaline microbial communities from Lake Vida, Antarctica - Brine Hole Two &gt;0.2 micron (SPAdes) (version 2) | ecosystem: Environmental > Aquatic > Non-marine Saline and Alkaline >... | reverse complement strand
GTGCAAAGGCCCGGTCACATCACCCCTACCATGCCCCCACCCGACCCAAAATTCGCTCCCGGCCTCCAAAACCCCCTTAACTGCAATTTTATCAATGTTATCAATTACTTAACTTAAGGGGGGGGGGTGGGGGAGGATTTTTCCGCCTTTTTATTATCCAATGTTTTCAATAGGGTTAAAGAGGGGTGGCAACCCCCTACCTAGGCTTTTTTAAGCCCCCCCCCCCCCTGTTTTATTCAACCTAGATACCGGAGCCATTGCTTCATGCCAGTCGCTTGAATCATTACGATTTCCTCGTCTTCAATCATGCCTTTCAACTCTTCGTCTATAATCCGAGCAGACATCTTGGTGTTATCTTTGAGCTTCCTTTTCAGCCTGCCAAAGGTTATTTGAATATCATCATCTAGACCTCTGCGAATGCCTGTTCCAAAACTATTATAAAATTTACTATCGGCTTCGGCCTTTGGATAATACTTCTTAACAGCTCCCCGTACTTTGCTGGAGGGCGTATCGCCAATCTCGTCCTCAACCATGTTCTCCATCTTGCTGGTCACCAGATGTAGGCTGCGCTTCACGAGCATGGTTGACCACGTCACGCATTCGGCGTCGATCGTTAATCCTCCCTTAGCCAGTGCTGCAACGGTGGCCAGACGGTTGACCGCCTCAGTGGCGCGGGCGTAGATTGCCGTTTCAGTCGAACCCCGGCGAATATCATTGGTAATGGAATCACAGAAGCGAGTCATCTCGTCCATAGCTAGCATGGCCTCCGGGGTATATCGAATCAGGTGAAAGCCTTGCATCTGACCTTGCCAGACATCCGGATGGGGCTGCCCGGGTACTGGTGGTATTGTCTCAACCATCCAGTTAAGGATTTGCGCCAACTCCGCCGGGTAGGACACCTCGGCGTCAGCCTCCATGTTAGTATTCGTCAGGGGAAGGGGGATAAAGAGGTTGCGTCCGAGCCAGCCTGATTCACTGTCGCTTGCCTCGATCGACGAGAATAGCTTTTTGGGTGTGGAAGACATTAGGGCCGAGACAGATGGGTGTGCGACAGACTTGGCCTCCTTCTCATCTGACTTGGTATGCGTAATTTCGATGCCGTGCTCGAATGCCGTATAGGCCTCGGTTACGCCTGATATCAAACTCTCGAAGTTGCCATTTCCTTTACCAGCTTTACGGTCAGCGCCGCCTTCCTGCTGAATCATCATTACGTCACTATTATGGTGCATCAGGTAATCGGTCAGAGATTGGCCCGAGGCAAAAGTCTTGGTGCGATACGCTTTGATACGGCTTCTATCAACAAGGCCCATCAAGTCGTAGAAGATACTATTGCCGTCGCCTTTACCAGTTCCTGAATCTCCGACTTGAAACATCATGAGTGCGCTGGGCGTATGGTGCTGGCGAAAGCGGCTGACGAATTTACCTTGCCCTAAATGGCTCACAGCCATGGTCGCGCCTACCATAAGGGGGATGAGGGTGAAACGCGCTGTCTTGGGGGCGCGAGCTCTGACGGCCATACCGATTGCACCCGGGGCATGCCATGCTAACCATTCAAGCTCCGAGGGTTTGAATTCGAATGGTACCTCCCTAGTCCAATCACCTCCCCACTTATGTAGCTCGGCTGCACTAGCTGCATCGGCCAGTGCTCGAGCCTGCTTTATTTCGTGCTCGCGGTCGGCCTCGGCTTGCGCGCGGTGCTTTGCCTGCTGCGCAAGGATCGCTTGCACTATGTCGTATCCATTTCCGGGCTTGCGTTGTGGGGATGGATATATGTCCCAGAACTCCCCGGTGTCAGGGTCAGTATAATTGACCAGCACACCCGAGGAGGCATCACCGTAGATCGCTGCCTTGATAGCTTTGACCGCGTTTTCAAAGTTGCCGCCGTATTCGAAATGAGTGTATAGGTCGAAGGCGTCGCCGTAGCGGCTGCCGTTGACTGTCGCTTTACCAAGTCCTGCCTCGGCGTCACTATGACTCAGGCTGATCCAATGATCGCCTCGATCTTGGAAACCGAAGCCGCCACTAGTACTATACGGGGAGCTCCAGTGGGTCGAGCCGCCTTTTTGCGTGAAGTTGTATTTCTTGAGCAGGTCGGCAATTTGGTGCTTGCCTGCGTACTGACTAATAAAGGGTCCAGACTTACCGGTACCTTGGCTCTGCTGAATCTGACTGCGTAAAGCATTGTACTCCGTAGCCCGTTTCGTCAGCTGTGGGTGGGTCGAGGAATCAAAGCAAGCGCCGTCTTCGACGTACCACTCGTAATGCTCGCCTCTGTTTGGTAAATAGATCAGTTGTCCCGCTCGGGCTAAGGTCCGATCCAGTGTTAGTTCAAAATGTTCGAGGCCATCAAAAAAAGCGTCTGCGTAGTCTGAATACCAACTGCCCGGAATTGCTAGGGATAGTGGAACGAGAGTGCGCCACTTCTTATTCTCAAGTGTGGACCCGCGGCTGGCATAAACGAGGAATGCAATGCCAGACCCTAGAACTTGTTTAGTGGCGTGGATAACCTGTTCACGCGTCGGGTTACCCTGATCAATATCGGCGGCCAGCCAATAGTACGAGCCGCGGGTACGCTGCGCCTCGTGGGAGCGCGCATCTTCCTGATGATAGTTTGACGGAATGATCCATTGGGCATTCTCTTTGGCCACCGAGGGTGGCGCAGCCAACATATCGTAAACCTGCTGGATGGTAATCGTCGGGTACGGGTGCCCGGCATTCGAATGGGGGTTTTGTCTGCCATCATTTAGAATGAAGGCATGGGTGTCGGTTCCACCATAACCGGTGCAGCAACTACTCATAGTTGGAGTTTCTGGTTGTCATTTGATTTCACTGCTCCTATAATGCTGCCGATAATTTTATGGGTTGACCCTAATTAGAGGGTACCTTATATTAAGGGCATTGCTTGCTTCCTTAGAGCCTCGCTGGGATTGCTCCCCCGGCGGGGCTTTTTCTTACTCAAGGCCCATTATAGGGGCAGCTCGGGTAAAAACACAAGGCCCCATATTTATGGGAGTTATCTTGTTACTTCCCTAAATATAGGAAAGCGGTTGTGGCCCTCAAATTTATACTTGCATTCTGGGATGGAGCCTTTATAAAGGGGTATCGCCGGGGGAGACGAGGCATGGGGCTTTTTATCCTTTCACACAAAGGTCACTCTCTCGGCGACCAAAGCAAACAAGGAATCAAACTATGGCTGAAAAAGACCCATTTATTGAATATGTTGACAAGTGGGACGCCCTTGTAGAGCGCCGGGTGAAACTGGCCGCAGACAAGAAAGCTCTCACGGCGACTATCGACGCCGAGCTATCAACCCTTACCGCTGAGGAAATGACCATGCGCAAGGGGCTGGCCGAGTCGGTCAAAACGGCTTTGGGCGATAAAGCAAAAGAGGGGGTTAACCACTATACCCTTGTCGACGGCCGCAAGTTGAAACTGACTATGAAAACCGACCGGGCAATCGACGAGAAACAAATCACCTACGCTCGCGAAGAGTTTGGTAGGGTCAATGACCTGAGTGGTACGACCTTCGACGCCTTGTTGCGCGTCAAGTACGAGCTGGCCAAGGCCGAATGGAATAAGCTCAACGCCGCCGAGAAGCTAGCGGTTAGTCATATGGTCACAACAAAAGACGCCGCTCCGGTAATCGAGTTCAACTGATGTTTATTAAAGTCACCAGCACCCAACGCAGCGGTCAGCGCGTTGGTCATGTTATTGCGGTCGAAGACATTGCCAGTCTCGCCAGCAATAACCGCGACGGGGCAATCATATCACTAAAGAGTAGCGAATACCAAATCTGGACAGACCAGCCGTTTGCAGTAGTTGAAAAGCTTCTCCAGACCGCTGGCGCGTTCATAACCGAAAGCAAGGAAGAAAAGTAAAATGGATAAGAAGACGTGAGCGGCATGCATAAAAGGTTCATAGATATCACCGGAAACAGTGCGCAAGAGAACGAGTACCTGATCGGGCGCTCGTTCCTCCACACCCGCCGAGGGATCAGATACGTAGCTATCGGGTTCGCGTGGATAGGTGACCTCGACATGTGGGGTGTAATGCACCACGCTGCTAACCCCGAGAAAGACGGTGATACAGTATTCGTCCGTAGTGTCGCAAATTTCAAAGGAAAACACCTCGACGGTGTACCGCGGTTTTCCGAAGCCCTAAAAGAAGTTTCTTACTAGGTCGAACAGAAACAAAACAAGGAACCAAGAAAATGAGTGATTCGAAAAAGTCTGCGTTGTTGGCGCGGGTAAGAGAAAGAGATCTTTACAGTGATCATGGGCGTCCTGACCTTTGGTTGAAAGAACTCATGCAAGACGCTCGCCAGCTCCCAATGATCGACACAATTGAGGTTTATGAGGAGGCCCTGAAAAGGTATGACGTTTAGTCAAGGGAGTGGTAATTTCGGGCCACGAAGTGTTATCGCTGTCGGAACTAGATTTGGTCGTTTGACCGTTGTAGATAACCTCGTGCGCAAGGCAAAAGGCACTAGCTCTGCATGGGGTTGTCTTTTGTCCTGCGAGTGCGGTGGCACCCGTTTTGAATTTAATGGGGTTCTTAATAGTTCCAAGTTCAAAAGGACGGCGGCAGTTTGCAGCGTTTCCTGCCCTCTTCATAAACCTAACTTTAGAGGAGGGTTCACGGGGGAGGGTAACCATCCCGGTTGGTATCGTTCCTATAATACGATGAAGCAGCGTTGTCTAATTAGAAACAGCACATCTTTTCACCATTACGGCGGGCGCGGGATAACGATTTGCGCCCGCTGGCTAAAAGACCCCTTGTCCTTCTACGCGGATATGGGGGACCGTCCGGAAGGGACTTCCCTTGATCGAATTGAGGTCAATGGAAACTACGAGCCCGGTAACTGTCGATGGGCAGATGCCACAACCCAAGCGCAAAACAAAAGGAACTCTCGGGTATGAGTTTGAACTTCACCACAACTGATAAGGCTAGTAACGCCCACGGGGTTAAATGCCTCGTGTACGGCGGGGCCGGTTCCGGGAAGACTACCCTATGCGGCACGGCTCCTTCCCCCCTGATAATCAGCGCGGAAGCAGGCCTACTTTCTCTGCGCAGCAAAGCGATACCAGTTATCACTATTGTTAATGACAAGGACCTAGAAGAGGCATTGAATTGGTGTCGAACCGACGCTATCAAAAATGGAATCAAAACGGTCTGTCTGGACTCTATTTCGGAAATCGTCGAGCAGATACTAAAGACAGAAAAATCTAAGACGAAAGACCCACGCGCGGCGTATGGCGAAATGGCAACTCGCGCACTTCAAATCGTGAAAGACTTCCGCGACCTTTCTGGGCTCCATGTACTGATTACCGCCAAACAAGTCGTGGCCACCGATCCGATCACTGGGGTCGCGAAAGCTATTCCTACAGCACCCGGTCAGCAGGTCGGACCCGCCCTCCCCTATCTGTTTGATCTTGTTATGCATGCATATACGGACAAGGCCCCAGACGGGACCACCTACCACGCGCTGAGAACGCACGCGGCCTTTAACGCCGAGGCGAAAGATCGCAGCGGGGCACTCGACGAAATTGAGTGGCCCGATCTCTCAAACATTATCACAAAGGTACAAGCCGTACCTCAACCTGCGCAATAAAACAAGCGCAACAGCAAGGAGTATCCCTGTGGTACAAATTAATTTTAACGCCAGACAGTTCGATCCCAGCACCGGAAGCCAAGACGTCTTTGAAACTGGTGAATACGGTTTCATGATCGTTTCATCTGAGGTCAAACCGACGAAGGCCGGCGGTACTATGCTTGTCATGGACGCCAAGTGCGGCGACGAGGGGCAGATGGGTAAAAAGATCACCATCCGCTTGAATATCCAGAACTCCAACCCAACGGCGGTAGAGATTGCTCACCGCGATCTATCGGCGATCTGCCACGTGGTCGGTGTCCTCGATGTGAGCGATACCGACCAGCTCCACGGGCGACCATTTCGCATGCGGCTGGAAAAGACCCCGCGCGACGACAAACCAGAGTTGTTTAACAACGATATCAAGGCATACCTTGATGCGCAGGGCAATACCCCGGTCGCCGGGCAATCTGCGGCAGCCTCCGGAGGAGTGGCACCAGCAGCCCCTTCGGCCCCCGTAGCGCCAGCGCCGCCCGTAGCTGCCGCTACTGCTCCGGCCCCTGTGGCCCCAGTCGCTCCCGTTGCGGAAGCGCCCGCTGCGCCCGCCGTCGCTGAGGCGGCAGCCCCGGTTGCTCCCCCGGCGATTACTCCTCCAGCGCCAGTGGCACCCCCTGCAGCCGCCCCGGTCGCTCCTGTTGCTGCAGGTGCAACGCCCCCTTGGCAGCGGTAACAAAATAGTCAGGGCCGGTTAGCACTGGCCCTTTCTCCTCTAGGAAACAGAAGGTTAAACCATGTTTATGCTCGCCTACGTGATGGCCATTTTGGCTTTAAACCTCGGGTTCAGCTATGTCCCAATGATCGACCTCGGGTTCGGAATGTTCTCCCCGATGGCCATTCTCGCTGGAGCAGTATTCGTCCTACGCGACTACGCCCAACGAGAATACGGTCATTATGTAATGGTCGGCATGGTTGCCGGAGCAATCTTGACCTTCGCCCTCGCAGACCCGTATGTAGCTATGGCCTCCGTCATGGCCTTCGGTACATCGGAGGTCGCAGACTATGCTCTTTATACCTTTACTAAGAAACCGTTCAAAGACCGGGTTCTTATATCGTCGGTCGTCTCAACCCCAATAGATACGGCTGTCTTTCTCTTTATGATTGAAGGTCTGACGACCGGAACCTTTGTCTTGATGGTCCTAAGTAAGCTCATTGCTGCCTTGGTCATCTGGCTTTACTACGCCAGACGCAGTCCCAGTACGTCGGCCTAAATGCTATAAACAAGGGGTCTCGGCCTCTTGTTTACTTTTCTTGCCCTTTGTTCTCTTTTCTTGTTGCAGACCTTCGTCGCTCCGGTTATAACTATTATATAGACAGAAACAAGCAAGCAAGGAACAAAACAATGGTCTCTTTCAAAACAAAAGCAGAAGCAATCAAAGCCGCAGCCACCAGCACCGTCGAAGTTAAAGTTGTAGAGCTTTACACCGGTGTTTGGATCTTGGAAGAAGTTAATCCGGCCCCGGAGCCTTCCATGACCCGCGCCCGCGCAATGCGCCAGATTTGCCGTTAAGTCGAAACTCACAAGGAAACAAGCAAATGAAAATCGCAGACAAAATTCGCAAGATTCTCGCTGTGGCTGATAGCACCACCAATCCAGATGAGGCCGACACCTTCATGGCTAAGGCGCAGTCGATGCTTGAGGCCCACGGCCTTAGCCTTCTGGACCTCGGTCGTCTTGATTCTGAAGACCCTATGGGCACCGACCGCGATGCGACAAAAAACTTTGTTGCGGAAAGCTGGTTGAAAATTGTTAGCGCGTGCCTCGCAAGATACTACGGGGCGGAGCGCGTTACAAGCCAGTACAAGAATACGATCAACCATGCCGTAATTGGGCGGGAAAGCGCGCGTATTACGTACCAACTAATGCAGCCTTTTGTGGCGCGGCAAGTTCGTCAACTCGCGCGCGGGGCATTCAAAGCCGGCGAGTTCAGAAGCGAGAGCCGCGCTAAGACAGCGATCGGGAATGCTCTGGCCCTTCGTATTGATCGCTTGGCGAGCGAGCAGGAAGACCGTCGTAAAGAAGACCTTCCCGGTAAAGGTCTGAATGCCTTAGTTCCAGTCGACCTAATTCGGCTTGAAATGGAAGCGCAGTTCCCGAATCTAAGTAATAGTGGTAAAGCAAGAATGGTTTCAACCACGGCGGCCAGCCGCGCCGCAGCCGCCAAGGTTAGTCTGAACCGCCAGACCGGGGCACCAGTTGGGACTAAAAGACTTGTCGGGTAGTCCAAGAAAGGGCCAAAAATGTCTTCAGATATTGTAACAGCAATTGACCGCGCAGTTCGTCAGGACGCCAAGGGCGGCGAACCGCGGCGCAGTCATCTGGGGGCCAGTGCCATTGGCAACCGCTGCGCTCGGCAGGCTTGGTACGGCTTTCGATGGGTCTACCAAGAACAGCACACTGGGCGCATCTTGCGGCTATTTAATAGGGGCCACGAGGAAGAAGATCGTTTTAACCGCTGGCTGCGGATGGCCGGGGTAGAGGTGCAGGACTACGCACAGCGGTTAGTCAACCGTTGGGATTTCCCTGATACGAACGATCCTGAATACATGTGTATTGATTGGGATGCTGAAATTCCAGAATGCTATGAAGACGTGTCCGACAACGCCCACCATATCGCCCTTGCAAAACAACAAGGAGATGGACCGAAACAGTGGGGGTTTGTCGACCACGACGGACACTTCGCCGGATCGAGTGACGGTCGTATACGAGATACAGAAGGCCAGCTCGGGCTACCGGAAGGCTGGGGCGGAGTAGAATATAAAACCCACGGCGACAAGTCTTTCAAGCAGCTCACCGCAAAAGGGGTACTGACCAGCAAGCCTGTCCACTATGTGCAGATGCAAATCTACATGCACTACATGGAGCTGCCTTGGTGTCTCTACGTCGCTGTCAATAAGAACGACGATACCTTGTATTGCGAATTGATTCATTATCGCGAAGAGATCGCGATGCCTTATATTGCCTCTGCTTGGAAGATCATCCAAGCCAAGGATGCGCCCAAGCGGTTGACAGAAGACCCGAGCTGGTGGGAGTGCAAGTTTTGCGCTTTTCGTGAGAGCTGTCACTACGCTGCCTTACCACAGAAAAACTGCCGCGCGTGTGCCTTTGCTGAGCCGGCTCCGAACGGGGAGTGGAGGTGCCGTAAATTTGATGGAATAATACCGAAAAACTTCATACCGAAAGGGTGTGATGAGTGGATACCTATCGGATGAGTTATAAAACGTTAGATTTATTTACGGGAGCCGGCGGCATTCATCTAGCCTTAAAAGCTACCGGTCTTTACGATACGGTGGGTTTTTCAGAGATTGATCCCCACGCCTCTGCCACGCTGTCACGGCAGTTTGCCGAGATACCAAACTACGGGGATATCAAAGCTATGGGTATTGAGCATGTGGCTGCCATCGATGTTATTGCTGGCGGGTTTCCTTGTCAGGATATCAGCGTCGGGGGTAGGGGTGAGGGTCTGAGCGGCGAGCGTTCGGGGCTCTGGTATGAAATGCTGCGACTAATTGAGCTCGGAAAACCAAGAGGAGTATTGATAGAAAATGTCGACCAGCTTAGAACAAGAGGGCTCGGAAGAGTTCTGCGGGGACTTGCCGATATCGGGTATGATGCGGAATGGTACACTATTCCAGCTTCCTCCATTGGTGCTCCCCATCGCCGGAAACGCCTCTACATTATTGCCTACCGTTTCCAGTCGAGAAGGACAGGACTGGGCGCGCCCTTCTGTCTTTCACGGGATGACAGATCGTGGCAATGGACCGGGGTCGCGGATTTGCATGAAATCTATCAAAACCCTTTCTTACCCGGACCCCCGTTGGCCTCAACCCCTGCTTCGCCGAATGGATGATGGGCTGGCCGGTCGGTCACACCGCCTTGCCCAAATAGGCAACGGGGTGGTGTCGCCCATGGTGACACAGATGGGGGAGCTGCTGCATCGAAGAATTTGCGAAGGTGAAGAATGAAACAACCACGCGATTACCAAGAGGCGGCCAACATCGCGCTGTGGAACTATCTGCATGAACAGCCGGGGAAGAATCCACTGGTCGTGGAGGCGACTGGGTTGGGCAAGAGCCTGAGCATCGCCATGATCGTCCGGATGCTTCTTTATTATTACCCGACCACCCGCGTTCTTCAGACTTGCTACGTGAAAGAACTTGTCGCGGGGAATCATACTGAACTGATGCAGTTTTGGCCTTCAGCCCCGGCTGGTATTTACAGCGCAGGCTTGGGCGTCCGTGACTTGCGCAAACAGGTGACCTTTGCCAGCATCATGTCGGTGGCCAAGAGGGCTCACGCTTTTCAGCATATAGACTTCTTGATTGTGGATGAGGCACACACCATCAGTGATAAGGACACCGCCACATACTCGAAGTTTATAGCTGAATTACGTAAAGTAAATCCCGGACTCGTCGTAATAGGCTTTACGGCGACTCCCTTTCGTATGACGTCGGGAATGCTAACTGATGGCGATATGTTTGACGAAGTAGTTTACGATATAGGTAGCGGAGAGTCTTTTGTCTGGGCGGTAGAGCAGGGGTACTTGATCCGCCCGGTGCCAAAGAACCCCGGTTTCGAATTAAATAGTGAGGCTGTCGGGCTGCAGGCTGGGGACTTCAAAAACAAAGAGGCCTCCGACGCCATGCGCGACCAAGACATTCTTGAGCGCGCTGTAGACATGACAATCGCAATGGGTTTGGAGCAGGGGCGTCAGAACTGGTTGACCTTCTGTCAGTCAATCGACGACGCCGAATTGGTCGCCGATATGTACACCTACAAAGGTCACCCCCATGAAGCGGTCCACAGTAAGCGCGACGATCGTGAAGATGTTCTAGACCGCTGGATGCGCGGGGAGTTAGTTGGAGTAACTAACAAAGATATCTTAACCACCGGGATCAATAACCCGAAGATTGACCTTATCACAATGCTACGCCTGACACGGTCGCCCGGATTGTGGGTTCAGATGATCGGCCGCGGAACGCGCCCTTTGTGGGTAAGCCATATCGGGAACAACGGTGGCCAGCCTCTTTACGACATTCGAACTTGGGAAGGGCGTATGGCCAGTATCTTAGCCAGCTCAAAGCAAACTTGTCTTGTCCTCGACTTTGTTGGGAATACACGCCGCCTCGGTCCGATCAACTACCCAAACCTCCCCAAGCGCCGAGGGGCCGGTTCTGGAGGTGATATGACGCGCGAGTGCCCAGCATGCGCCACCTATTGCCACATCAGTTTGGTGGCCTGCCCGGAATGCGGTTACGAATTTCCGCCGCCCGAACGTATCACCCCTGACGCTAGCGAGGCAGACATTGTCAGCACAAAGGTGATCGACTTGACGGTTCAACCGCCGCCAAAGGAATTTGTGGTTTTCGGAGTTCACCGAATGGTCTGCGCCCACCATTCTGGCCGGAACGGCAAGCCAGACACAATGCGTGTGGATTACTTCTGCGGCCTCCGTAGGTTTAGTACTTGGGTCTGCCTCGCCCATGCCGATGGGTCTTTTCCGCGGCGTAAGGCAGAAGATTGGTGGAAAGCCCACGGTGGCCAGCAGGCTCCCTCAGACATCGCCTTGGCCACCGAGACTGCGGGCGATCTGAACAAGCCTAAGTTTATTAAGGTGTGGGTAAATACCAAGTACCCGGAAATTGTGGGCTACGACTTTGCGGGAACCCGATTTGAGCTACCGCCGGAGCTGGGCGGACCTCCCTTACAAGAACCGGGGCCGGACCCACTGGCGGAAGAAATGGAGCGGGCGCAAGCAGCAGCAGCCAAGGCCAGCGAGCATGTTGCCGCAGCAATGACCGGAGCCGGATACTTTGAGGACGACATACCGTTCTAGCCCCAAACACGGGGCAAGGGGCTGCTTGGACGGGGCCGACCCTACCCCTCTTTAGCCCTTATAAATAAGGCCCATTAAACCGCCGGGTTTTTAAGTGCATTATTTTGTAAAAAGGTGTTGACCTGTTGTTTGGTATCCCGTATAAAGGGTACAGAAGATAGCAAACAAACAAACAAGGATCAGAACAATGACACGCGCAACACTTACAAATGTAAACGAAGCCCTCGCAACCCTTCAACTGAAAATTGAACTCGTTAAAGGAGAAGGCTACTTTTACTTCGCCGCTTTCCAATCGGCCCCGGAAGACACCGTAATTCCAGCCAGCGTCTATGTGACGAGCCTTCGTGACTTGACCTTGGAGGAGTGGGTCGATGCCGCGACGACAAAGGCTCCGGTCAAGCGCAAAAGCAACTACATCCGCGGAAATTCCACGGTTATGACTCCCTGCGCCCGCGTCCATTTCATCGCCGATCGTATGGCGGCCGAAGATCCCGCGGTCGCCCGCAAGGCCATCATGGCCGCCTGCATGGCCGCTGGGGTTACCTACGGCACTACTCGCACCCAGTACCAAAAATGGAAAAATAGCTAAAATAGAGGTTGACCAATTTTTTATCCCGCTTTATGGTGGGGTGAGAATACCCAAACCAATAAATTCCAAACCAAGGAGACTACCATGACTACCGAAGAAACAAACCCCGCAGTCGAAACACCTAAAGTTGAGCGGGTAAAACAGAACGGTGTTACCCGTCCGGCAGAAGGCACCACGACTGGCAACGTTTGGGCCGGTGCCGATCAAATGTCTCAACACCTCGGCCGCCCCGTTCTTGCCGCAGAGCTGGTCGAACACCTCGGCGAAGGCTACAACAAATCGACCATCGCGACGCAGTACAACTTGTGGTGCAACTTCAACGGCGTGACAGCCGAGCAGCGCAAGGCCGTCCGCGACGAGGGCAAAGCTGAAGAGCAAGCCGCGAAGGACGCCGAAAAGGCAGCCGCGAAAGAGGCGAAAGCCGCTGAAAAAGCAGCTGCGAAGCAAGAGAAAGCCGACGCGAAGGCCGCTGCCAAGGCGACGAAAGATGCCGAAAAAGCTGAAGCCAAAGCTGCGAAAGATGCCGCTGCCGCGCCCACCGAATAAGCCGGCAAGGCTTACGCGCTAAATACCCGGTCGACTCTAACACGGTTGGTCGGGTTCTTTTTCCCCGCTGAGGTCACCAGCATGCAAAAACCCATCTCAAAAAGCACCCGGTTTTGTATCTGAAGGTCTCCGCGACTTTTAAGAGGTTGCAAATTGACTTACCAATCAAGTAAGTGCTACGGGCATGATTTAGGACTGTCCGCGTGCTTTCGTCAATGGCGGGCCGACAGCCACTGTCGCCTTCTGCACGGCTACGCCCTGAGTATTCATTTGGAATTCGAGGCCGATGACCTTGACGCCCGCAACTGGGTAGTTGATTTCGGCAGCCTCAAGAGCTTCAAAGGCCAGCTCGAAGACACTTTTGACCACAAACTGTTAGTAGCCGAGGACGATCCCGAACGAGACTCCCTCCAGCACCTAGACGCAATGGGGTTGGCCTCCGTGGTTGTGGTCCCAGCAGTCGGGTGCGAGGCGTTCGCCAAGTTGATCTACGAGGGGGCCGCCATATGGCTGGGTGACAGCGGGTATGCGCCCCGCGTCCGTATGCACAGTGTCACCGTCAGAGAGCACGGCGCAAACAGCGCCACATACAAGGAGAACCGGACGTGAATAAAGATAATGTATCGGGCCTTACACGAGCACTCCTTTATGAGATTGAAGGAGGAAAGTACTTGCGAGAAGGTTTGAGCGAGACGCCTGACCGCGTGGCGAAAGCTTGGGCGTCTTGGACTAGTGGGTACAATATGAGAGCCGCTGACATCCTGAAGGTATTTAAAGATGGTGCAGAAGGGTACGACGAAATGGTTGTCGTAAAAGATGTGCCTGTTTACAGTAAATGTGAACACCACCTTGCTGATATATTTGGTACGGCAACGGTGGCCTATATCCCAAACGGACGTATTGTTGGGCTCAGTAAAATATCGCGGCTGGTGAACATGCATTCGCGGCGACTACAGGTTCAAGAGCGACTGACAAACGACATCGCCGAAGACCTCTGGACCAATCTTAGTCCGCTAGGCGTCGGTATCGTTGTCAAGGCGCGCCACATGTGCATGGAGAGCCGCGGCATTTGCCAGCAGGGGCACCATACGATTACCAGCTCTTTACGCGGGGTTTTTAAGGAGCAATCCGACGTCCGCGCGGAATTCATGGCCTTGGCCCTATAAGGAGTAGCACTATGCTAAACAAACAACCCATCGAAAAGGCTGTTCGTTCTTACGACGGGACTCTCGACCTCCACTCCATCTTCTACACAATTCAGGGCGAGGGTCCGTTCAGCGGTACTCCGGCTGTGTTTGTCCGTCTTGCTGGTTGTAACTTCCAGTGCCCGTGGTGCGATACCGAATATACGCAGGGCCGACGCACTCGCTCCGTTTCGTGGATCACAGATGAGGTGCTGTCTCACGCCACCGCTGGCCTCGTCGTGATATCTGGTGGAGAGCCGTTCCGGCAGCCAATCAAACAACTAATTATGGAGTTGGTGAATGCCGGTCATTACGTTCAAATCGAAACTAATGGGTCTCTCAAACCCGCCGAGTTGGACCACCCCATGACCTACCAAATGGACGTCCACGCGAGGCGTGGGGCTTACATTGTATGCAGCCCTAAGTCAGGTAAGGTCAACGATAAGTTGATGGCACGTGCCTGTTGCTACAAATATGTACTCGACGCCGAGCATGTGGGGGAAGACGACGGTCTGCCGACTACAGCCCTTGGGCACACTGCTAGCCCGCGTCTGGCACGTCCCCCGGCGTGGTGGGATCGTCCGGTGTATCTACAGCCTGCCGACCACCAAGAACCTACGGCAAACGACCGCAACATGAAGGCTGTCATCGCCTCGGCTATGAAGCACGGGTATATCGTACAGCTGCAAATCCACAAACTGATGGGATTAGAATAATGGAAAAACAAGCAAAAGCGCTGGTTGTCCTTTCCGGCGGTCAGGACTCTACAACGTGCCTGTATTGGGCAATCCACAAAGGCTTTGAGGTCCACGCGATAACCTTCGACTATGGGCAGCGACATCGCGTCGAAATTCAAGCCGCGTGTAAGATCGCCCAGATGGCAGGGGTAGGTGATCGTCACGAGGTTGTTCAACTTGGTGACGCCATTCTTTCCAGCACAAGCCCGCTTGTCTCGGACAACGCCTTGGAGCAGTACCCCGATCACCAAAGCTTACCCGGAGGCCTTGAAAAGACCTTTGTTCCGATGCGCAACCAGCTCTTTTTGACGGTCGCAGCAAATCGTGCTTACGCGCTTGGGTGCCGTAACTTAGTCACTGGTGTCTGCCAAGAGGATAGTGGTGGTTACCCAGACTGCCGCTCTGACTTTATCGAGATGCTTGAAAAGACTTGCAACTACGGAACTTTTACCGGAGAGGACGGGGCTCTCGCTTCGTTAAAGATCCATACTCCTTTAATGTTTATGACGAAGGCTGACAGTGTCCACCTCGCAAAGATACTTCTGGGGTGCATGGAAGCCCTAGCCTACAGCCACACCAGCTACGACGGAGCCTACCCACCTATAGGGCGAGATCACGCGACACTCCTGCGGGCTAAAGGATTCGAAGAAGCTGGGCTGCCCGATCCTTTGGTCTTGCGGGCAGTCTCTGAAGGGGTTATGATAAAGCCGGACACCCCTAATTATCAGGACGCGTAATGAAACTCTACATTGCTGGTCTCTTTACTTCTCATTTCGGATTAAATGGCAACCTCTATCGTAAATGTAATGCTAACGTCCAAGCATTACGAAAGGAGGTTGCCTACCAACTCGAATCTTACCATTATATCCACAAAAGTAATTATGTAAAGAACATCCGGCAAGACGGGGTAAAGGTCTTTCTTGATTCTGGGGCTTTCTCATCGTTTAGTCTAGGTGTAGATGTTAATATCGAGGCCTATGCGGAGTTCATAAAAAGTCATCAGGACATTATTGAAATGGCCTCCGTCCTCGATGCTATTGGTGATCCTGAGGGGACCTACCATAACCAGAATACGCTTGAGAAGTTAGGAGCTGAAGTCCTTCCTTGCTTCCACTACGGAGAACCTTGGGATCTATGTGAATACTATGTGCGTAATTATAAGTATATAACGATCGGAGGGATGGTCCCTATTTCCACTCCACGGTTGGAGCCTTGGCTTGACGAATTATGGGATCGCGTCTTGACAGATAAAGATGGATACAGTCGAATTAAAGTTCACGGTTTTGGACTGACTGCCAGAAAGCTGATGTCTAAATATCCTTGGTATAGTGTGGATTCCTCGTCGTGGGTCCAAGCAGCGGCAAATGGCTCCATTGTTTTACCAGAGTATGATCGCTCTATTTCTATATCTTCTCGGTCCCCAAGTAGAAAAACTTTCGGACAACACTTTAATACAATGCCACCGACCGCTCAGGCTGTAGTTGTGGAGCGCCTCGCATACTATGGATTAACGCTGGAAGATGTGCAAGAAGAATACAAACCAAGGTGGGCTCTAAACGCCTTTACCTTCGACAGGTTAGGCCGTATACTCGGAGAAGATCACTGGCGTAAACCATTTAAGTCAAAGCAACCACTACTATTCTAGGAGCAACCAAATGATCGACGCACTGAGGTTTGTGCAAGGAGCAATGAAATCAACAGTGCTGGCCCCGGAGCTTGAATACTACCAAATCAAAGATGGTAGGGTTGTAGGCTATAATGGTCATATGGCTTTGTCCTCCCCTATTGACTTGGGTATTGAGGCTAAGCCGAAAGCCAAGTTATTCCACAAGGCTCTGCAGGCGTGTGGGGAAACGGTTAGTATAGGACTGACTGACGCTGGGCGACTTCATATCCGCTCGGGTGGATTCTCTGCTTTCGTTCCTTGCCTAGAGAAAGAGGTCTATGAAGCTACACCAGACGGTACCAGCTACCCAGCCCCGCCCGGAATGCTTGAGGCTCTTAAACGCCTCTACAAAGTAATCTCGCTAGATGCAAGTAGACCATGGGCTATGGGTTTATCAATCGGCGGCGGCAGCTATACCGCGACTAATAATATAGCCATACTCCAAATCTGGGACGGGAATAACCTTCCAGTCTTTAACTGTCCAAGGTTTGCTGTAGCGGAGTTAATAAGAGTTGGCGAGAACCCTAACTCTATTCGAATCACGGAAAACAAAGTGACTTTTGAATGGGAAGATGGGCGATGGATGCAAACGCAACTTCTATCGGATCAATGGCCGGTCGAAATGATAGGTAAACTACTGGACTCCGGAAAGGCCGGGGAGAAAATTCCAGAAAGGTTCTTTGAGGCGCTAGAAAAAATCAGACCCTTTATCGCTGACAGTATAAATACCATTTGTTTCGGCAAAGACCTCTTGGTAGCCGGCCCGCACCTCGAGGAGGTGTTCGCCTCCCACGACGTCGCAGGGCTTCCGGCTGGACCAAAGTTTAGCGAAAAGGTAATGAGCGTTCTTGAAAATGAAATTGAGACTATTGACTTCGCTGCTTACCCGGGAGCCTGCGGGTTCCGCGGGTTGTCGAGCCGAGGCGTCATTCTGGGGCAAAACTAATGGGGCAATTCGACCACACCCAAGTCGGTTTGTTCTGGGAAGACCTTCCTGCTGTAAAAGGAAAGCGCGCGCCATTCCAACGCGGAGCCATGCCCGAGATTCCTAAAACAGGGTGGTTGCCTCCGACGGAGCTTCCAAACTTATCGGGGGCCAAGATTATTGGCCTCGATACTGAAACATGGGATCCAGAGCTTAATGATGCCGGGCCGGGGTGGGGTCGCGGATCTGGGCATATAATTGGAGTGAGTTTGAGTGTAGAGGATGGCTCGAGCTGGTACTTCCCTCTGCGCCATGGAATTGAAAACGGACGACAAGTTCTTCCCGAGCACGAAGCCGCCATGAACATGGACCCTGATCATGTAGTGGCTTACCTCCGCCACACTCTTAAAGATTCTCGTCCGAAAGCGGGAGCCAATCTAATATACGATATTGGCTGGCTTTCTGAAGAGAACGTTAAAGTGGGTGGGCGCCTCTACGACACCCAATTTGCGGAGGCGCTACTTGACAGCGAAACCCCTAGCGTAGCCCTTGATTCTCTGGGAGAGCGTTACCTCGGGCGCGGTAAAGAAACGAGTATCCTCTACGACTGGCTAGCACATTGGTGCGGGGGAGTCTCAAACGAACGGCAGCGTAAAAACTTATACCTCAGCCCGCCCAGCTTGGCCGGACCATACGCTGAAGCCGATGCTAGTCTGCCAATTAAAATTCTGGGAAAACAATGGCCGCTTATGCAGTCGCGGGGGGTTCTTGACCTCTTTGATATTGAGTGTCGACTAATACCCCTGTTGGTTGCTATGCGACGAAAGGGGGCGCCAGTTGATGTTAATAAAGCGGAAGAAATTTACGACAGCCTCGGAGCGGAGCTTGAGCAGTCGGAGGCTGCCTTAACGGCGATTTCCGGACAGCCAGTAAACCCGAATGCTAGCGATAGTATTAAGTCTGCTTTTACTAAGCTTGGGATTCCGCACCCGACTAAGAAACGGAAGAAAGATGGCGCTACAGTCGTGAGCTTTGACGCCACGCGACTTGAGAAGGTCGACCACCCACTGACAAGAATGATTCTTGAGTATCGCAGAACTGCAAAGGTTAGAAATACTTTTGTTAAAGGGTACATCATAGATAAGCAAGTCAACGGGCGACTACATTGTACTTTTCATCCGTTGAAAGGGGATACCAATGGCGCGCGCTCCGGACGCTTTGCGTCATCGGACCCTAACCTACAAAACATCCCAGTCCGTTCTGAAATCGGTAAGCGCGTTCGGACCATCTTTAAATCGCACCACGGCCACCGCTGGCTTAAAGCGGATTACAGTCAGATTGAGTATAGGCTTCTGGCTCACCACGCCATCGGTACGGGGGCCGATGAACTACGCGCCACCTACAATACCGATCCAGACACCGACTATCACGAGTTTGTTATCGACTTGATTAAACGCCTCACGAGTTTAGAGTTAGACCGGCGACCCGCTAAGGCTATTAACTTCGGTTTAATCTACGGCAAAGGGAAACCGGCCTTAATAACTGACCTCGGCCTAACTACCGCTAAAGGGAACGCGCTATTTGACGCTTATCACACAGCGCTGCCCTATGTACATTCAACCATGGCAGCTTGTGCGGAGGAGGTCCATCGAACGGGGCATGTTACAACGCTGCTTGGGCGCAAGTCTGACTTTAAGATGTGGGGGCCAAAGAAGTACCAAGAAGGTCGCCCGTTCGCCAGCTACGAATATGCATGCAGCAAGTGGGGTCCATACAACATAGAGCGGAGCTTTACCCATAAAGCGGTCAACCGCAAGCTACAAGGGGGTGCTGCAGACGTCATGAAGAAAGCAATGGTTGATGCCTACGAGGCTGGGCTTTTCGAAGAAGACACTTGCGGAATACCGCTGCTGACCGTTCACGACGAATTAGATTTCGAGGACGAGAATGATCCAAATGGCCCGTGGTGGGATGAGTTTCGCCGTATTATGGAAAACTGTATACCGTCGTTGCGCGTTCCGATCCGCATTGACATTACTAGCGGAGCCTCGTGGGGTACAGCAGAATAGTTCTTGACTGTTGGTGGAGCTTGAATTAAACAAAACAAGTCGCGTGATGCGACGTTAGTAAAGGAATAATACTATGCCAAACTTCTTGATTCACATCTTATGCCTCACCATGTTCTGCGGTTTGTTATACCTTGCGATCATTGGAGCGGTGGACAACGGTCCATACTGCCCCGGCGCAGACCCGGCGTGGCTGGGTAATTGCGTAAACGCTCCCCTAACCCAATAAAACGGGCGCTGGGGGCATAAAGGCTCTCCCGTCTACCCTAAGCCTCCAAGGAACCCAAAATGACGCCCAGCCCCTGCCCTTTTTGTGGCCATGAGCTTGTTCCAACGCATAGCCGAGACGGGCAGGAGGTCGTTGGGTATCACCATCGGTATGACCATGACAACCCTCCTTGCCTTATGGGCGGCCGCCATATCGGCGCTAACTTAATGACTCAGTGGGAAGGCCGCCAGCATTCGGAACTTCGTATGGAGGTAGTTGACGACCACCCTGTATTCAGCTTTCATCGGGGCAGACCAGTGGAGGTCGAAATGGTCAACGCTACCCTCGCATATTACCGCAACCAAAAGGGATAAAAAAAAAAGCCCGTTAGATTTTCGCTTGCGTCGCCGAACAAAATAGGGTAATATTTATTAACGTAGGCTAAACTGAACACTAAAAAGGAGAGCGACCATGACAACCCCCAAGACAATCATTGACATTGCCGCCACCGAGGCCGACGCCCTGCGCGCATTGCTCAAAACGGTTGAACACCAACTGAGCGGCGAAACTACCCCAGTAAAATTGAGGTTTGGGGATTTGCGGGCGGCCATCCGCGTCGCCCTAGAGGAGACCAATCCATGATCAGTTTTGATGAAATTGAGCGGGACGCAAAGGCGGGAACGCCGGGGGATTGGGAGAGAACACCGAACGGCATGGGCAAGGGTCTTTCAGAGTTTTCCATTCAAGGCCACGGTCGAAGGGGCATTTGCTCAACTGGCGGGTATGAAGATGGCAAGGATGGTACATTTGAAGAAAACAAAGCCAACGCCCGCCGCATCGCTAGATTGCCTGACCTTGAGCGCATCGCGCTGGCGGCGAATGAATTGGCGGATAGCGTAGATAGTTTGCTCGAATATATGCGCGGTCATGATGATGGATGTGGAAAAACATCAGCGGCGCTCACCGCCTTCCGCGAGGCCACACAATGATGCGCCGCCAAGCAACGGAGGAATTCAAGATGAAATGTCGAAATGACCACAAGCGCGAAAAGCTGGGCCACTACGCTGACCTGCGCAACGGGGGACTAATACCTGACGACAACAAATCGCCCGCATGGATGCATATCTACATTGTCGGCGCCGTCCTCGCGGTGGCCGCGATAATTCTGGCACTGATTTTCTAACACACACAAAGGAAAGAAACAAATCATGGCTACCACAGTTCAAACCAACGCGCTTGTCGCTCTGTACGCAGGGTACTTCAATCGCGCACCCGATCCGACAGGTTTACAGTTCTGGATTAACCAGATTGAAAATGGCCGCGCCTTCAACACAATTGCTGCCGATTTCGCGGCATCTTCCGAAGCAACAGGGCTGT
>Ga0209414_1000394_pt1 | contig 20792 bp, 19 predicted proteins | sample LakVidmifraction_4_FD_181154 | JGI IMG/M metagenome (GOLD analysis project Ga0209414, IMG submission 181154) | Hypersaline microbial communities from Lake Vida, Antarctica - Brine Hole Two &gt;0.2 micron (SPAdes) (version 2) | ecosystem: Environmental > Aquatic > Non-marine Saline and Alkaline >... | reverse complement strand
TACCAGCAACATCTGGACACATATCATCTTTGTCTAATACACCGTCTCCGTCAGTATCAGGATAAGGACATCCGTTGTTTGCTTTTGGTCCAGCTTCATCTGGACAGTCATCATCCTTATCAGCAATACCATCACCATCAGAATCTGGACATCCGTCTAAAGCTTCAGAACCAGCTTCGTTTGGACAATCATCATTTGGATCTGCAATACCGTCACCATCAGAATCTGCACAACCGTCAAATTCTTCTAATCCGGCAGTATCAGGACATTTATCGTCTTTATCAGCAATACCATCACCATCAGAATCTGGGCAGCCGTTAAATTCAGCTAAACCTGGGACATCTGGGCACATGTCGTTTTTATCATAAACACCGTCTCCGTCCGAATCAGTTCCACCGAATGCAATGGTTATTCCTGCAGAATGTTGAAAATAGTCAAAGTTATCATCCTCAAAAGCAGTTTTAAAAGACGATTTAACTGTAAAAGCAATATTGTCATTAAACCAAAAATTGATACCTAAATCAGAATCAAACGTTGAAGCTCCATTGTCATCTAACCAATAATATCCTGCACCAACTCCTAAAAAAGGATCAATAACAGAAGTGTTTAGAATGTGTTTAAAATTATATTGAACACCAGCACCTAAATTATAAAAACTTAAGTCATCGGCAGGAATAGTGCCTAATTGATCAATTTGATTAAGGGATCCACTTAATCTGGCTGAGAATCCATCACCAACATATCTTTTAACCTCAAGGTAAGATACTGATGGTAAGAAATTCCAATTATCGCTAGCATTAAAATATTCACTAAACAGGCTTCCACTTGATATTTCGCCCGGTATAAAGCCATTATCAGCAGCATAAAAATCTACTGCATTAGTTGCGATAACAACAGCCCAAGGGTTGTTTTCATCTTGTGCTTGTGTACTAAACACTCCTAAAGAAAGTGCAAGTACCAAAAAAAGTTTGTTAAATTTTTTCATATTTTTTTTAGTTTTAGTTTATTATAAAATCTATCAATAGTTAACAAATGTAAAATTAAAATTTCTAAAAGCATTAACTTTCAATAACTTTTAAATGCTTACCTACCTTTACAAAGGCCTCGATAGCTTTATTAAGTTGTTTTTGATCATGTGCAGCAGATAACTGGACACGTATTCTAGCTTTTCCTTTAGGTACAACTGGATAGAAAAATCCAATTACATAAATACCCTCCTCCAGTAGCATAGCAGCCATTTCTTGGGCTAATTTAGCATCATAAAGCATAACAGGGACAATGGCAGACTCTCCAACAATAATGTCAAATCCTGCATCTTTCATGTGTTTTTTGAAATAAGATGTGTTTTCTGTAAGTTTTTTTCTTAAAGTGTTGTCATTTTTGAGAATATCAAAAACTTTTATGGAGGCTCCTACTATTGATGGCGCCAAAGAATTTGAAAATAAATAAGGACGGGATCTCTGTCTTAAAAGATCAATAACTTCTTTTTTGCCAGTCGTATAACCACCCATGGCACCCCCTAAGGCCTTGCCTAAGGTTCCTGTTATGATATCGACACGACCTAAAACACCTTTTTCTTCTAGGGTTCCAATTCCCTTATCGCCTATAAAACCAGTAGCATGACATTCGTCGATCATAACTAATGACTCATATTTATCTGCTAAATCACAAATTTTATCTAAAGGAGCAACTAAGCCATCCATAGAAAAGACACCGTCGGTTACGATCAATATATGTCTAACGCCGTCATTTTTGGCTTGTTGTAATTGTGCCTCCAGATCTGCCATGTCCCCATTTTGATATCTATATCTAGCAGCTTTACATAACCTCACTCCATCAATGACTGAAGCATGATTGAGCGAATCGGAAATAATCGCATCTTCTTTGGTGAGTAAGGGCTCAAAAACACCTCCGTTTGCATCGAAACAGGCAGCGTATAGGATGGTGTCCTCGGTTCCATAAAATCCAGCAATTTCATTTTCCAGAGTTTTGTGTATGTCTTGGGTTCCACAAATAAACCTTACACTAGACATCCCAAAACCGTGGGTGTCTAATGTGTCTTTTGCAGCTTTAACCACATCTGGGTGAGAAGATAAGCCTAAGTAGTTATTTGAACAAAAATTCAAAACGCTTTTTCCAGAATCTAAAGTGATTTGTGCTCCTTGTGGAGAAGTGATAATACGTTCTTTTTTATAAAGCCCATCATCTTTTATATTTTGTATTTCTTCTGCAAGTTGATGTTTTAGTTTATTCGAATACATATATTTTCATTTTATTGCAAATTTAAACAATCTTTACTTCAATGGATTCATTTAAATAAACGAGCAGTTTATTCTTAACATTATATTTTAAAGCTATCAAAGATTCAGCATACGTATTGATCTGATTAATGTGCTGATTTGATGTTTTTCCAGTTTTATAATCGATCAGAACAGCATTTCCATCCTTAATATTTACCCTATCAGGTCTTAAAAGTTGATCTCTAAAAAAAATACCTTTCTCATTCCATACCTCATATTCGCTAGAGAAGTAATCCTTTAGCTCCTCATGTGTGGCTATATTGTTAAGTAATTTTTTATAAACATCTAGTTTATCCTCTTCAAAAAATCCATTGGTATAATGCCATTCTAATGATGCATTAATATCGCTTTGAATATGTATTCTGGATAAAAGGGAATGGATCAAATTTCCTTTTTGAAGGGCGTCTGTAAGATCCTCATTCCATAGTTTTCCAGCAGTTGTTACAAGATTTAAACTTAGACTCGGGGAAGGAGAATGAAATTTAAAACTGATGTTTTCTACTTCAGAAACTTTCCCTTTTTTAGGTAGAGTACTTTTACCCCACTCATATTCAATTAAGACCTGAACGGTTTCGCCTTTAGATTCTAGGTAACTCATAAGTAAGCCTGAGTAGGTATTAAGTTTTATTTTTCCACTTTTATCTCTATCATCTTCCGAAAGGATAAACAACTCCGATGCAGCTCGGGTTAAAGCCACATAAAGAATATTGATGTTTTCCATTTCTAATCCGTTTACTAAGTCATGATAGCTGTCTGTATAATTAGGGTTATCTATATCTCTTCCAGGCTTAGTGATAAGAGCAAAGGGGATTTGGAATTTTTCTGGCAGTTTTACCCAAAGATGACTAGTCCCCGTATAATCAATCTGTTGCTTAGCATAAGGGAAAATCACAACCGGAAATTGAAGTCCCTTACTTTTATGGATGGTCATGATTTGTACGGCATTTTCACTTTCTGTACTCACAATGCTTTTACTGTTACCTTGGTTTGACCAATAGTCTAGAAAAGCATTTAGATTCCCATTTTGCTTTTGCGTGAATTCAAAAACCTCATCAAGAAAAAATTGGAGATATGCACTTGCAAATTTTTCAATTTGAAACTTATGGATGAGATATTCTACGGCATCATAAAAGGGTAGGGTATGGAAGTGATTGGGGTCAAAAGTGAAGCCGAACTGTTTTAAATTTTCCCAGAAGACATCCTTTTCTTTATTGAGCGTGTTTCTTAAAATAGTAAAATGCTCCTCTTTTGAAAACGATAATCTTGTCAAGATTTCCTCTAGAACTTCTGCTTTAGACAGCTCGTCTTTATCATCATTTAAAACATGTAAAAGAGCTAAAACAAACTGAACTTGATCGTCTGATTTAATCAGTAAAGTTTCAGAAGAAATTATTGGAATATTCTGCTGATTTAAATATTCTGCAATCGCAATACCTTCAGATTTTTGTCGAATTAAAATACAAATGTCACCTAGTGGAAAACCTTGTTCTTTCTTTTGAAGTATTATTTTTAGAATTTCTTCTGGATATACTTCAGCTCTTTCCTCGTTGCTTGAGGCTTCTAAAAATCGAAGATTAACGTATCCTTCCTCAGTTTTATGCACCTTTTGCTTTAAGTGTTCTTCGCTAAACAAAATCTTTAGCTTTTCATCATTAAGCTGACGGCCAACAAATTCAAAAAAATCATTATTGAAAGAAACAATAGCCTTACTACTCCTAAAATTAGTACTTAAGGTTTCCACACTTGGCTCTGTGGGGAATGGAGAGTTACCCTGAGAAAGATCTATGAATTGATGAGCATCTCCACCTCGCCAGGCGTAGATGGATTGTTTGGCATCCCCTACAAGAGTTAAGGTGCCGGGTTTTTCGTCATCAAACAAAGCAGATAAAGCATTTCCCGTTAACGGAACCAAATTATTCCACTGTAGTCTTGAGGTATCTTGAAACTCATCTATAAAATAATGCTGAAATTTATCTCCTAAGCGTTCAAAAATAAAGGGGGCGGGTTGCTTCTTTATTTCCTCACTTATCTTTTTGTTGAAATCTGAAATCAACATGATGTTTTGCTCCTTTTTGAGGAGTTCCATTTCCCCCTTTACTGCACCTAGTAAAGATAATTGGGTGATGTTTCGGTGTATTTTCTCGTATAGTTTCTTATTGGAATAAAGAGATCTAACCGCTTCAAATTTCTCTACAATAATGCTTTTCATAGAAAACACCCTACCCTTTACTTCATCGCTAAGCTTTTTGGTGACATAGGTATCTTCATCCTCAAGTGTGCTTTGCCACTGGGCAGTAAAGGTAAGCGTAGGGTTTTTCTCGGTAAGCTTTTTAAAAAAATTTGGAATATAACCACCTTTGAAATCTTTTGTCTCTAGTCCATTATCTTGGATTTCACTTAGAAAGGCGTTTCCAATAGAAAGCAGATGTTCATCGATCGACAAAACTTCTTTTTTAAGCTTAGTTTTAAGCTGTTTAAAGTCCTTCAGACTGTAATCTTTTAAAATAGCAATGTAGGCTTCATCCTTTTCACTTAAGAGAAGACTTGAGGCATTGATGATATCTAAACTTATATTTCCGCTTTTATCATCCTCTACTTTTTCTGCAGCAAAATCAATGAGAACATTGGTTAGCTCTTCCTCTTTTCCTGCTTTTTCAACAACTCGTTCTACAGCTAGTTCCAAGACTTGCTTGGTATCCATTTCTATATCAAAATTCATAGATAGGCCTAAGTCTTTCGCGAAAGTTCTTATAATTCTATGAGTAAAAGCATCTATAGTAGAAACTTCAAAAGCGGCATAATTGTTCAGAATTGCCTCAAGGACTCTTTTAGATTTCTTCTGAATCTGCTCCTTGGTTAAGCCTGTGCTCTGATGAATTAATAGGAGCATAGGATCATCTTCCACAGAGGTTTTACCTTCAGAAAAACTCAAGAGATACTCCAAAATTCTAGATTTCATTTCCCCAACGGCTTTATTGGTGAAAGTGATGGCCAAAATATTTTGAAAGCTATTATTTTTAGGAGAAGAAAGAAGCAAGTTTAGGTAGCGCTCTGCTAATTTGAAGGTTTTACCAGATCCTGCAGAAGCATTATAAATCCTAAAATTGGACGTTGTCAGCATCATTTAAATTTTAATGGGAAGGTATTAAATTTGATTTAAATGTCTTTTAAAAATCTAAACCCCTTTTTAATACCTCATTGAGCGTTTAATTTTCCTGAGGCTTGACTTGAGATTCTTGATTTAGCGTATATAATCTGTTTTAAGTAAATAATAACATCAAAAAAACCAAAAACAAAGTCTTAATACTTACTTTTGATTGTAATATATTAACAAAAAAAATCAGATTATGGCTTTTGAATTACCAAAATTAGATTACGCTCATGATGCACTTGAGCCACATATTGACGCAAAAACGATGGAAATTCACCATGGTAAGCACCACGCTGGATATACCCAAAAATTAAATACTGCTTTAGAAGGTTCAGATTTGGAAGGTAAAACCATTGAAAACATACTTATTAATCTAGACCTGTCCAACAAAGCAGTGAGAAATAATGCAGGGGGTTTTTATAACCACAGTTTGTTTTGGAAAGTAATGTCTCCAAAAGGTGGTGGAAAACCATCTGGAGAATTAGCAAAAGCTATCGATGAATCTTTTGGATCTTTTGAAGCTTTTAAAGAGGCTTTCTCTACAGCTGCTGCAGGACAATTTGGTTCTGGATGGGCTTGGTTAACTGTCCATAATGGTGGTAAGGTAGAGGTTTGCTCTACAGCAAATCAAGACAACCCATTGATGCCTAATGTAGGCCATGGTGGAACACCTATTTTAGGATTGGATGTTTGGGAACATGCTTACTATTTAAATTATCAAAATAGAAGACCAGACTACATTGATGCCTTTTTTAATGTCATCAACTGGGAAGAAGTTTCAAAACGCTATTCAGAAAATAAATAAGTCTTACAACTATTTATTAAAAAAGCTGCTTACATCTGTAAGCAGCTTTTTTGTTTTAATAGCCTAGTCTAAATAAGGTTTTAGTTTTTGAAAGACCTCATCAGGAGTGATGTCGTGCATTACTTTCTTATAGGCTTTTACTTTTTTATTCCCATATACGGAAGTTGGTAACAAGGGATATTTTTTTAAATCGGGTAATAATTGTTGATCTTCGGTTTGTCCACAGGGAGCAAACCCTGCATAAGGATGTGTTGCCCCCCATAAAGTGATAACATCTACCCCAAACATAGCTGCCAAATGTCCATTCCCACTATCCATAGACAGCATAACTTCTAAATTCGAAATGAGCTGTAATTCTTCAGGAAAACTAAACTTCCCTGCAATAGAATAACACTTCTTAAAATTTTTAGCGAGAGACTCCAAGCGTTTTTTTTCTTTTGACCCACCTCCGAATAACAAAACTTTCACGTCTTTTTCATTCAATTTTGCAATAACCTGCTTCATAAGTTTTAAAGGGTATTGTTTTGGAGAATGCGCTGCAAATGGCGCAATACCAATCCATTTCTGAGTGGTGTCTAATTCCTTAGAGGAAGATATAGTCTTTGAAAGAACGAGTCTTTGCTTCTTTATTTGAAAGGTTTTATCTAAGGGTAAATTTAGCTTCTTGAATACCTCTGCATAACGCCTGTGCGTCGATTTCAGAGGCTTAAAAATTTTATTATCTACGCGTGTTAAAGCTTTTTTCTCTGGTCGACCTTTGTCTATCCTGTAATAGTCATGTCCCTTAACTTTTAAAAACCCACATAAAATGCGAGACCTTAAAACATTGTGTAAATCTGCAATAGAATCAAATTCTAGACTATGAAGGCTTTTAGCCAATACCCAAAGTCCAGAAATTCCTTTATGTTTAGTTTTTACTTCTACTTTTACCACTTGAACTCTATCTAAATGCTCGAAAAGCGAGGCGAAGAATGGTTTTGTAAGAACAGTGATTTTCAATTTTGGATACGTTTCTAGGAGTTGTTTTAAGACTGGTACAGTCATAGCAACATCTCCCATAGCAGATAAGCGTATGACTAGGATGTGGCTTGGATGTTTCATGTTAGCGCTTACTTCTCAAGACAGGATTCAATTCATCGTCATTGTACATCTTCATTTGCTTGTAGACCTTCATATACTTATCGCCTACTTTTATGTCCTCCAAAAGTTGATCTATAGCAAGCGACAGATCTTTTCGCTGCTCCAATAAAACATTGAGTTTTGCTTTACACGCGATTTGATGTTTCTCGGAAGCATCAGTTCTGTTAGCCTCTTCATTCATATGGTAAATCTTTAAGGCTAAAATGGAAAGCCTGTCAATTCCCCAGGCTGGACTTTCAGTATTGATTTTGGCATCAGATTTAGGTTCTATATTATCAAATAAATCCAAAAAATAACTGTCCACATATTCTACGGTGTCTGTTCTATCTTGGTTGGAAGCATCAATTTTTCTTTTAAGAGCTAAAGCATCTTCAGGAGAAATATTAGGGTCTCTTATTAAATCTTCATAATGCCATTGGACTGTGTCTATCCAGCATTTTCTATAAAGCAAATGTTCTATAAGAGAGTCTTTTCTGTCGAATGGGTTAGTAAAGTCTTGATGGACCTCATCTTTAACGTGAAAAGTTTCAATAACCTGATTGAATATTCTATTTGCTTTTTCTGAAAACATAAGATGAATTTTTATTAATTAAGGCAAATATACCAAGTGTTTTTAAAACAAGCTTGCTTAAACGTTTTTGAGTCTACTAATATATGGCGGAAAAAACTATACCACTAAGCATAAGAGCGTAAAGAACTTCTTTGACCCACCTTTTGGTAGATTTTAACTGGAAGTAATTCCCTATTAAAATAGATAAAGGAAAAATAAGATAAATAATATCCACAGAAAGTGAAGTCTCATTTAGTAAAAGTACTGCAAGAGATACAACCAAGAAAACCAATACAAGGCTCATACTTTCACTTTCATGGAGTTTTGAGCGATTGTAAATCTTCGGAAATTGAATAATAAACCATAATAAAAACAACAGAGATAAGCTTAATAAAATACTGTATTTAAAATTGATGAATAGATTTTCTATACCACTAAAGCGAGGTAGATAAATGGAGTAGTTTACGAAGCTATTTTCAACTATAAGAATAAAGGAGGTATAAATTACAAAAGCTACAATAATACCGAACAACGGTATGATGAAGTGTCTATAATTTTGTGAGGCATACATGATGACTCCAAAATAGATAAAAATTAAAAATAAGAGATGAAAAGGGTCGAAGAGAATGGAAATCATCAATAAAAATCCAGAGTCAAAAATCTTCTGTTTTACAGCTTTATTTGTTTTTAAACTTAAAATTTTTCTCATCGAAAGGAGTAAAAATAAGTAGCTTAAAATAAACTCAGAAGATCTCAACAATTCAGGGAAGGCAATGCTTAAAAAGACAAAGATTGACACTGCATAGGTGTTTGATTTATGGATTTTATTGCGTTTTACCAAAAAATTGAGCAGGAAAATGATGAACAAGAAAAGAGCTAATATGCCGATTTTATTAATCATGAAGCTCGTACTCACCTCTACAGAATTCGATAGAAAATTTTCAATAAAAAAAGCCACAGTAAACAGGATGCTTATGATGACAAAAGCAATGGGTTTTGAATGACTAAAAAACCTTGTTAGCATAGTCTAATTTGTTACTTTTGCAAAGTAAATATAATATACTACAGACATGAAGGATTTTTTTGAAGGTATTGCAAGTTTATTTGAAGATGTGTTGTTTTTACCTTTAGATGCTCTTAGAGAGCTACAGGAAGATTCTTGGTGGGCCGCTAATGGATTGAATTTCTTCTTCATACTCATCGCTTTTGTTGCTTTTCTCTATTGGATGAAACAACTAAAAAACGCTGATGAAAACGATAAAGAAGACAAAAGCGTTAAGGCTCATTCATTTTTAGGAAAGGATGCAGAATTAGACTAAGTCTTGTCCCAGATCTCTTCTGAAATATTTTTTATCGAAGTTGATGTTTTCTACATTTTTATAGGCTGTTTGTAAAGCATCTTGAAAATTATCATCAAAAGCAGTAACTGCCAATACACGACCACCGTTAGTTATAACTTGGTCGTTTTTGTTTTTGGTACCAGCATGACAAATAAATAGATCTTCTGTATTTTTAATCTTTTTTAGACCGGTTATAACTTTCCCTTTTTCATAAGATTCTGGATACCCTCCGGACACCAACATCACTGTCGAAGCATATCTAGGATCTATTTCTAACTCTATTTTAGAAATAGATCCTTCGCAGGTTTTTGAAAGTAGGTCAAGTAAGTCGTTTTTAATTCTTGGGATGACAACTTCGGTCTCCGGATCACCTAATCTTACATTGTATTCTACAACAAAGGGTTCATCTCCAACTTTCATTAATCCTATAAATAAGAAGCCTATATAGTTTATATTTTCTTTGTGTAAGCCGTCTATACTAGGTTTTACGACTTCTTCATCCACTTTTTTCATAAAAGCTTCATCGGCAAATGGGACAGGAGAAATGGCACCCATTCCACCCGTGTTTAGTCCAGTGTCTCCTTCTCCTATACGTTTATAATCTTTGGCATTGGGAAGCGTGAGGTAATGTTTACCATCGGTTAATACAAAAACACTTAGTTCTATTCCTTTTAAAAATTCTTCTATGACTACCTTTTCTGAAGCTTTACCAAACTTATTATTGGTCAACATGTTTTCAAGTTCATCTTGAGCCTCTCTAAGGCTACTTAGGATGAGGACTCCTTTTCCTCCAGCAAGTCCATCTGCTTTGAGCACATAAGGAGGCTGCATGGTTGTTAAAAACACTTTACCAGCTTCTAAGCTGTCTTTATCAAAACTTTGGTAGGCCGCCGTGGGTACATTATGGGCTTTCATAAACTCCTTAGCGCGTTTTTTACTTCCCTCAAGTAAAGCTCCATATTTAGAAGGGCCAACAATTTTCAAATTGGAAAACTCACTTCTATCGTCAAAATAATCTTTAATCCCTTCAACTAATGGAGCTTCAGGACCAACAATCAACATATCGATTTGGTACTTTTTCACGGCTAGAGCTACCTCCTGAAAATTGAGAATATCCAATTCGAGATTTGTAGAACATTGAGCGGTTCCAGCATTACCAGGAGCAACATATAAACTTTTACAAGAAGAGCTTTGTGCTATTTTGTAAGCTAAGGTGTGTTCACGGCCACCGCTACCAAGGATTAAAACATTCATGAGTTTATAAACTAAGATTATGCTTCAAAAGTAAATGTTTGTAAATTGCTTCACTAATTAAAAGCATCGAAATTTCTGTGAATAGATTCAAAAAAATTTTAAGTATAAAAGGCTTTCCCATTCAGAAAGCTGAAAAGGAGTTGGAGTCTATTTTAAATATTTCTGAAGATAGTTATCTAGACTATATCCATGGCAAACGCATGGAAATTTTCAATTATCATTTGGAACATAATACAACCTACGCTCATTTTATAAAAAAACATCAAGTCAGTTTTTGGGACCAAATTCCTGTGATGACCAAAGCTGATTTACAGAAACCTTTATCAGACCGACTAAGTAAAACGTATAAAACTACTAATTAAGGTTATATAAAATTATAAAAATAAATACTATACAGTGAAGCTTACTTACGGCAATTCTCAGTTTATCATGCATTCTAGCGGAAGCTTGTACTGGCCTTCCAAGCAAGTTCTTCTTATTGCAGACGTTCATTTTGGGAAGATCGATCATTTTCGCAAAAATGGAAGTGCATTGCCAAATGAAGTCGGTTTGGAAAATTTTAAAAAATTAGATCGGGTGATTGACGAATTTCAACCGAAAGGCGTTATTTTTTTGGGAGATTTATTCCATTCTACTCAGAATAGAGATTGGGATAGATTTACTGCTTGGGTTAAGGAACAAAGCATAAAGATGACATTGGTTGTAGGTAATCACGATATTATCCCTACATACTATTTTGAAGATTTAGGTATTAAGGTTGTCTCGTTTTTAAACATAGATACTTTATTTCTGTCTCATCATCCTGAGGAAAAACAGGGGTTTTGGAATATCTGCGGACATCTACATCCTGGTTATAGATTAAAAGGTGAAGGAAAGCAACAGCTAAAACTATCTTGTTTTTATAAAAAAGAATACCAATTAATTTTACCAGCCTTCGGGGCCTTTACAGGTCATTTTTTGATTGAGCCAGAAGAAAATGAAGATGTTTTTATCCTTGCAGAAAATGAGGTGTTATCGCTTAGATAACATTAGAGTTCACCATGCCATTCTTTATAAAACTGATCTAAATAGCTAACCATATAATTATGCCGCTTTTCAGCAATTACTTTCGCAGAGTTGGTATTCATCTTGTCTTTAAGCAATAATAATTTCTCATAAAAATGATTGATGGTTGGTGAATTAGACTTTTTATAGTCTTCCTTGCTTTGCTCGGGATAAGCAGGAACGCTGGGATCGTAAATTGGATTATTTTTAAATCCCCCAAAATTAAAAGTTCTTGCAATGCCTATTGCTCCAAGAGCATCCAATCGATCTGCATCCTGAACAATTTCTAGTTCTTTAGAATGGAATTCACTATGGGAATGTCCTCCCTTATAGGAGACGTTTTCTATAATCTTAATAACATGCTCTAGACCTTTTTGCTCGATAGTTTGAGCCTCTAAGAAAGCCCGAGCCTTTTGTGGTCCAATCTCCTCATCTCCTCCATGAAATTTTGAATCTGCAATGTCATGAAGCAAACTGGCCACTTCTACAATAAATGAGTTCGCAATTTCAGATTTTAAAAGGTGTTTGGCATTTGTATAAACTCGTAAAATATGAAACCAATCGTGACCACCTTCAGCATCTTTAAGACTGTCTTGGACAAAGTTTTTGGTATTGGAAATAACTAGTGCTTCTGACATAAATTGAGATCTAATCATGTTGGACTTGACTGGATATTTGTTCTTCTAAAAGTTGAATTAACTCTGGGATTTTAAAATTCTTGGCCTCATGAGGTTTCAGGACTTCAAGTTTTAAAAAAGCACCAATACCTAAAGGGAACATGCCGTGATGCTGAAGTTTCCAAGAGTTGTTTACACAAACCGGAACGACTACAGCTTCTGGACAAGCCTCTAATAAAGCGACAAGACCTTTGCTTGCAAATTCTTTGATTTGCCCTGTTTTGCTTCGAGTACCTTCAGGAAATATGACAGCAGATCGCTTGGTTTCTGATATGTATTTTCCTAGTTTTTTGATTTCTCCTAAAGCTTGCGCAGCATTTTTTCTATCTATTAGGACAGAACCTCCATGTCTTAAATTATAAGAAATAGAGGGAACACCTTTAGCCAATTCTTTTTTACTGATGAATTTGGGATGTAATTTCCTCATGTACCAAATAATTGGAGGAATATCAAACATGCTTTGGTGATTACAAACAATAATATGTGGGCGATCTGTTTCAAAAGTAAACCTATTATTATACTGAAAACGGGTTCCCACAATATTCAAACAACGCAGTAGGAAAAAGTTTAAAATATCTACACTTTTTTTGTGGGCTTGGTAACCAAAGGCATTAAACGCGATCCATTGGTAAGCATGAAAAACTAAAAGTGTTAAACCAAAAAACAAATAGAATATAACTGAAAGACTATATGAGAAAACTTTTTTCATCAATTGAATGCTGTAGTGTATAAAGCTGAAAATTACGATTTACTTATAAATATCTGGCTAAACTAAATTCAAAATTCAGCTATAAAAAAAGCCATTTTCAATGAAAATGGCTTTTTAAAAATTTGATTTTTTTAGCAATGCTTGTTGTAGGCATCCATAAGGTTATCTGCAATCAATTCTGCAGGTCTACCTTCGATATGATGTCTTTCTAGCATGTGAACGAGCTCTCCGTTTTTGAAAAGTGCCATAGATGGTGAACTTGGAGGGAACGGTACCATTTTAGATCTTGCTTCATCTGTCGCTTCTTTATCTACTCCTGCGAAAACAGTAACGAGATAATCTGGGAATTTAGAATTTTTTAAAGATTTTATAGCTCCAGGTCTAGCGTTTGCCGCAGCACATCCGCAAACTGAATTGACCACAACCAAAGTTGTTCCTTCTTTGGCTAAAGCTACATCAACATCAGCTTTGCTTCTTAATTCATTAAAACCTACAGCGCTAAGTTCTTGCTGCATTGGTTTTACTAATTCTGGTGGATACATATGATTAATTTTTTAATTTATATTCATTATAAATACAAATGTATAAAAAAGTCTTCTATCTCTGTTGGTCTTAACACAATGATTTCAATTCTATTAGTGACCGTTTAATCTATCTTAAAAACAATAACTTTTTAGAGATAAATTCAATGATGATTTTATATTTGTAGTCTAAATTTTATAATTTGAAGTGGATAGGTGCCTTTCTTGGCTTTTTTTACATGCGTTTTGGTGGTGCTATCTTGGGCTTTATCATCGGTTCTATTTTAGACAGAATTTTTTCTAGCTCTTCAAAAGGGGGAGGTGGGGCCTTTGGAAAAGTATTTCAAGAACAAAAGGGAGAAGTCTCCCCTGGAGATTTTGAACTTAATTTACTCTCTTTGGCCTCTTTAGTCATAAAAGCAGATGGCAAAGTTACTCAAAAAGAAATGGATTATGTAAGGTTGTATTTTGTTCAAGCTTATGGAAAGGAAAGAGCCAATGCAACGTTTAGAACCTTTAATGATGTCATTAAAGACAGGGAGATTTCCGTCCCTAGAATTTGTGAATACCTTAGACCAAGAGTTCGTTATGAAGTGAGGCTTCAAATTCTTCATTTTCTTTTTAATATCTCCAATGCAGATGGACATGTCTCTGAGGCGGAACTACAAGTACTGCTCTCTATCTCTCAAAATCTTCGGGTGGCCCATTCAGATTTTGAAAGCATAAAAGCCATGTTCTTCAAATCTGCAGACGATGCTTATAAAATCTTGGAAATTGAGAAATCCGCTTCAGATTCTGAGGTTAAAAAAGCTTACAGAACTATGGCTAAGAAATACCATCCAGATAAGTTACAACACATGGACCAAGCCTATCAAAAGGGTGCTCAAGAAAAGTTCAATAAAGTTCAAGAAGCCTACGAACAAATTCAGAAAGAAAGGGGCTTATAGTTTTAAAAGAGTTGTTGTAAAACTTCCAAAGATTTGGGCTTTCTAAACCCTTGCAACTGTAATTCATAATAGAGCATCATAAAGTCTAGAAAACTCTTTCTTCTCTCTTGGTTTAGCTTTAGGTTTTCAGCTTCGCCATAGTTTTCGAGTTTCATCAATTCTTTTAATAAAACTGAATTCGTATTGTTGAAAGAATAAGTATTGTATTCTTTAAGCTGAAAAACACCATTTAACATATCAAAATAGGGAAAGTCTATACTGCTTTGATCTGGAGAAAATCCTAAAAAACTAGTTAGTTTCACTATAAAATGTAGGTGGAAATTTTTAATAGAATCTACTTGATCTAGATATATAAGACTTTCATTTAGAAACTGGAACAAGCTTTCATTTTTTTCCTCTTCCTGGATACTGCTTTTTAAAACTTCAGCCAGAAACATCACAATGGTAGATTTGAAAATATCAGTATGTAAAGTTTGTGAAGGATGATCTACTTTTACTTCCTTTAAATACTGTAAATTTTTGTTTTCTTTATAGGTAGCTTCAATTTCTAAAAGAGTCAATTGCTGAAATAAAGAGACTCTCACTCTTCCTTTTTTCGATTTTCGAATCCCTTTAAGCATAAAGGAAACTACTCCTTTTTCAAGCGTAAAACATTTTACTATTAAATCTGCCTCCCCAAATTTTACATTTGAAATGACAATGGCTTTTGTTTTAAGTTGCATTTTTAGGCTATCGTATAATCATTATTTTCCCAACCTTCGTTTCAATTTGATCCTCACCTGTCACCACAATAAAGTATACGCCCGACGCGACTTTATGCTTTCCAAAAGCTCTAGTATCCCATTGAAGAGATCCCCCATCAACAAACTCTTCAAACACTAGATTACCACTAACATCTGTAATTTTAATATTGGCGCCATTAGTGAGTCCATCTATAGTGACAAGTCCAGTGTAGTTGGGTCTTACAGGGTTGGGATATGCTCTTAAGTTTTCTAAAGTTTCATTTCCTGAGGTGACTCGGCTAGAATAAGATAATAACCCACTCGTAGTACCAAAGAAAACTTCACCTGTAGCTTGATTGATCTCTACCGTTCTAACGCTATTGGTAGGAAGCGGAGAATTTTCAACATTAAAAATATTTAAAATGTCCTGACCATTTGCAGAAACTTGAAATACTCCAGAATCTGCCGTAGAAATCCATTTGTTGTTAGCGCCATCTGTAGTAATATCTGTAATAAACTGCTCAAAAAGTAACTCTTGTGGGAGACCATCCACATCTTCTATGATAATTGGGGAGACGCTTACATTTTGATTTTCATTAAAAATAGCAGTCGGATTCGACATCACTCTTAAACCTTCGTCTGTTCCAATCCATAAACGAGAATTTTGATCAATTTCTAAAGCTGTAATAATAGGATTGGCGTTGAAGGTGTCAGGAAATTCAACGCCTTGTATATTACTAGAAATCAAAGCTGAGGTGTCTGTACTTGGACTATAAGCGACAACCCCATCTTTAAGAGTTCCTATAAAAACATTGTTATTGCTATCGATGACCATTTTTGAAGATGAGGTTTCTGTTGGATTTAAGTAACCGTCCGACATGTCGATATTTACAAATTCCCCATTAGCATTTAAGCGTTTCAGCTGGTTTTCTGCAATTGAATTGGTGAAGTACAAACGACCTTGGGTGTCAAAAACACTAGCGCCTATCCTATTATCGTCAATGTCGCCAGGAACCCCTTCAATAATACTGTTGGAAGAATCATATTGTTTGATAAGTTCATTATTTTCAATCTCTAAAAGCCCATCGAAGAAGCTGCTTACAAAGACACGATTGGGATTAGACGGGTCTATAGTGACATTAGAAAGCTCTCTTGCATTCTTTAAATTCTCTACACCAATATTTATCCATTCCTCTTCTGTAAAGCGGCTAAGGCCTCTAGAATTTAAAGGGTAAGGGTCTAGAAATTGATTATATTCCCCAAAAGTGACCCAAAGGTCGCTAGACGTCGCTTCTAAACTGAAAATACTATTTAATAAAGGTCCATCTGGGCTCAACTTTGAAAATGCGGTTGTATTGGAGTCCTGAAAATTGAGAAGGCCTAGACTACTATGCCCCAAAAAATAGTGTCCATTACTGGATACCGAAGTGTTTATGGAAAACTCTTCATCTTGAAGTTCCTTGATAAATTCTTCCAGATTAAGTTCAGAATTAAAAGCTAATACTTTATTTGCGGCAGTGATAACAAGTTGTTCTCCACTCACGTTGAAGCCCTTAACGTTGGAACCTGCAGCTTCAAAAAAAGAAGCATTTCCATTTTCTAATGTAGAAATTGTATTGTTATTTTTTAATCCAAAAATAGTATTAGAAAAATTTAAAACGCCTTTCCACTTCCCTTCATATTCAAGTTGCCAAACCTCAAAATCTATCAAATTGGGCTCTGTAATATCCGCAGATTTAATGCCTTCTGGACTTGCTGCGTAGATTTTGTCCCCTAAAATAGTAATCTGATTGACTTTAATTTGGCTTCCATTTTCTCCTATAAAAAAAGAATCTTCAAACTCTAGATTTTGAAGACTGTATTCAGCAATCCCAAAATCGGTAGAAATATAAAGCTTACCTTCAAATTCAAAAAAATTGTTGATGCGTTTATTATTTGGCGATATAGAAATTTTATCCCTAATGTCAACAACCGAAAATATGTGTTGGTTGTTATCCATTACAATTTGAATAAGACCATCCTCGAAGCCTATACAGGTTAAGCCATGGTTTTTTGAATGGTATATTTTGGAAATTTTATTCCCCGATAAGCCTTCTATTGAGGTGACTGTTTGGATGGTTTGAGTAGGAATATCGTAAATGAAATAGGCGTTTTCTGCAGCAGCATAAACCTTGTTATCGCTTTCATCTAAATCTGTAATATTGTAATAAGAGAAGTAACTTTTCCACCGATCGGAAAAGTCTTGACTTAAAACAATAGAGGGTAAAATAAGAAAGATTAAAACAAAATTCTTCATTGGTATAAAGTCTAGGGCTTTAAAACTTATTAAAAGGTAAATTTATTGTAAAAAAATCAGTTCTGAATAAAAAAGCCAGTTGAAGTTATCCTGAACTGGCTTAATAGTATAAAAAAATTTCAGATTATACAGCGCCTTGTGCAATCATAGCATCAGCTACTTTTACAAAACCAGCAATATTTGCACCTTTTACATAGTTAATTTGTGCATCGTCGCTTTTGCCATATTTTACGCAAGCTTCATGAATATCACTCATGATTTGCTTTAGTTTATCATCTACTTCTTCTGCAGTCCAATTGTAACGCATAGAGTTTTGAGACATTTCTAAACCAGAAACTGAAACACCACCAGCGTTGGATGCTTTACCTGGAGCAAAAATGACGCCTTCCTTATGGAAATGCTCTACAGCTTCGGGCGTACATGGCATATTTGCGCCTTCAGTTACGACTTTAACTTGTTTGTTAACAAGCTTGTAAGCATCGTCTTCATTCAATTCATTTTGGGTTGCACATGGTAAGGCAACATCAATTTCAGCAGCTACATCCCATGGTTTTTTACCTTCAAAAAATTCAACATGATCAAACTCATTGGCCATTTCATCAATACGACCACGTCTCTCATTCTTGAGATCTTGGAGGTAATCAAATTCTTTGGAGTGGAAACCATTTTTACTATAGACATAGCCAGATGAGTCTGATAATGTCACAACAATAGCACCTAATTGAATGGCTTTTTGAAAAGCATACTGTGCTACATTACCTGAACCAGAAATAGCTATTTTTTTACCTTTTAAATCATCATTTTTACGATTTAGCATTTCTTGGGTAAAGTAAACAACACCATAGCCAGTGGCTTCTGGACGTATAAGAGATCCTCCAAAAGATTGACCTTTACCAGTTAAAATGCCAGTAAATTCATTTTGAATGCGTTTGTACTGGCCAAAAAGATAACCAATTTCTCTGCCTCCAACACCCATATCTCCTGCAGGCACATCTGTATTGTTACCGATATGTCTGTACAATTCTGTCATAAAGCTTTGGCAAAAACGCATAACTTCATTGTCTGATTTTCCTTTAGGGTCAAAATCAGATCCGCCTTTACCGCCTCCCATAGGTAGAGTAGTAAGGCTGTTTTTAAAGACTTGTTCAAAAGCTAGAAACTTTAAAATACTTAAGTTTACAGAAGGGTGAAACCTAAGCCCTCCTTTATAAGGTCCTATAGCAGAGTTCATTTGGATTCTATAGCCTCTATTAACTTGAATGTCTCCTTCGTCATCTATCCAAGTTACTCTAAACATAATGACCCGCTCTGGCTCAACCATTCGCTCCAAAAGCTTATGGTTTTTATATTTAGGATGATCTTCCATAAAAGGAATAATGGTTTCTGCAACTTCGTGGACTGCTTGTAAAAATTCAGGCTGGTTTGAATTTCTATCAGACACAGTATTTAAAAATTCTTTGAGTTCTTTATTCATTTTGTTATTCTTATTGTAAAGATGATTTTTTAATAGTTTCGCAAAGATATAATTTCGATTTTAGAGATAACTTAAAAATTGATTAATATTTGTTTGACTTCTAAGAGCTTACATCTCTTATTTTAAACTTTTTTTATCATTTTAATTTGTTTTTCTATATTTGTTTGTAATTAACCTGTGTGTATGAAAATCAAGCTTTATCCTATCATTGTTTTTCTATTATTTTCAATTTTAGGAACCTCCGAATTTCATGCTCAAATCTATCATGAAATTGGTATCATGGCTGGTCCGGTTTCTTTCAGAGGCGACTATGGCCTAAGAGGAGATAGTGAAGTATTAAAAAATAATATGGGCTTTGGTTTTGGGATCAATCACTATATGAATTTCGCCTATTCAGATTTTATTTCTCAATATCCGAGGCAACACTTTAAAGTTAGATCTTCCTTAATATACCATACTACTACCTTAAATCATTTTGGAGCTGTTGCGGATAAAGATAATCTAGGAGGTCTACAACTTAGATCTATGACTGGCCAAGCCAATGTGCTGGAAATAGGATCTGGTATAGAATACTATCTAATGCGAATAAGAGATTACGAAAGAAGTCCTGGCGTTTTTACTCCATACGGGTGGGGTAGGATTTAACCTTGTTTATTTTTCTCCAGTGGCTGAGACTTCTCTACCAGATGGACTTAGGTTGCTATAAACCACTTTTCCTACTTTTTTGGCAGGTCCAGGAGAAGAGCCCGCCTTTTCTAATGAATCGAACATTACCTTATCTGCAGATTTTCATGGAGGTGTTAAATATAAAATCACTAGAAAGTCAGATATTTTCGCAGAATTAAGATGGCATTATTATTTTTCAGATTCTGTAGATGGTTTAGAACCTATTGGCTCACAAAATAAATACAACGACTGGATGTTTTGGTTTACTTTTGGATACAGTCATAACCTTGATTAAAAAAAGCATTTTTAATAAAAGCCTTTTATTTTTATCCTCGTTCAACGAAAAATTAACTTAAAGCTTGTTTTAGATCCTCTAGTAAATCTTCTTTATCTTCAATACCTACACTAAGTCGTATTAAAGAATCTACAACACCTATTTTTTCTCTTTCCTCTTTGGGAATGCTGGCATGAGTCATGCTAGCAGGATGTCCTGCAAGAGATTCTACTCCTCCAAGAGATTCAGCTAATGTAAAAACCTTTACGCTTTCAACAAATTTGATGGCCTCTTTATAAGAATTGCCTTTAGTCGTAAATGAAACCATTCCTCCAAAATCTTTCATCTGTTTTTTAGCAATGTCATGATTAGGGTGGTCTTTAAGACCTGGCCAGTATACGTTTTCCACTTTAGGATGATTTTGTAAATACTCAGCCACAGCTCTTCCATTTTCAGAGTGACGTTGCATTCTTAAATGAAGTGTTTTGATACCCCTCAACACCAAAAAACTATCCATTGGTCCAGCGATGCCTCCACTTGCATTCTGTATAAAATACAGTTGCTCTGCAAGTTTATCATCATTGACGACTATGGAGCCAGAGATTACATCACTATGGCCTCCTAGATATTTTGTAGCACTGTGCATAACGATATCTGCACCGAAATCTAAGGGCCTTTGTAAGTAAGCGGTTGCAAAAGTATTATCTACGGCAAGAAGTACCTTATGTTTTTTGGCGATTTTGGAGATGGCTTCAATATCCATAACATTCATCATAGGATTTGTAGGGGTTTCTACCCAAATCAATTTAGTATTCTTTGTCATATAAGATTCAATAGTTTCCACCCTTTGCATCCCTATAAAGTGAAATTTTATACCGAAATCTTTATAAATAGTGTTAAATAATCTATAAGTTCCACCATA
>Ga0209414_1000393_pt1 | contig 20793 bp, 18 predicted proteins | sample LakVidmifraction_4_FD_181154 | JGI IMG/M metagenome (GOLD analysis project Ga0209414, IMG submission 181154) | Hypersaline microbial communities from Lake Vida, Antarctica - Brine Hole Two &gt;0.2 micron (SPAdes) (version 2) | ecosystem: Environmental > Aquatic > Non-marine Saline and Alkaline >... | reverse complement strand
ATATTTAAACTGCTGTCCAGTCCAATACCATTTGCCAATGATTTTCCTCCAAATTTTACGACTTTCATTTTATTTTTTTTAGAACTTTGATTAAAAATTGGTTCTATTATTTTTTCCAGTTGTTGGTATTCCATTAAAAAGGCATCATGTCCATGAACTGAATTAATTTCATTATAGGTAACATTTGGATTTGTTAAGGCCAATTGCTTATGCGTTTCTCTGTTCTCTTCCGCAGTAAAAAACAAATCGGAATCCACGCCAACAATATGAATATTTGCTTTTATAGTATCTAAAATAAGTTCATTCCTGCCTTTTGTAACATCTATTGTTCTTAAAAGCTGATTCATCAATTTATACGCTGAAAGTTGAAAACGCTCTTGTAATTTTTTACCATGATGCAACAACCAACTTTCAACATTGAATATTTCAAGCTCTTCATTTTTTGAACGCTGAAAACGTTCTTTAAAGGATTCGGGTGTTCTGTAACAAAGCATGGCATGCATACGCGCATCGTGCACCGGATTACAAGAATTTGACAAAAATTGTTCTTGAATCTGGCAATTGGCAATTAACCAATCGGTCGATTTCCAATCTGTTGCTACAGCAATTAAATTTTTTGTTATCGTAGGATTTATCACTGCCATTTCCCAGGCAATCCCGCCACCTAAAGACCCTCCAACAAGGGCAAAAAGTTCTTTTATTTTTAAGGCTTCCAACCCTAATAGAAATATTTTTGCAATGTCTCTTGCTACAAAATCCTTATAGTTTTCAATCACAAAACCGTCATATCCATTTCCGGGAATGTTAAAAGCTAAAATTGTATATTTTTCGGTGTCTATTACTTTGTTTTCACCCACTAAATCCAGCCACCAACCATTTTTTCCGGTCACATCAGAATTTCCGGTTAAGGCATGATTGATCAATACTACAGGAGCCGAATACAATGATTTTCCAAAAATTTGATAAGACAAATTAATCTCTTGAACACCCTTCCCTTTTTCCGGAATATAATCAACTATTGCTATGTGTTTTAACGGATTCATGATGCTATTTTAAACATTGCCAAAATCAAAATTTTTGATTCGGATAAAAATTGTAGCATTATTTAAGAAAGGCAGAAATTACAGGTAGTATTTCTTTTTGTTATCTATCCAAATTGGTAGAATTTAGCACCTTCTTTGCAAGGCAAAGGGTTGCTAAGGCTTCAACGGGTCTAATCCCTCTGCCTTTCTTAATAACACTTTTCAATACGTTTATGAACTGATTCGCAAATTAATGCATTAAATTTTTCTTAAACAAAACTATTAATTGAAAATTAAAAAACTGGTTTTGAAACTTTGCTGAAAGCTTCCTTTAAATCCTGCTTCAAATCTGAAATATCTTCAATACCGACAGAGAGCCTGATTAAATCTTTTGAAACTCCCGTTGCCAATTGTTCATCCTCAGACAATTGTTGGTGTGTGGTACTTCCCGGATGAATAATCAATGATTTGGTATCGCCAATATTGGCTAAAAGTGAAAATAATTTTGTTTCATCAGCTACTGTTTTAGCTGCTTCAAATCCGCCTTTTAATCCGAAAGTCACAACGCCGCTTTGTCCTTCAGGCAAATATTTCTTTGCTAAATTGTAGTATTTGCTTGATTTTAATCCGGGATAATTTACCCAAGCCACTTCTTCCCTACTTTCCAACCATTCGGCTAATGCCAAGGCATTTTCGCTGTGTTTTTTAATTCGAATTGGCAAAGTTTCCAATCCCTGAATAATTTGAAACGCATTGAACGGACTCAAAGCCGCTCCATAATCGCGCAAACCTTCTATACGAGCTTTGGCAATAAAAGCTGCGTTTCCCAATGCTTCATGATAAACCAATCCATGGTAACCGGCAGAAGGTTCTGTAAATTCAGGAAATTTCCCGCTGGACCAATCAAAATTTCCGGCATCAATAACAGCGCCACCAAGGGAAGTTCCATTTCCTGAAATATACTTGGTTAAAGAGTGAATCACGATATTGGCGCCATGCGCTATTGGGTTCAATAAATAAGGCGTTGCCACGGTATTATCAACAATAAAAGGCACTTCAAAAGCTTTGGCTTCCGCAGAAATTGCTTTCAAATCTAATATGTCCAATTTAGGATTTCCCAAACTTTCAGCAAAAAAGACTTTGGTGTTTTCGTTGGAGGCTTTGGTGAAATTTTCGGGATTCGAAGGATCAACAAAAGTGGTTGTGATTCCGAACCTTGGCAAAGTCACTTTAAATAAATTATAAGTCCCACCGTATAAACTGTTGGAAGCCACAATATGGTCGCCCGTTTTTAGCAAAACCAACAAAGCCGTCGCAATTGCCGCAGTTCCGGAGGCAGTTACCACTGCACCGATTCCACCTTCCAGTGCTGCGAGTCGTTGTTCGAGAATATCGTTTGTCGGATTGTTTAATCGCGTATAAATAAAACCGGCTTCCGAGAGTCCAAAAAGGTTGGCCGCATGTTCCGAGTTGTTGAAAACATAAGAACTGGTTTGGTAAATTGGAACGGCTCTGGTTCCTGCATTTTTAGTTACGTCGTGTCCTGCGTGTAATGCCTGTGTTGAAAATTTTTGTATGCTCATCTTTTTATTTTTTAATGTTTTGTTTTATTTTTTTAAGTATAAAAAAAGCCCCTTTGGTTTTAGATATTACCAAAGGGACTTTAATCGTTTTAGATTCGTTTATTCCAATCAGTTTAGGCAATATCTTTTCATGATGATTTGCATCATTTGCATTTGCATACAACAAATATTAAACATGGTAATTTGGAATTTTAGTCTCATTTTATTTTTATATATAGAACTGGTTTAACTTTTTCAATTGGCTACAAAATGTTATTTTTCACTCACTTTTTGTCTTTTTTGAACTCCGTAGCGATGCTATGCAGTTAAAAAAAGCCTTCAATTGCGCAAAAAATTCCTATTTTTCGCTTCAATCAAAAAAGTTAAACCAGTTCATAAAAAAGCCTCTGATAATTCAGAGGCTTTTAATTGTTTTTATGTTTTATTAAATTTTAAACAATAGCAGCCTCTGTGTAATTAATACACATCATATTGCTCATATTGTTAAAATTAATTGTCATTTGTTCTTGTTTTAATGCCACAAATGTAATCACATTTTTCAATAATCAAAATGATTTAATTAATTTTTAATTCAGCGTACCCAAAACTTACTAAAAAATCAACGCACCAAATGTTAACTATATTATATTTTTCTAAATCGGTATTCTGAGGAATATTATAGGTAAAATCACCTTCAATGCCTTTTAAATCACCTAATGAAACAAATTCGCTTGATGCTATGTCTGTGCTTAAATACACCAATAATTTTGGTCCATCATCGGTTTTAAAATTTTTTAATGAAAGCGTTGTTTTATCTGAACCAATTGCCGCATTACCTGTAGTTGGATGTGCTCCAGAAATAAAATTACCCATACTATAAATAGTTTCTGTCATTTGAATAATTATTAGGTCAGCTTCATTGGCAGAAATAATTTCCATGCCCTCACTCTTTGAGCAATTGAAAAACATTCCTGTTATAAATAAAAGCATTACTATTTTTTTCATTTGGTGACTTTTTTAATATTTATTTAGCACAATATTTCTATTTAGGTATTATTTTTTTGTAAATTTGCTCACTGAATTTCAGGAGGAAAAATTTGAACTGATTGCAACCTCATAAAAAAATGCTAAAGCAGTAATTATTTACTTCTTTTAGCGACCAAAGCAACCACTCAGTTTTCTTAATTTTAATTAATAAAAATAACTAAATAATTATGTCATATTTATTTACGTCTGAATCCGTTTCAGAAGGACATCCAGACAAAGTTGCCGATCAAATATCAGACGCCTTAGTCGATAATTTTTTGGCGTTTGACCCCAATTCAAAAGTTGCCTGTGAAACATTGGTAACTACCGGTCAAGTGGTTTTGGCGGGAGAAGTAAAATCAAAAACGTATTTGGATGTTCAAAAAATAGCCAGAGACGTCATCAATAAAATTGGATACACCAAAAGCGACTATATGTTTGACGGGAATTCCTGCGGTATATTTTCTGCCATTCATGAACAATCTCCAGACATTAATCAGGGTGTAGACAGGGCAATTAAAGAAGAACAAGGCGCCGGTGATCAAGGAATGATGTTTGGTTACGCCACCAATGAAACAGAAAATTATATGCCTTTGGCCTTGGATTTAAGCCATAAAATTTTATTTGAACTTGCTGAATTACGCAGGGAAAATAAAGAAATCACCTATCTGCGTCCCGACGCAAAAAGTCAGGTTACTATTGAATATACTGATGAAAATGTTCCTGTAAGAATTAAAGATATTGTGGTTTCAACACAACATGATGGCTTCGGCCCCAATGATGAAGCCATGCTGGCTAAAATTAAAAGTGACGTGATCACTATTTTAATTCCACGAGTTATTGCTCAATTACCTGCCGGCATCAAAGCGTTATTTAATGACAACATTTTGTATCACGTAAATCCGACCGGAAAGTTTGTTATCGGCGGACCTCACGGTGATACCGGGTTGACAGGCAGAAAAATTATTGTAGATACTTACGGCGGAAAAGGCGCTCATGGGGGCGGTGCATTTTCAGGAAAAGATCCCAGTAAAGTAGACAGAAGTGCTGCTTATGCCACACGTCATATTGCTAAAAATTTAGTTGCGGCGGGCATTGCTGACGAAGTTTTGGTGCAGGTTTCTTATGCCATTGGCGTTGCAAAACCTATGGGGATTTATGTTAATACCTATGGCTCCTCAAAAGTAAAAAAATCGGATGGTGAAATTGCACAGATTGTTGAACAGTTATTTGATATGCGCCCTGCATTTATAGAAGAACGTTTAAAATTACGCAAACCAATTTACTTGGAAACAGCAGCTTACGGACATATGGGACGCGAAAACTGTATTGTAAATAAAACATTTCAAAATGTTGACGGTACTGAAGTTTCCATGGATGTTGAGCTTTTTACCTGGGAAAAATTAGACTTTGTAGCTAAAATAAAAGCAGCTTTCGGATTGTAAAAGATCTTGAATTTATCATTTTTTTTAAAATAAAAGCCCCAATAATTTGGGGCTTTTATTTGTAAATATGGACAACAGCCAAGGCGCAATTTTCTAAACTTTGCAGATTAATACTTTTATTAATTGGATGCCGGATTACCAATAATTCACCTCGATTTAAACTTCGCTTTTCTGAATTAAAATTCAATTGCAATTTCCCTTCATACGCATAAAAAATAATGAATTCGCAGTTTGAATCTAATTGAAAATTCACACTTTCATTAGCCGATTTAGTAACTGACGAAATTTTTCCCTTGGTATTTCCTTTTAGCATTAAGTTAAAATCAACGCAAATTCCAATTGCCGAAGTTTCCCAATTGCCATCAAAAGAGTCTACATCATTTTTATTTAACTGGACTTGATGATGGTCTTTGTGAGATACTGTAATGCTTCCTGACAAAACCATTAATTGGCGAGAAACTTCAAGAAGCATCGTAAAGTTAGATTCCTCCACCTCCACTGTAGCCGAGCTAATTCTAAAATTAAAATCACCTGTTGTATAATTTGCAGTTGGCGGATGAATGAACAATTCGGTGGAGCTTCCCCCTGACCATTGGGTGGTTTTAAAATCTTCAGCTTTATAAATATTGATATTCATTTTTTAAAAAGATATTATACCAATTAAACATTCAAATGTCCTATAAAATTCGATTGGTATTATTTCCAAAAAACATCATTTAAATTGTCCGAAAATTTTTCATTGCTGTGAAATTGTTCAATTTTTTCTAATTCTTGTGGGGTGGCCGCACTTTGAATTTCATTAAATAAGACCCTTTCCTCAAAACGGATGTGATCTTTTAACAGGGTTTGGATTTGCTTTAAAGAATTTTCAATTTGGGTTGTATCGGTAAAAAGTTCCAACAATATTTTATGTTCGTTCAATACCTGAATAATCAGCTCGTTTTCATTTCCAAGCACTGGGAACATGTATTTTTCCTCCTTTTGAAAATGGTCTAAAATATGATTCTCATAAAACCAGTTGGTATAGGTCTTTATTCTGTCTGCAGAAATTCCTTTCAAAAAACCAACCTGAATTTTCCAGCAAAGCAGCAATGCCTGATGGTGGTCTTTTGAATATTCCCTTAATGCTTGATGCCTTTTTATGGCCATAATTTTTTAATAGAATTCGTTTTTAAAAAATACCAAAATTAACTAAACTCCTTTTAATTTCCTCGAATCATAGTCAGCACCATTTTAAATTTTTCGACAGCTTTTAAGGCATGACGAACATTGGCTGGCATAATAATGGTGTCTCCGGCTTCTAGAATATTTGATTTTCCATCGATGATAATATCTGCTTTCCCATCCACTACCAAAACAACGGCATCAAACGGCGTGGTATGTTCGCTCAACCCTTCTCCTTTGTCAAAAGCGAATAAAGAGATGTTACCGGTTTCCTTTTTAAGTATTTGCTTGCTTACCACCGCATTTTCGGCATAAGCAATGCTGTCATTGAAAGTGAATTTTATTCCTTTTTCAAATTCATTTTTTCCCATTTTCGTTATATTTTGTTGTTAAGTTTAATTGACAGGTTTCCTTACCAATTTGAAACCATCACAATTTAGGCATTTTATGACAATTTCCTATATGAAAATTAATATTTTGATTGCGACCTATGAATATTTAGCCGTTTTTCACTTTAATGTATTTTCGTAAATCGGAAGTTAAAATTTGGTCGAGTTCCTTTTCGTTTCCTTGGGTGGTTTCAACGAATACCATCCCAAAAAACGGAAAGTCATTGAAATCCACTTTCCTTAATTCAAGCGGATTTTCAAAGTCGGAAAGCAACAAGTCATAATCGAAAGTCGCAATTTTAGTTTCGGGAATTCCTGAATTGTTGTCTAACAGAATGAGGCTGTATATTTTATTTTTACCTGCCTTAAACAGTTCTTCCCAATTTGGTTTTGTGCTGTTTAAAAAATACAGGTATGAATTAAAGCCAAAAGCGAAATACGACAAATCTGCCGTGGTGCACCAGCCGCCAAATCTCATAGGATTTACTTCTATGGGAATGATTGTTCCGCTTTTGTCGACCCGAACCTCCACATGAAAAGGAAAATTTCTCAAATTGACTAATTCAGCAAGCGTATTTAAAAAAATTTGCATATTTGGCAAGTGATTTTCAATAATTTCTTGTGAAGTGTTATACACCCGATCACTTACGTCTTTACCTGTTGAAAAACGATGGTGTAAAATAGATAAAATCACTGGTTCACCTTCTTTATTGAAATAGCAGTCCATGGCATATTCTTCACCTTCAATGCAGTCTTCCAAAATAAAATAATCGGTATCCACCACTTCATTTGGGTAAAAACCTTTAATTTCATTGATATCGCCGATAATCTTGTTTAAAACCTGAGGCCATTCTTCAGGTTGATCAACTTTATGGACACCTAAACTAAAAAAGCCCACTGCCGGTTTTATGATAAAAGGAAATTTTATATTTTGAAGGGAGAACTGTGCTAAATCCTCAAATTTAATGCCTTTAAAAAAATAATCGGGGAAAGTGTCTTTCAGCAATTCACGAAACTTTATTTTATTTTTGAATACGTGAATCTGCCCAGGCAATTTTGTGGAAGCTAAGTTTTTTTCTACCCAACTGATGCTGTTTTCCGAGTTGGTGTATAGCGAATAATCTGAATTATTTTTTATGAATTCAACCGCTTCTTTCTCCGGAATCCAATTTAGCGAATCATCAGAAATCATGGTTCTCGCAGCTTTGGTGGACACGATTTTAAGGTTGTTTTCTTTGATGGTTTGGAGCAGAAATGTTGAAATATAGGGCTGGTCAATTAGAATCATTAGGATGGTTTTGTCTCTGCAAATTTAAGTTGAAAGTTTTAAGTTTCAAGTTGAAAGTTTAAAAAAATTAGCAAATTTATGAACACCACTTATTTTGGATTTTTATTTGATTCTTTTTCTTTGAGCTGGACCTGAATAACGAATTAAACAACTGTTAGCATCCCTAAAGAAAGCACTATAATGCCAAGGAAATCCAATCCCAAAGTTTAGTGATTGTATTCATCACGCGATTCCAATAAATGAACCAAATAGCCAATACAACGATAAGATTACTGATGTAACCGAATAGAATTTTATTTTTAAAAGAGATTTTCATATGACTATTTTAACTGGAAAATAAAGCAAAACCACTGTTTTAACAATTTCTGCACTACATTAACCATTTATCTTGAATTTTAATAGAATTCCCAACTCAATTTTTATACTTTACTTTTATAATTTAACCAAAACAAAATTTCACAATTTGTAAATTCATTTTTAACAAAAAATAAATCTTCGTTACAATTCCTTCTTTTTGAGTATTTGATGAAATTGTTTTCTATTTTTGTACCAAATAAACACTATGAATTATGGCAATTAAAAAACAATACCTAAAAAACAAATCCATTTGCAAGGTAACTTTCAGCATTGCTGCAAAAGATGCAACTAAAGTTTCGGTAATTGGAGATTTTAATGATTGGAACACAAAAACTTTCCCCTTAAAAAAATTAAAAAACGGTACTTTTAAAGGGACTGTAGATTTGCAAAAAGGCCAATCGTACGAATTTAGATATGTTGTTGACGGAGATTACGTAAACGATGAAGAAGCCGATGATTATTTATGGAATGATTTTGCCGCTGGTGAAAATGGGGTTCTGAATTTGTAGCTGGTATCAAGTAGTTGGTATAGAGTAACAAAAATTACAATTCACAATTCGTAATTCAATTTGCGTTAGCGATGAAATGGCTTGTTTGAGCTCTTTTGCATTTGGTTTTTTCAACTGCAAAAAGCGAGTAATGACAGCGCGACCCAAAGGGTAACGCCCTACAAGTTATATTTCACAGAAAACATATACAATCTTGGCTTAATAAAGTTCAGTGAGGTTGAATTGCTATCGGAAATTTCATTGTAACTGTCTGTATTCATGGACAAGTTATTTGTTAAATTGTTTGCTGAAATTTTAAATTCTCTTTTGCTGTCCTTTTGTTGATAATACAGGTTTGCATTTAAAAACGAATAGGTATTTTTTTCCGTATTTTCATCATTTTAATTAATTTCTGAACAAACATAGGGGCTAATAAAATACAGTACAGTTAATTAGTGTTAACGATTGTTAAGCGATTCGGATAAACCAATTTATGTGCTTACTTTTGACTTATGCATAAGAAAAACTACAAATGGGTGGTGTATTTTATTGGAGTGACCATAGTTACCACCATTGCAGTTCAGGTGTATTGGAATTACAGGGAATATGAGTTAAACAAACAAAATTTAATCAGTAAAGTACAGCAAAGTCTGGACAATTCAGTTGAAGCATATTTTGCCAATTTAACAAAATCGGGTATTATTACCATTACTTCTTCTGACAAAGAAAATTCAAAAGAAATAACGGATACGATTGTGGTAAGCACCAATTCGAGATGGGGTTTGCGAAAAAAAGTGGACAGCACCTTACAAAATATTGCAAAACTTAAAAATCAGAAACCTTTATTCATCAACAACCAAAAAAATCACGCTTTTTTCACCCCAAATGATGTGATTCCAAAAAATATTGACAGTTTAATTTCCAAAGTTTTTATTTCAATTTCGAGAGACACATTAGACTTAGAGAAGTTGGACACTTATTTGTCTGAAGAGTTTAAACGCAAACACATTGGAATTGAATATGCCTTAAAATATGATTATTTTGAGTGGATTTCCGAAGACAATTTCGATAAAAAAACAATTGACTACCAACTTAAAAATTTCCCCGAAAAACATTTGACAGTCATTTCAAATTCGGCTTATTTACCTCACAGAAGCCATTTAGAACTTCAGTTTACGAATGAAACCGCTATTTTGCTTAAAAATTCATTCATAAGTATTTTACTCTCGTTGATTTTGTCAATAAGCATTATTGCAAGTTTGATCTATTTGCTAAAAACCATTTACAAACAAAAACAACTTGCCGAAGTAAAAAACGACTTGATTAACAACATTACGCACGAATTTAAAACGCCAATTGCGACCATTTCAACCGCGCTGGAAGCCATGAAAAACTTCAATGCTTTGGATGATAAAGTTAAGGCTGAAAAATACATTTCCATGGCCAATGCACAAGTGGCCAATTTAAATGTGATGGTCGAAAAAATATTGGAAACTGCCGCCTTAAATCACGAGCAATTGGCACTAAACAAAAAGCCAGTGGTTATTGCCGAACTTATTGCTCGTGTGGTTGATAACTATAAAATAACGGCGCCGGAAAAAATAATTAACTTCAAAAATACTATTGGAGCTATTTCCTTAAATGTGGATAAATTTCACTTCGGAAATGCTATAGGAAACATTATTGACAATGCGCTGAAATACGGAGGAAAAACAATTTCTATTGAATTATCTTCCTTAAAAAATGCTATTGTCATTATGATTCAAGACAACGGAAACGGTATTCCCAAAAATCAAAAAGACAAAGTTTTTGAACAATTTTACCGCATTCCTACAGGAAATACGCACAATGTAAAAGGCTTTGGAATTGGTTTGTATTACACCAAAAATATTATCGAAAAGCACGGAGGAACCATTTCCGTAGTGTACGATGCAAATAACGCCACACTATTTAAAATTGTATTGCCAAATGAGTAATCCCATAAAAATATTAATGGCTGAGGACGAACCTTCTTTAGGACAAATTATTAAGGAAAGCTTAGAAACCCGAAATTTTGAAGTGCTGCTTTGTGCCGACGGCGAACTGGCTTATGAAACTTATAAACAAGAAAACCCATTGCTACTGGTGTTGGACGTGATGATGCCAAAAAAAGACGGCTTTACCCTTGCCAAAGAAATAAGAAAAGAAAATATGGATATTCCCATCATATTTTTAACAGCAAAATCTCAGACTGAAGATGTTGTCAAAGGGTTTAATTTAGGAGGAAACGACTATTTAAGAAAACCTTTCAGTATGGAAGAATTGATAGTTCGCATCAATGCACTTTTAAAAAGAGGCGCAAACGAAAACGGTAATGATGTTATTAAAATAGGCAACTATCTTTTCAATGTTAAAAATCAGACGCTTGTTTTAAACGGCGATTCAGAAACTTTGACGCACCGGGAATCGGAATTGTTATACCATTTAATCAAGCATAAAAATCAGGTTTTGGACCGTTCTTTTATTCTGAAAAAATTGTGGGGAGACGATGATTTCTTCAATGCCCGCAGCATGGATGTATTTATCACCAAGCTTCGAAAAAAGCTGAAAGAGGATGCTTCCATCCAAATTATAAACGTTCGTGGCTATGGCTATAAGTTAATTTTTTAAAGCACTTAAATTTGTATTGGTAAAACATAAAAAATTTAAGTAAATTAGCTTTTTTCATATTCACTTAAAAATTAACTATGCACGTAGCAATTGCCGGTAATATAGGCGCAGGTAAAACCAGCCTTACTAAACTGTTAGCCAAACATTACAAATGGGAACCCCATTACGAATCTGTTGAAGAGAATCCTTATTTAGATGATTTCTACGGTGAAATGGAACGCTGGTCGTTTAATTTGCAGGTTTATTTTTTAAATAGCCGGTTCCGCCAAATATTGGAAATAAGAGAAAGCGGCAAAAATTTGATTCAGGACAGGACCATTTATGAAGATGCCCGAATTTTTGCCCCAAACCTTCATGCCATGGGCTTAATGACCAACAGGGATTTTGTAAATTATGAATCGCTGTTTGAATTGATGGAACGTTTGGTTTCTCCGCCCGATTTATTAATTTATTTAAGAGCCACCATCCCAACTTTGGTTGGCCAAATTCATAAAAGAGGCCGCGAATACGAAAACTCCATCAGCATTGATTATTTAAGCAGGTTAAATGAACGCTACGAAGCCTGGATTACCAAATACACCAAAGGAAATTTATTGATTATTGATGTTGACAAATTAAATTTTGTGGACAACCCGGAAGATTTATATTCTGTAATCAACAAAATTGATGCGCAAATAAACGGACTTTTTTAATTGTCAACTAAAGATTGTTGAATTTATTAAATCATTTTTTTCATCACTTATATCAGTGTAAAAATAGATCTTATCCCTCCTAGATTGTTTTAAATAACATTTCCATTACAAAATAATCATTGCACAAGCCTTCAAAAAAGGTAAAACAATGTGAAGCCAATTTGAAAAAAATTTCCTGTCAAAACACGAAAACTACCCATTGCTTGGTTTGGCAAGATTGTTGAGAATATACAACTTGTTTTTAAAGAAATTCGGAGGAAGCAAGCTGATGTATATTTTACATTTTTTGTCTTTTCTAAAATCTTTAGCCTAAATTCACCATAATTATAGAATTAGATGTATGGAGACCCTTAAACAGTTCCTTAAAAACCCCATTTTCAAAAAATACCTAAAATACTTTGTAATAGCAATCTCATCGTTAATATTGCTAAGCGTGCTGTTCTTTTTTGCAGTATATATTGGAATTTTTGGGCCTTTGCCCAACAAAGCGGAATTGGCTTCAACCAGCAATGAAGAAGCAACCCAAGTCATTTCTTCCGACAGCATAGTCATAGGGAAATATTTTGCACAGAATCGCACAAATATCACTTGGGACCAAGTGCCCGATCATCTTAAAAACGCGCTGATTGCCACCGAAGACAAACGTTTCTTTACCCACAAAGGTTATGACATTCAAAGTTATTTTCGCGTTTTCTTCAAAAGTATCCTTATGGGCGAAAATAAAGGAGGCGGAAGCACTTTGACCCAACAACTTATTAAAAATTTATATGGCCGTCATGATTTCAGCATCTTAAGTATGCCGGTAAATAAAGTAAAGGAAATTATTATTGCAGCGCGTATGGAGTCTTTGTTTACCAAGGAGGAACTTTTATTGCTTTATCTTAATTCAGTGCCTTTTGGAGAAAATCTTTATGGAATTGAAACTGCTTCCCAAAGGTATTTTAACAAACCGACCAGCAAACTAAAGGTTGAAGAGTCAGCTGTTTTAGTGGGTTTGTTAAAAGCAAATACCACTTTTAATCCGCGTTTGAATCCAAAAAATTCGCTTGAACGCAGAAACATGGTTTTGGATTTGATGGGGAAACAAGCTTATTTGACGGTTAAAGAAGCAGACAGCCTGCAAAAATTGCCGTTAAAACTTCATTATGAAAATATTACTTTGGAAGCGCCTGCAGGTTATTTTGTGCATCAGGTAAAGCGAAAAGCGTTGGAGATCTTAGAAAATATTAAAGACGAAAACGGAAAAGAATATGCGCTTGAAAAAGACGGCCTTAAAATATACACGACCCTGAATATGCAGGTTCAGAAAATGGCTACGGACGGCATCCAAAAACATTTGGCCGAAATGCAAAAAGTACTGGATAAGGAACTTGAAAACCGAAATTTTAAAAAAGAATGGCTCAGGAAACTAAAAGCCAAGGGTAACCTAACAGCTAAAGATCAGGAAAAAAGAAATATTGAAGTCTTTGACTGGAAAGAAGTCGTTACAAATAAAATGAGTAAAATAGACAGTTTATGGCATTATTATAAAATGTTAAATGCTGCGGTGCTCATCACCAATCCAAAAAACGGCGACGTTATTACCTGGGTTGGCGGCAATGATTTCAGAAAGCTTCCTTTTGATATGGTACAGTCGCACCGGCAAATCGCTTCGGCCTTTAAACCCATTTTATACGCAACGGCATTTGAAGATGACTTTGAACCCTGTAACTATATGGAGAATGTTGAAAAAGTATATCCTGAATACGAAAACTGGGCGCCTAAAAATTTTGATAACAAATTCACTCAGGATAGCACAGTAGCGTTATGGTATTCACTTTCTCATTCCATGAATCTGCCAACGGTTGATTTATATTTTAAAGTGGGTAGAGAAAAGCTTCTTAATACCTGCAACAAACTGAATTTTCCTCACACTAAAAGTGATGCGCCTTCAATTGCTTTGGGCACACTTGATTTATCGCTATTTGAAATTGTACGTGCATACGGTGCATTCGCCAATAAAGGTCAAACAACCGAGCCTGTGATGATCAATAAAATAACCGACGCCAGCGGAAAAATATTATATAAAAGAGAAGCTGCCGAACATGAAAAAGTTTTCAGCGTAAAAACCAGCCAAATGATTACGGCCATTTTGCAAAAAGCCATCAATCAGGGAACTGGAACGAGAATACGAAATCGGTATGGAATTCAAGCAGATCTTGCCGGAAAAACAGGTACAGCCCAAAACTATACAGACGCATGGTTTATTGCCTATACGCCAGATTTGGTAATTGGTACCTGGGTAGGCGCCAGCACACCTGATGTTCATTTTTACAGTGGGCAAGGATCGGGATCTTCATTGGCATTGCCTATTGTTGGAAATGTGCTTCGCGGCATAGAGCAAGACGCCAAATTGAGAAAACAATTCCTCACCCCGTTTTCAATTCCTTATCATATTTATGATGATATGGAATGTGACCCTTACCACGAAACGGGAATTACCGGGTTTTTCAAAAGGTTGTTTAATTAAGGATTAAAATATTTTTCAACTGAAGATTTGTGACTAAATTGGCACATCTTCAACAAAAACAGCCACAAGAAACAACAGAACATTTTAACGTTTTACTTCATTTTCTTCTTATATTTGATGTGGATATAACTAATTGCCTGTAAGCCATTCCAATAAAATAATACAAATTGTATTTTAAAATATACAACGTTTTTATATGAGAGCTGTTGCGCTAAAATTTACGAAGAAAATGAAAAAAATTTCGATTTTAATAATTATCAGCTTTTTAGCTTTTGCCTGCAAAAATCCTGTCAATAAGGCTGAAATCTTACCTGATAAAACAGAGATGATAACTTTAAAAAATGACTCTTTAAAAAGGGAAATTCAACTTCTAAAAAGCTTAAACGACTCTTTGATAAAAATAAGCCAGGAGGAGAAAAATTACTGGTTTGATCCTGATTTCAACGGTTCTCATTTAACCCGTCAGGGAATTACAAATCCCGAAAAATTTGTTGAAAACGCCCTTCGAAAAAGGGCCGACTTAATTCCTGAAGGCGTATTGGGAGGAACTATGAACTTTTTAAAAATTCAATTGCTCGGAAACAGGTGGGTCATTGCCGATTATAGCGACGGTCATATTCAGGGAAGGTCTATTTATGAATATAGAATGAATGAGAAAAAAGAGCTGGCATTTAAAATTTTGGCATCAAATGACACTGAATAAATCTACATAAAAAAGTTACCAATATTATTCAAATTATACATTAACAACATTTTTCAAAAGGAGCATTGCACGTTTCATTTTTAATCTTAGATTTACAAACCCGCAGCAAGCCTAGGAATGTTGCGGTACAGTAAGAACAAATTATTTTGAGTTTTACGCCTAACGCTTTGTAAATGAAAAAACTAAAATTTCCAAGCGCTCAAACCATATTACTGGTTATAGCGGCTCTTGTTGCACTTTTAACCTGGATTGTTCCTTCAGGAAAATATGACAGGCTGGCTTATAATGATGTAGACAATACTTTTATACGGGAAAGCTTGGGAGAATCTTTTGTGATTCCTGCAGAACAAGCAACTTTAAACGATCTTAACATCAAAATTCCCTTAAAAAAATTTACGGATGGCGCCATCACAAAACCCATAAGTATCCCAAATACTTATAAAAAAACAGCCTCAAACTCACAAGGTTTTTTTGAATTTGTGCAGTCACCAATAAAAGGAATCATAGCAGCTTCAGACATCATATTTTTAGTATTGATTATTGGCGGATTGATAGGCATTATGGGTTTGACCGGAGCTTTTGATGCCGGAATTTTTTGGCTGGTAACTAAGTTAAAAGGCAACGAATATATTTTAATCATCCTTACCACCACATTGGTAGCATTGGGCGGAACCACTTTTGGTTTTGCAGAAGAAACACTGGCCTTCTTCCCTATTTTAATTCCCGTATTTATTGCGGCAAAATATGATGCCATGGTAGGTTTGGCCTGTATTTTTTTGGGTACTTCCGTTGGTACCATGTGTTCAACCACAAACCCATTTTCAACCATCATTGCTTCTGATGCAGCCGGTATAAACTGGACAACCGGACTTTCTGGAAGGATAGCTATGTTTATAATTTGCGTAACACTAAGTATTCTGTATATTTTACGTTATGCAAAAAGGATTAAGAAAGACCCGACCAAGTCCCTGATTTTTGATCAAAAAGAAGCTATGGAATCTCATTTCGGCCACCTTTCCAAAGGGGATATTGTTCCCTTAAATAATAAACTTAAACTCATTTTGTTTGTGTTTGCAGCTTGTTTCATCATTATGATAATTGGCGTTGCACTGCTTGATTGGTGGTTTGTTGAAATGACTTCTGTTTTTTTAGTTGGCGCCATTACTATAGGTTTTATCGCCAAAATAAACGAGTCCGATTTTGTGAATGCATTTTCAAAAGGTGCGGGTGAATTGCTTGGCGTTGCTTTTATTATTGGAATTGCCCGGGGAGTTTCCATATTAATGGATGACGGACTCATAAGCGACACTGTCCTTTATAATGCCAGTTCCCTTACCGAAGGGATGAATAAAGGTGTTTTTGTTAATTCACTGTTTTTTATCTACAACGGATTGTCGTTTTTCATTCCTTCCTCTTCAGGAATGGCCGTACTTACCATGCCAATTATTTCGCCTTTGGCCGATACCGTTGGCATTGGCAGGGAAGTCATTGTGAATACTTACCAATATGGCATGGGCTTGTTTGCTATCATAAATCCAACCGGACTCATTTTGGCCTCACTTGCCATTGTGAAAATTGGTTTTGACAAATGGATAAAATTTGTAATGCCTTTGGTTGTTATCTTGGTTTTGGTTGCTATGATTATGCTGACTATTTCTGTTTATTAAACATTAAAAGCCGAAGTAAAATAAAACAATGTTGTAACTAAATATAAATAAACAATACCAAGAGTGTCATTGAGCTAAAAATTATATACTCATTTCTTAACTCATCTTATTTTTGGCACTTTCATTGATATTTATTTAAAACTCCTTAACAACCCTAAGTTCTTCATTTTTTAGTATTTTTGAATGTTTATGGGAGATGTTTGAAAAGTCTTAAACAATTACAAGGCTCTCTGTTCTTAACGACGAATAAAATGATTAAAAAATTATTTTTAGGACTAATTTTAACTTTTATATTTGAAGGGTGTACTGTTCAGACTCAAAAAGTTTCAGTTGCAGCAGCCTCCGATTTAAAATTTGCGTTAGACTCCGTTATTTCGATTTATCACAAACAATATCCGAATACTAAAATAGAGGTAACCTATGGTTCGTCTGGTAAATTTTTAGAACAAATTCAATACGATGCGCCATTTGATTTGTATTTTTCCGCGGATGTAAGCTATCCACAAAAACTAACAGCGCTTGGATTAACCATTTCTGATGTAAAAATTTATGGCATTGGCAGAATTGTCATCTGGAGTAAAAAAATTGATCCAAATATTGAAAAAATGAACTCCCTTCTCAATCCAAATCTGAATAAAATAGCCATCGCAAACCCCGAACATGCTCCTTACGGCGAAAGAGCCAAAGAAAGCATGATCTATTATAAAATTTTCGATAAGGTAAAAAGCAAGTTTGTATTTGGAGAAAACATTTCCCAAACCGCCCAGTTTGTTCAGCTTGGCGCTGCCGATATTGGTGTTGTGGCATTGTCATTGGCTCTATCTCCCAATATGAAGAATGAAGGAGGGAAATATTATGTCATACCCGAAAAATCGCACAAGCCATTGGAACAGGGCTATGTCATTTTAAAACACGCCGAAAATAACCCGAATGCTCTGGGATTCTATAATTTTATGGCATCGCCAAAAACAATCATGATTTTAAAACACTTCGGTTTTACCCAAAAAACAACTCAGTCTTAATGAATATTCTTAAAGGAAATATTACAAACATACATGAAAGCGAATCGCTTTCATTGGTTAAAATTGCTGTTGGAAATATCATTTTTACTTCCATTATTATTGATACTCCTGAATCCGATTCATATTTTAAAATTGGGAATACCGTTAAAATTTATTTTAAGGAAACCGAAGTGATTATTGCTAAAAATGAACTGCTGAATATCAGCATACAGAATAAAATTCCCTGTACTATAATTTCCATGAAACTTGGAGAAATTTTAACAGAATTGCATTTGAAATTTGAAGATTTTGACATTAAATCTCTTATAACCACCAATGCCTGCAAAACATTAGATTTGAAAAATGATGATGCCGTTTTGGCATTGATAAAAACGAACGAAATTAGCCTATCTCCCAATGATTGATTTAGATCCTTTATGGTTAACTGCCAAACTGGCCTTGATAACAACCGCTATTTTACTGGTGGTTTCCGTGCCGCTTTGTTATTGGCTTGCCTACAGTAAATTCAAATTTAAATCTGTTGCGGAAGCCATTGTAAGTCTGCCACTGGTATTGCCGCCATCTGTTTTGGGTTTCTATTTATTGGTTGCTTTTAGTCCGCAAAATGCTTTTGGTAAATTTTTAGACCAGTATTTCGACATCCGTTTGGTTTTTTCATTTGAAGGATTGATTATTGCCTCAGTAATATACAGTTTGCCTTTTATGGTTCACCCCATTCAGGCCGGATTAAAAAATCTGCCAGTTTCACTTAAAGAAGCTTCTTTCACCTTAGGAAAATCGAGATTTACCACGCTTACCAAAATTTTGCTACCCAATATAAAAACCTCCATTTTAACCGGAATTGTATTGACTTTTGCACATACCGTTGGAGAATTTGGCGTTGTTTTAATGATTGGCGGAAGCATTCCTAAAGAAACCCGAGTGGCTTCCATAGCCATTTATGATGAAGTACAAGCCATGAATTATGATGCCGCAAATTTATATGCCGGCATCCTGTTTGTTTTCACTTTTTCAATTCTTTTGGGTGTTTACCTCATTAATAACAGCTTCAGTAAAGCAAATCCGATGAATAATGATTAAATTTTACGCCCATAAAACCCTGCAAACAGCCGACGGAAAACTCCCTCTGGAAGTTTCATTTTCTGTTGATAAAGGGCAGTTTGTTACAATTTACGGAAATTCTGGTGCCGGAAAAACTACCATTCTTCGGATTTTGGCCGGACTCAGCAACACAGAGAAATCCCTGATTGAAGTGGATGGTGAATGCTGGAACAACACTGAAAAAAAAATAATGCTGGCCATACAAAAACGTTCTGTCGGACTTGTTTTTCAAGATTACGCTTTGTTCCCTAATTTAACCGTTCGGGAAAATTTGGCTTTTGCAGTACAAAAAGGCCATGATAAAAACATTGTAAATGAGTTATTGGAATTGATGGAATTGGAATCTCTGCAAAGCAGCAAGCCCCAACATTTATCGGGCGGACAACAACAGCGTGTCGCTTTGGCCAGAGCAATTGCACGTAAACCAAAAATACTGTTGCTCGATGAACCGCTTTCGGCACTTGATGACGAAATGCGATTTAAGCTACAGGATTATATTTTAAAAGCACACCAACATTTCGAACTCACTACCATTTTGGTGAGCCATCACCTACCGGAAATATTTAAACTTTCCGATAAAGTGATTTTGCTTGAAAAGGGAAAAATCATAAAAGAAGGAACCCCTTCTTTTATTTTTTCAGAAGATAAATTAAGCAGCAAATTTAAACTTACCGGAGAAATTATCGCTATTCAAAAAAGTGATGTGGTTTACATCGTAAGTGTGCTGTCAGGATCAAATATCATCAAAGTAATTGCCACCGAAGATGAAATAAATGAGTTAAAAGTTGGGACAAAAGTATTGGTGGCCTCAAAAGCCTTCAATCCTATGATTCAGAAAATTAGCTGAGAAATTTCTTTTCAGGCTGATTTAAAAGTAATTTTTTCATTCTTTGCATCTAGCTTACCTCATAAAAAAATCCTGCCGGCTGGCAGGATTTTTTATATATACATTAAAATTTAAGTTTTTTTTAGAATTTACTCTTCAGTTGTTGGTGCAATCACCTCAACTTTAACGCCTTTAAGATTTTGAATTTCAACTTTTACCTCAGCTTCAGTTCCTTCAAAAACTTTTTCGTCGGTTGAAATTTCTTGAGCAACCATTTCTGTAGGCGCATTATCTCTTGCATATTCTGCAACCTCAGCAGCATCCAATGCAATACTAGGCGCAATTACCAAGGCCACAACCGACATTAATTTCAATAAAATATTCAATGAAGGTCCTGAAGTATCTTTAAATGGATCACCAACAGTATCTCCAACTACTGATGCTTTATGGGCATCTGTTCCTTTTAATCCTTTTTCTTCAATTGTTTTTTTCGCGTTATCCCAGGCGCCACCTGCATTCGATTGGAAAATAGCCATTAAAACACCTGTCGTTGTTACACCGGCCAATAAACCACCTAACATTTCAGGTCCTCCAATACCAAACCATTTCTCCCCAAAACCAACAATTACAGGTACTGAAATTGCCATTAATCCCGGAAATACCATTTCTTTCAATGATGCTTGTGTGGAAATTTCAACACATTTTGAATAATCCGCAACACCATCAGCCTCATCAAATATTTTTCTGTCTTCCGGAGTTGCTTTAGACATGTCCGAATCATATTTTTTCATAACCACTAGCGCAGCTTTTAGCTGAGGAATGTCTCTAAACTGGCGACGAACCTCTTCAATCATTGCCATCGCTGCACGTCCAACTGCATTCA
>Ga0209414_1000392_pt1 | contig 20801 bp, 31 predicted proteins | sample LakVidmifraction_4_FD_181154 | JGI IMG/M metagenome (GOLD analysis project Ga0209414, IMG submission 181154) | Hypersaline microbial communities from Lake Vida, Antarctica - Brine Hole Two &gt;0.2 micron (SPAdes) (version 2) | ecosystem: Environmental > Aquatic > Non-marine Saline and Alkaline >... | reverse complement strand
TTACGCAACCAAGCCAACGAGTTTATCGGCTTGTATGAAAAGGAATTTACAAAGTTTAACGTTTAACTTGTTTGCATATATGTTTATCTGTTGTATATTTGTGTATAATTAAAATATAAAGCTATGACTACTCAAGATACAATTTACACTTACTTAATCAAAAACAACAAAGTTCAGATTAAGAAAGTACAAAGAACTAAAACGCAATACGAATATTTCTTAAAAATATACATGGGTCAAAGCGATTACGAGTCCATATTAATTTATCAAGAAATGTTTTTAACAAAGAAAAAAGCTTTAGCTCACGCAAAAGATGTTATAGTAAACGCTAAAAAACCAAGACTAGAAAGAGTATTATAAATAAAAGCCACAGAGGGGCATCAATGTCCCTCTGTTAAAACGTAAACCATGAAAGAGAAACTAAAGACAAGGGCATCAAGTAAAAAATGCAACGAAGAACAAGCTCTACTAGAGTTGAAAGTAATAGGCTTAGGCTATAAGAGTTGCTTTGATTACATCTCACAGCATGGAGCAATGAGCTTTAGGAATAACATATTAGCAAATTAAAACAATAGAAACTATGAAATTAAAACTTGAACACTTAGAACCTTATTTGTATTATGGCTTAACTTTTAAAGGAAAAAGAAAAGGCTACTTTAGTTTTGATAAAGAGATAATGACTTTTTGTTCATTAGATTTGGACGGAAGATGGCAAGAATTTAAACCAATACTAAGACCATTATCTGAAATCACAAAAGAGATCAATCAAAATGGGAAAACTATAAATATTGATCTTATTTCTTTTAAACTTTTAGGCGGGAGATTTCTTAGTGAAGTATTAAAAGAAGGAAAATTAATAGATGAATTACCTCACGGACTAGTTTCTGTTTTATACGAGTATCACTTTGACGTATTTGGATTAATAGAAAACGGATTAGCTATTGACATTAATACACTTAACAACTAAAACTATGAGCTACGAAGACGATACACTAATAAGACTAAGAAGACAATACTCTAAAGACGAAACAGTCGCAGCGATAAGCAAAAAGCTATCAGAAGCAGAATATAAGAACGGAGAGTTACAAAGTCAGATAGATGAGCTTAAGTATTTACTTCAAGATTCCGAGAACTTATTTAAGCTAAGCAATAAAGAAAATAATAAACTTAAAAATACTGTAGAAAAAATAAACGAAAGCTTTAAACATACATTTTTATACAAATATCAAAAGGGTAAGATTAAAAACTTTGAAGAAAACTTTGAAAGTAAAAAGATTGAAAATCAAAAACTACACGAAAAAATCTATAATTTAAATCTAGAACTTTTAAATTCTAAAGTGGTCGAATAGCACCACTTTAAAAAAAATAACCATGGAAGAGATAGAACAACTACTAGCCAAACTAAAGAAAGACCAAGAAGTATTATATGATGACTTCAAGGAGCAAGTGTTAAGAGCTTACTCAGGTCAGCAAAAGAAATATAAGGATGAGAGCTTTGAAAGTCTTAAAAACATTATAGTTTCTATTTTTGGGATACCAGATCTTTTTGCAAAAACAAGGTTACAAAAATATGTAGCTGCTAGATCATGCTTTGATTACAATTTAAGATTAGATGGATACACTCTAAAAGAAATAGGAGCAGAAACCAATAGAGATCATTCTACGGTTTTCCATTCAATTAAAAATTATGAAACACTTAAAAATGTTACTCAGTATAAAACCAAGTACGAAATCATAATAAACTTGTACGCAAAGTATAAGAGTGAAAGCTTTTGCGATGTATGTGGGAGCAAAGATATTATAGAATCACCATCAATGGGTTTAAATTGCAATAGATGCAACCCACTTTAATAATTAATAACAATAAGATAAATACAACGAATCATGGTAAAAAAATTAGAATTTACAGAAGTTGAACAAGGTATAGTTACTGAATTATTAAAAAACATTGGTTCTAGACTTCTTAAAAAGATGGATAAAGGTGTTGAAGCTCCAACGGTATCGGGTAGTATGAATATACAAACAGAAGGTAGAGTAGTAACATTTGAAATAACAGCTAAAAAAGAAGAATCATGAAAACAATCAAAAGACTATTTATAAAAATACACAGAGAATTAGAACTATGGGCTGAAGCTATAGCTCAAATTAAGTAAATAAAAAAATCATGTCAAAATATAAAGTTACAATAGCTCAAACTTGGAGTGAAACTGTGATAGTAAATGCAAAAACACCACAAGAAGCAAGAAAAAAAGCATGGAAAAAATACAATCCAAAAAAAATGAATCATACTTTTGATTTAGAAAAGGAATAACAATAATACATCGAATTAGTATAAATAAACCGAATCATGGCACAAGAATTTTTACAAGCCTTTGCATTAGTAGGGATAGTTTTATTTCTGTTTGGATCATTAGTATTTATTGTATTAACTGCAGTCTTTAAGTTTTACAAAAAAAATAAACCCTATAAAAAAAATCATGATGTTAATAGATACTAAGTTTAAGATTGGAGATTCTGTTTTTTTAATTACCGATACAGAACAAAAAAAAAGAATGGTAACTGGTTACTACATAAGAAGCCAAAGCATAACTTATTTATTGAGTTGTGGCACAGAAGAAAGCAGTCATTACGATTTTGAAATTACGGAAGACATTAACATACTAACAAGAAACTAAGCATATTAAAAAAAAAGGTTAACTTTGAGATAATCAAATAAGCCTAAATGAATGTACTCAGCTTAATTTCAGAGAACCACAAAGAATGGATTAACGTTTGCAAAGTGTTTGGAGTAACTGACTACCCAGAAGATATAGTGCAGGAAATGTATATTAAGATTTCAAAGTCTAAGATAGTCACAGAGCTAAATTATAAGGGATATGTATATGTTACCTTAAGAAATCTATGCTTTGACAGCCACAAAAAAAAGGAATTTAACTTTGAGATAGATAATAACCGAACGGAGGACAGCTTTAAATCTGACGACCACCTGCATTGGATAGACATACAAAAGGCATTGCACGAGCTTCCTTACTTTGAAAGACAAGTAATACAGCTACATAAGATTGAAGGCATTAGCCTTTGCGAGATAGAGCGAGAAACAAGCATTTGCAGAGTAAAGATGATGCGAGCAAAGAACAAAGGAATAGAATCACTAAAACTAAGATTAAATAAATAACTATGGAAGAGAAATACGAAGCACAAATTAAATACCTAGATAGGAAAATAGAGAAACTAAAGTTTTGTATATTTGTATTAAACTAAAAACATTAAAGATGAAACAGGTTCGATTCCTGAAACCCTTATAGCATTAAAGTTTCGATAGCTTTATAGTAAATCAAAACAGGTAGTTAGGTTCTCAATGGTGGGGTGCTTTGTAAGGTAACAACTCGGAAAGACGAGCTTTTTTTATTAAACTAAAAAAATAAACATTATGATTAGACCACAAATAGACGAATGCGAACATGTAAAAGACGAAATAGTAGATTTAAGAAATAAACACTTTAAAGAAACGGGCAATTCTTTTACGGAAGATAATGAAAATGCAAGCTGGGAGTATGTAAATTGGCTTGAAGATAAGATATTAAAAGAACAAAAAAAAAGTTTAAAGAATTAGTAGATAAATATGTAAATCTAATGATAAAAAACCCTTCACAAGCAAGATTGTTTTTAAACGATTTTTATAAAGAAATAGAAAAAAATGGCATCATACACTAAAGAAAACAAAGACTTAATTCTAAACAACATCTTTGATGACATAACACAAGGCTTAGCAGTAAGGAATGCAATTAAAAAAGAGAACATATCTTTCTCAACTTTCTATATTTGGTTAGATGATGATGAAGATAAATCGAAACAATACGCACGCGCAACTGAGATAAGAGCTGAAGCAATGGCCGAAGATATTTTACAAATATGTGATGCTTTTGAAAACGATGTAGTACTAGATCAAGAAGGCAAAGAGATAACCAATCACAACGTTATTCAGAGAGACCGACTAAGAGTAGACACCCGTAAATGGCTAATGTCAAAGATGATGCCTAAGAAATACAGCGATAGACAACAGATTGACCATACTACTGATGGCAAATCTTTAAACACTCCACTAATGAATTTAGACCCACTTAAAGTAAAAGACTAAACTTATGAAAATAGATAAAATAATAGGTTACATATTGTCAGGAATATTATTTACACTATACGTATTTATTTCATGGGTGCTTTTTTTTGGATTAATATACTTAATAGATAGATAGTTGTCTCTATCCTGTGGAGAGGTAGCACCAAACGTCTATAAACAGTACAAACTAAAAATAAAACACTATGCCTAATACATTAGAACCCGAGGATATAGTTTGGACTCATCTTAAACATCTTACACTTACTACGCAATCTCACTTTGCAAGTAGATGTGAAGAATTTGGAATACAATGGGAACAACTCACAAATAGAGATGGTCATGGATGGGTAGGTAAAGCAAAAAACTATTATTTTATAGACAACGTTGAAAGATAGTTTACAGATATTCAAGAACTTTGCGATTGTTGGAATGAAAGAAATAACTTCGATGATCCTAAAAATGAAATAGTCTGGGTAAAAAAAATAATACCAATAGTTAATATTAACAAGTTCCAAGAAATATAAACTAGCCTTTGATTAACCCAACCACAGCACTAAGGAAAATAGCCGCAATGATTAAGCGGATAAAAGTAATCCAAGGCGGCCAAGGTGCTGGAAAGACCTTTAGCATACTAATGCTTATAATAAATCATGCAAGCAGTAACGAAGGTTTAGATATTTACATAGCATCAGCAGAGCTTTCCAAAATGCGTATCACAGTAATAAAAGATTTTGTTAAGATTATGCGACTATTTGGAATCTTTGACCGCAACAGTTGGAAGGGTGGCAAAGAATACGAATTTAGGAACAAAAGTAAAATCACATTTATAGGCTTGGATAAGGAGGACATAGGAAAGGGGTTAAGGTCGGATCTTATATTCCTAAACGAAGCAAACAAAACAAGCTTTGAGACTTACAGAGAATTAACCTCACGAGCCAAACAAGTTATATTAGACTATAACCCTAATAGTGAATTTTGGGTTCATACTGAGATAATAGATAGAGAGGATTCGGAATATATTGTTCTTACTTATAAAGATAACGAGTATCTAGGGAAAACAGAAATAAAAGAAATTGAGCTTAACAGGTCAAAGGCTTATATTAATTTAGACCTTCAAAACTTAGATATAGTTAATAACGTAAAATCAAAGTATTACCAGAACAAATGGCAAATCTACGGACTTGGTAAAATAGGATCAAACCCTAATAGAATATTCTTTTGGAATAGTTGCACCGTTGAAGCTTATCAAAACTTTGATGCCCCTGTTTACTATGGTGTTGACTGGGGAACGGTTGACCCCTTAGCTATGATAGAAGCTAAGTATAGCGACGGAAGACTATTCTTAAGAGAGTTAAATTATAAATCTGAGAATCAAATAAGAGAAGGTCTTAGCACCGCGATGAATAAGCAATTACAAGACGAAGACGAAGGACTTATAAAATGGTTATTTGCACAAAAATATATTAATAAAAACAGGCCTATAATTTGCGATAATAACAGAGTTGAGAAGATCAAGGCATTACGATCAATGGGATTTGATTACGCACTAAGAGCAACTAAGACAAAAGGTAGCATATTAGACGGTATAGACATCTTAAACGGATTAGAAGTATATTATACTCAAGACTCAAATAACATCGACACAGAGCAAAAGAATTACAGTAGAGTAATCGATCGCTACAATGTAGTATTGGAAGAACCCGAAGACAAAAACAATCACTTAATGGATGCAGTTCGTTACATTGTACTATTCTTAAGGAAAGAAGGAATAATTAAAAACATTTAAAATGAAGCAAAGAATAAACTACATAGTACAAGAGCTAATAATATTTGGAATATACTGCGGTGTTTTCTTTTTATGCTTATTACTTGTATCGACTGAATTAATACAGAATATAGGCTTATCTTTAATCCTTGGAGTCTTTGCAAAGTTGCTCGACTCTATTAATCGTAAATAAATAAAACTATGACACCAACAGAATATCTAATAAAAAAGAATATTATATTTAAAGAAAAGACCGATTTAATAATTGGCTTCAATAACGGAACAAAAGAAAGTTTAATAAATCTTTTAGAAGGGTATCATAAAAGTAAATTAAAAGAATACATCAAATCAGAATAAATAAAACTATGGAATCAATGAAAATATTAAGAGAAGCTTTAGAGAATGCCTCTATGGAGTTTAAAAGAGCAACTGATGCTATGAGAAAACTACAAAAAACTCAGTACGCTAAACCTAAAAGTAATTTTCATAATTAAATACAGTCTATGAAAGTAAACTGCATATACTGCAATAAGTCTACTAAGGTAGAACAAACCACAGGACAAGCACAATGCAGAGGATGCCACCAGATAATTGAGTACAAGGATCTGGTGGCTTATAAGATAACGCCTAAAGAATTAAAATAAAACATTATGACATATTGGAAAGAATACTATATGTTAGGGAATGCATTTAAATATCGTTTTCAAATAATAAACAACTGGCATGAATTTAAAACAGAAGATTGGTATTTAATTGCAATATTTAGAAAATATTATAATAGAAATTATTCATATTTCTTTTGTCTTTTTGGATTTCAACTAAGAATGTATAAAGTACATTAATTAAAGAATTAAAATAAAAGACCTACATAATAAATAAAAGTGTAACTTGCAAGCATTGTTTAAACAAATTCGGGAGCATGCCTGTAAATACAGAAGATTAGTATATTAGATTCTTTCTTTGGTAACCGATTTTCAAGGCTTTACCGACAAGATACTTCAATAGATAGGGTAAGAGGCTTAGACTTCATGCCTTACACACCAAACACAGCTTACAACGATTACAAAGAAGAAGCGGCCAAACTAAAGGTTATCCTTAACAATCCAGCATTCTTAACAATAGTTAAAATGAACTGTGATCTTTTTTCGTTGGGTAAAATATTAGTCAAAGATGAAAAAAACGAGACTATACCAAATCATCCACTCAATCAATTACTATCACAGCCTAATCCATTTCAAACAACCCGCCAACTTAAGTGGGATTATATGTTTTGGTTAATGATGGGTAACGCTTATCTATTCGCTGAGAGCTTTGCTACAGCAGAAAACAACATTCTTTATTTTCTTAATCCTTCAAAGATGAAGTTTCCAAAGGAAATGAATGAGCAAGGGGATAAACTATTCTTATCTAAAGTTAACGCTGACAAGTTTAAGGATAACAAAATTAAATATAAGTACGATAACGGAGACGAAACTAGTATCGTATTTAATAAACTAATACACTTCACAGATTTAACATCTTCTACAAGTCAATGGCAAAAAGGATCTAGTGTTATAGATGCTCTTTATAAGGTTTTATCTAATTCAGAGCTTGCATTAGATTCAAAAAACACAAACTTATTATTTTCTGGAAAGTACATGGTAGCTGGTAAGGTAGGCGAGAACGACCTTGACAACCCTATGATGGGCGAAGGTGAGAAGAAAGACATTGAGCAAAAGACAATGCGAAATAAGCCAGTTACCGCCATTAAATCAATGATTGACATTAAGCGTTTTGTTGAAGACATGAATAAGCTTAAGCTAGATGATGCTTATATGCAGGATGCTTTTAAGATTGGTCGCATTTATGGCATACCTAAAGACGTAATCGAAGCAAATGTTAGTGAAGGTTCTACTTATGAAAACCAGGAAAAGGCCAGAGGTAATCACGTTGATTATGTAATGAGTCCAAAGGGAGAGGATTTTGTAGATGAAATAATGTTAAGATTTAATTTTAAGGGTGAGGCAACTATGGACTGGTCGCATTTGCCATTTAATTATTTCAGTAGAATGCAAAAAGAAGAAAGCGAAAAGAGAAAATCAGAAGCTTTGCTTAATCTATTGCAAGCTGGTGTAAGTGCAGAAGATGCAGCTTTACAGTTAGGTTATAACTTTAAAAACGAAATTAATTATGAAGGATCAAATACACAAGCTACAGGCTCAAGTGGACAAGGCAACCAGTAGTAAGGAAAAGACAGTATTATTAAAAAAGATTAGAAAGTTAAAGATGCAATCAGTAATACAAAAGTAAAATATATGTTTTGCAAAGAATTAAATAAGGAATTTGAAAGTAAGGAACTGATGTTTGCTGAATTAAAAGCTAACAAAAGTATGATTATAGACGAAAAAAAGGCTACTATAAAAACATCTGAAGATAACTTACTAGGGTTCTATAACAAAAAAACAGGAGCTATTAAGGGAATTCCAGATATGGATGATGATTTCATATATGCTGTTATAAGTAATACAAACTTCATTGATAGTCATAAAGACGTTCACATGGACGGTTCAATGACAAAAACAGCTAAGGAGCAAAACAGGAAAGTTTATTATGTAGCTGACCATGAATTGAAAGTAGATAATATTATTGCAACGCCTAAAAATGTTGAAATAGTTTTAATTAAATTAGACTGGAAGGATTTAGGAAAAGAGTTTGAAGGTAAAACAGAAGCCTTTATATTTAAAATAGAGAAAACTAAAATAGTACATAAGAAATTTAAGCAGTTAATCGATTCAGGAGAAAGCCTTCAAAATTCTATAAGGATGCAATATCTTAAAATAGAAATGGCCGTTAATTCTGAGGATGAAGAACTAAAAGAGGAATATAAAACATATTTAAAAGTATATCCAAAGATAGCAAACAAAGAACAAATCGATAAGGATGGGTATTTCTTTGCTATAATGGAACTTAAAATAATATTAGAAGGCAGCGCAGTTTTATTCGGAAGTAATGATGCAACGCCAACAAAAATAAGAGAAGCCGTTAATAATGACACTTCTTTAGACGAGCCGCCAAAAGGCACTCAACAAAAGAGCATACACGAAATGCTCAGTAAAGTAAGTTTAATTTAAAAACAAAAGTAATGGCAGAAATGACAGTAGAAGAAAAAGAAGTAATCATTAACGACTTAGCGGCCAAAGTAAAGCAGGCCAGTAAGGAGGATATGGATACATTCAAAGAAGCTTTAGGAAAGCTAGACGCTAAAGCGTTAAATGATTTGCTAGAGAAAGATTTGGCTGATAAAGAATCAGTTCAAAAGCTTAACGATCTTATCGTTGAAATGAAGGAAAGCATTAAGGAGCTTAAAGACAATGCAGACTCTAAACCAGATGGAAAAAATCCGCTCGTAAAAGAGATTAAGGAAAAGCGAGAAGAAATTAAAGGCATCCTTAATGGCTTGAAAAATGAAGTACAACTTAAGGCTAACGTAACACGTGCATCTATTGTAGATAACACCGAATCGGTAAGACTTGGTACAATCGGTCAATTAGGTGTAAAGCGTAGAGCATTGTATGACTACTTTAGTAAGTTTCCTGTAGGAATGGGAAATCACAACGGTACAATTTCCTACATTGACTGGGATGAAGATAGTATTACTAGAGCAGCAGCCGCAGTAGCAGAAGGTGGAACGTTTCCAGAAAGTACAGCAGCTTATAAAGAATATTCAGCTAAGCTTAAAAAGATTGGTGATACTTTACCAGTAACGGAAGAATTTGGAGAAGATGAAGTATTGGCAGCAGCCGAGCTTAACAACTTCCTGGATGTTAACGTTAAAACGGTAATTGATTCACAAATTGCAACAGGAGATGGCACAAGCAATACCTTAGATGGTTTATTTAATCAGTCCCCAGCTTATACAGCAGTAGCTTCTAGTATTCAAGATGCGAACATTAAGGATTTAGTTCGTAAAATGAGAACTGCAATCGTTAAGCCTAGAGGTTCTAAATATGCACCTAACTTTGTTGCGGCCAATTCAGATGTAATTGATAGTTATATCTTAAAGAAAGATGCAAACAACAACTATATATTTGACTTAAATACTGGTCAAATTGCAGGTTTAGACATCGTTGAAGATAATAACCTTGCAGATGACACTTTAGTAGTTGGTGAAGGACGTTTCGGTAGAATCTATGAAATGGGAGGTATCACACTTTCAGAAGGTTTAGTCGGTTCTCAATATACAGCAGACCTTAAAACAATCAAAGCGAGAGCTAGACTATTATTTTTAATCCGAGTTGTTGATAGAACTGGATTCTTAAAGTCTACAGGAATTGCAGCTGACTTAGTAACACTTGCTTCAGATCCAGTATAGATCATGGGCAAAGGGGATATTAAGATAGTATTCACAGAGGACTTCGCTGTCCATAAGAAAGATAGCGAAGTTACTTTAAGCCGAGATTTAGCACACATTTGTTTAGGCAAGAAGGTTGCTAAAAGATTGGTTAAAAGTATTGAACCTATAGAACCAAAGCAAACAAGAAAAAAAAAGAGTAAATGATAACAGATATTTCATATTACAAAGGGAGTCGATTTATTCCTAACATATCTCAAGAAGATGAGAATGGATTAGCAGGGCAAACCATTAACAATAATGCGGCCTTGTTATTGACTATTGCAGAATATGAAATATCTTTTTTATCAGATGCTTTTGGGTTCTACGAAGCAAAAACAATTCTAGAACAATTAAATACAGATGGTACTGTAAAGACTAGTGCTGATCAGAAATATAAGGACTTGATAAATGGTGATGCAAGTATAAAATGGAGAGGGTTACGCTATGAGGTTGCAGGAGTTAAGCAATCTATGGTGGCCGACTACGTTTATTCTAACTATGTGAGGGAAACAGAAACAAGGCTAACACAGCTAGGAAACACAGTAGACCAAGCAGAAAAAGCTCAAATTATATCAAGTACTAATAAGTACGTGCAAGCATGGAGACGTATGTATGAGTTAAGGAAGTCAAGGGATTATTATTACCGGTATTATTTATCCAGGGATGAAAAGACTTTGTATGATTTTATTTCAGAAAACGCAGGTTTTAGTACAGAATACTTTAAGTTTTATGAGAATCTAAACAGTTTAGGGATATGATTGAAGCCGAATTAATACTAGAAGATGGGTTAAAACCTTTAATTACTTCAAGTGACATTGGCCTTTATCATTATGGTTCAGAAATGGAACTAATTAAGGTCTTTTCAGCTAATGCGGTTAAATATCCTATAGTTTGGCTAGTAATGCCAATCGAAGGAGCTAATCTAGAAAGTATTTACAAAAAAGAAAAAAATACTACATTGAGATTAATTTTAGCCACATCTAGCCAAAAGGAATGGTTCAATGACAAGCGGAATGAAGAAACCTATAAAAAGGTACTTGTACCGCTTTGCAATAAGGTAGTTAAAACAATAAATGAATTTAGATTTATAGATGTATCATCTAGTGAGTTTAAGATTCAAAAGTTGCACAATTACCACAGAACCGACTTAGGAAGTAGAAATGATCCACAAAAGAGAACCGCTTTAGATTATTGGGATGTAATTATTTTAGAATTTGATGCAAGGATTAAAAAAATATGTTAATTAAAAATACAAAAAAATGATAGATTTAAACGCCAAATCTTGCTTAGATGACAAGAAAGGCACAGGCCTAGCGGCTTGTATTGTAGAGCTAGGATTCCCAAGAGGATTTATTCGTACCAATAGAAGTTGGAGCGAAGTAATATCCTCAGGAACACTAGACAAGGAGTACTTTGTTAAGGAAGTACAAAAGATGAACTTTGTTCCCTTTATTGGAGCTGCTGACTTTGCTAGTAACACAGCAGAAGCAACCACACAGGAATCGGCTAACGGATTGTTAAGAACCATTAGAAACGGTAAGCCAATGATGGACTTTACTTACTGGAAGGGCTACCCATTCCATAAGATAGCATCTAGTTACAACAGCTATGCTAATGGAGATGTAATTCTAGTATTTGAAAATGCTATACTTGTAGTAGAATCATTAGCAGGAGATACAATAAGTGGATTCAAATTAGGAATGCAAAACGCATCTACATTTAGTTTCAACGATGGAACTAATGGAGAGCAAGTAACAGTTGGTATTCAGCTACAAGATGAAAACGAATTTAATCTTAGAGGTCAAATAATCACTAATGAAACTTTAGGTTTTAATGTAGGTGAAGATTTGCCTTCTATTATTGATTCAGTTATTACTTTAGAAACGCCATCCGTAGGAACTGCATTGAACGCGTCCATAGTAGCAGAAACCAATTCAGCTTTTAACATTAAAGGTTTATTGGCTTCTAATTTCAGAATCATAATCGAAGGGGCAGCAGAAGCACCAGCATCCGTAACTTATAGCGATGTAACTAACAAATATGTATTTGTGACTACAACTACTCTATCATCTACAGATACAGTTCAAATAGAGCTATATGATAGTGATGAAAGCTTAAATGTTGCGGTTGTTGAAGATCAACTTTATAATGGAATTTCAGCAGTTGGAACTGTATCTTAATAGTTAAGTTTTTATTAATCTAATAAAGTAATTATAAAATGGAAGTAGCAAATGAAACAGTAGGCACAGGATTAAAGGTTGTGAATTTCGGACAAGCAATTAGTGCATTAAATGATGGTAAACGTGTTCGCAGAACTGAATGGCATAAAGAAGCAAAATTTATATTTATACAAGTTCCTTCTCAAGTCCCTGCTAATATTGTACCTAAGATGACTTCATTACCTCAATCCGTTAAAGATTATTTTGCATGGACTTTTACTGAAGAAAGCAATGAGCAAATTGATGCAATCTATTACGAAAATCAACTTGCATTAGTAGGTTTAAGTAATATTGTTACAAGTTGGTCGCCTTCAACAGTAGATGCAATGTCTAATGATTGGATTGTTTTAGATTAATTTAAAGTAAGCGTGTTAAAACACAATTTTATTAACATAAGGCGGTCTAATACGCCGCCTTTTTTATTGTAAATTATGGAAGTAGGTAAAGTAAGTTTTTCAGATAAAGGCTTTAAAGATTTTGAAGGCCTAACGAGACAAGAACAAAAGGTATTTCTTAAGAGTAAGATGCCATTACAAATTAACTTTGACAAAGAGCTAAAAAATATACAGTATGCCAAGCGCAAAGGAGTTGAAAAAAAGGCTAAACAAAGTAAGCAAGTTAAATCTTTTACAAAAGGAAGTGGAGATGATAGTTTTGACGGACACCAAAATAAGGAATCTAAAGAGGGATGAATTTGAAAGCGGTTTAAATCCAGATGGAAGTGCAATAAGTCCAGCTTATAGAAGCGAATCGTATAAGGCATTTAAACAAAGCAAAAATCCAAAGGCAGGTGGCCAAGTTGACTTAATTTTCACAGGCGCATTTGTAAATCAATTATTTCAAAAGTCTTTAGGCAATTCAAAGTTTATATTTGATAGCCAGGACGAAAAGACAAGTATGTTAGGCGGCAAATATGGCAAAAGAATATTTGGATTAAACAAAGAGACTTTCCTAGAATTACAAAAGACAGATTATAGGGATAAGTTAGTAAAAAGATTAAAGCAAATCTCAGGATTATGATACTCACAGAACACAAAGCAAAGGATTTTTTCAAAGCTCTAGAGAGTGGAGAAACTAAATATTTGGGTGTAGATAATCATAAAGAACTATTTGAGCAGTTATATGATGAATTCTTTGAGCAAAGAAATGACCAAAACAGTTTATCAAAGATTAAAGGCGCGGTAAGAATTGAAGGTCTTAAGCACAAATTAGCATTTTTAAATTATGCTTACACCGTTATAGACGAAATACCGTTAAACGGTAGGCACATATTAGAGGTTGAGAACGCTTTAGAACTCACAGGGATAAAGATAGACCTATCTAAGCCTAAAGAAGCACTAGCAACGATTAAAAGAACCATAAACGTAACTGAAAACCTTATTGAAATATCCAAAGATAATTCAGAGGATAAGAAAGTGAGTTTTGACTTTACGCAAACCATTGTAGCCTTTGAAAATATAATGGGATTTGCAATAAGTGAGGATATAAGTATTGCTAAATTTTTAGCATACGAAAAGCAAATGATAAATAAGATTAACGAGTCAAAGAAGAAAAAATAAATGGCTGAATTTATAGAAGTATTATCAGAGAAAGCAAAAAAAGACATTGACAAACTAATTAAGAAATTAAACATAGTTGCTACCGAGGTTAATACAATAAATAAGGCATTTAAGAGCGTTAAAGTACCTAGTGCTGCTACTAAGCAAATAAACAGAACCCGTAAAGCTACAGCAGGACTAAACGCAGAACAAAAGGAAGCAAAAAGACTATCTCAAACACTTGCAAGGGAAAAGGCTAAACTTTCTAAAGCCACAGGAATACAAGCACAAGGAGTTGCAAGATTAAGATTTGAGAATAGGGAAGCTAATAAAAAAACTAAAGAAGCTGCTATATTAAGTTCACGACTTGCTAGTGAATATCAAAAGCAACAAATAAAACTAACTCAATTAATAAGAGTTCAGCAAGATTTAATGCTTAAGCAACAACTTGGTAATAAGTTAAGCGCAAAAGAAGCTGCTGCACTAAAAAGAACAACCGCAGCCATAAATCGTAAAGATGCAGCCTTAAAAAGAACTGATGAAAGCGCAGGTAAATTTCAAAGGAGTGTAGGTAATTATAGAAAAGGGTTAGGTGGTGCAATGGGCGCAGTTCGTTCAATGACAGCCGCCCTTGGTCTTATGGGCGGTGCGTTTCTTGCAGTTACAGTGTTTCGTGATGCTTTTAAGCGTATAAGAGACTTTGATAAGTCAATGCAAAATCTAGCTGGTATTTTAGGCGAAACTCGTAAAGAGCTTAGGACATTAGAAACTGACATTATTAATGTTGCTGGGGTATCTGTAAAAACATCTAATGAAGTTGCAGACCTAGCCACATCACTTATAACATTAGGTAAAACAAAAGACGAAGTTAGATTATTACTAAGGCCTGTTAATAATTTAGGTATAGCTCTACAAACTACAGGCGCACAAGCTGGTGAGTTGCTTGTACAAACTTTAAACGCATTTAACAAATCTGCTTCAAGTGGTCAAGAATATGCAGATATTATCGCAAAAGTTAGAACTTCTACAGCTTTAGATTTTGAACGAATAAAAGATGCTTTAGGCTTTTTAGCACCGACAGCAAATGTACTTGGATTATCTTTTGAACGAACCGCAGCTATACTAGGTACACTTAATGATAACTCAATAAAAGCAGCAAGAGCTGGTCGATTAATGAGTTCTTCTTTTGCAAGATTAAATAAGCAAGGTATAAGTTTAGATGAGGCATTAATAGAAATTAATAACTCTACAGACAGGCTTGGAACTGCTACAGAACTCTTTGGCGTAGAAAGTTTTACATTGGGTATTATTTTAGCGGATAACATCGAGAAAACAAATGAATATACAAAAGCATTTGAAAACGCAGGAGGGTCATTAGAAGCACTTATAAATGAGCAGTTAAAGGCTTTAGATGCAGAATTAGCAATATTAAATTCCAATTACGAAAGTTTTATTTTAAAATTAGATAATGGTAATGGGCCAATAGCTGAAACTGTAAGAGGTTTAGTTTCTATGGCCGCAGCAGTTATAGGTGTTCTTGATGCTCTTGCAACTTCAGATCAAGATAAAAGATTTGCAAGGTTTGATGAAATACTAGCAGAAAGAGAAAAAAGATACATTGGGTTAGGAGATGCAGCTAAAGATTTTGCAAAAATAGAACAAGAATTAGCAATACAAGCTAATTTAGATTTAATCCGAGATTCAACTAGAATAACAAATGAACTTAATAAAATAAAAGAAGCTTCTAAATTTGAGTTATTACCTGGTATAGGTTCTGAAAAATTGCAAAAAGAATTAGATGAGATTAATATGCGTTATGTAGAAAACAAAGCAATTATAGAAGCGACTACAAATGTATTATTAGGTAATACGCAGGAATTAGATAAAAACACAGAAGCAACAGAAGAAAATTCGGAAAGTAAAGACGTTTTAAATAAGGTTTTAGAAGGTACTGTTAAATTCTTTGAAGATATAATATCAGGATTAGAAAAACAACAAAAAGAAACCGCAACAACTAGGAAAGAATGGCTTAAATACCAAACCCAAATAGACAAGGCTAAAGACAGTTTACTCGATCTTAATCGTGAGTTAATGGGAATGGAAGACCAAACAACGGTTAACCAGATTGAGACACGTGGGGCGGTTGATATGCAAACAGGAGATCCATTTGATTCTACTAATTTAGGATTAGAAAAATTTAACGAAAATACAAAAGAAGGTCAAGAAAATACACAAAAACTGATTGACTTGCTGGACAAGTTAGCGGCTAAGGATATAATTTTTGACCAATTAAAAGGTTTAGGAGATTTACTAAACATAGATACAAGTATTCTTGAAAAAAGTTTTGATGTTATTACAGATAAGAACGCTGAGATGTCTGATAAGATAATTGCAGGAGCAGAAGCAACTGGAACTATACTTACTGGAATTGGAAGAACATTAGCACAAGATGAACTAATAAGAATAAATAATGAAATTCAAGCAAACGATAGAAAGTATGCTCGTTTAATTGAAGCTGCTCAAGGCGATACAGAGCAGCAAAACCTACTAAGAGAAGAGCAAGAAACTAAAAGAAGGGCTTTAGAACAAAAAAGAATAGAGCAACAAAGAAAAGGAGCATTATTTGAAATTGCAGTTAGTACGGCCGTAGCAATAGCAAAGACGTTTGCAACGCTTGGTTTTCCTGCTGGTGTTTTGCCAGCCGCAGCAGTTGCAGCAATAGGAGCAGCACAAGCTGCAATAGTAGCAAGTAGACCAATGCCAGAATATAAGAAGGGAAGAAAAGGCGGTAAGGAAGAATATGCTATACTTGGAGATGGACATAAGGAAGAGGCAATTCTAGGCAAAGACGGAAGCCTTAAAGGCATTTCACCAGATAAGCCTACAACTATGCACTTAGACAAGGGAGATAGTGTAATACCTTCGCTTAATCATTCTATTGCTAGAACTGCAATACTTGATTCAATTACAATGAATGCAAATAAGATGAGTCCTAGTAGTGATACGCAAAACCAAATTAACGCAATGCGTAATGAGAATTCAAGACTTAAAAAAGATATTATAGGATCGTTAAGAAATGCTAAATTTGTAAATAAGAACAGCACCACATTTGATATGGGCCATCAGTTTAAATTACTAAAATACAAAGGTAAATGAATTACCCACAAGTAAGATATTATTTAAGTTCTGAGTCAATAGGTAGAGTTTTATTACAATTCGAACCCATTAACTGGAATGAGGACGGAAAGCAATTAGTTAGGAATACTGAAAACTGGGGTGTAGTCACTCAACTATCTAATGATTTGATATTTGTAAAGGACGGGAGGCAATTATTACAAAGCATTTACGATGGTTTTGGTACTGAAGTAGATGTAGTTTTAGAAAGATTTGTTATTGAAAATATAGAAGAAAGTTATGAGCTAGATTATAGGGGTAACTTAGATATGAAAACTTACTCTTTAGACGATGAAAAGGTTAGTGTTCAATTTCTTACGGGAGGTTTACAAAGTTTGGTAGAAAGCCAATTTAACGAAGCTTACGAGCTACAAAGAAAAAGCGATATAAATGGTAACCAAATTACGCCTTTACAATACGATACTATTTACTGGGAGGGTAGAAGGATATTTTTAGAAAGCTTAGCGGAAACAGCAAAACCACCAGAAGGTACTATATTATCAACTTCAGTTCAAAACGATGCACAAATATTTTCAAGAAACATAAACACTTTCCAGGTTTATGAAAGCGATGATTTAGAAATTACTGATGCTTTTAACGTAGATCTATTTAACCTATCGCCTTATTCAGATGTTTACGAAGCACAAGGAATAGAAAAGCCAAATGCAGGATCTTTTTTTAAGATTAATACTTCCGAAGTCGATGATTATTTTAACTTTAAAATAGCTTTTGCATCTAATCATGGAAATGGATTTTATAATGAAGTTAGCGATTCAACTGATTATGCTTTAAAAGTTGCTTTAGTTTATTATAATAGAATAGAATCACAATGGGAATTTGATAGAAAACGAGACTTATCTTTTATCACAGATTTTGCTGGAAGAACTAGATTTTCTTTTAATACATCAGGTACAGTCCTATTGTTAGCAGGACAAGCTCTTGCACTATGCCCTTATATTAGTAGAATTACTACACCTACTGTTTTTAGTACTGGAAGAATGAATTTCTTTAATATACAATCAAGTATAAAATTAGAAAAAAATAGCACCTTCCAACCAACAGAATTTAAAGGCATAAGATTATACGATGCTTTTGAGAGAATGTTAGAAATATACACAGGGCAAAAGAATAGAATTAGATCACAATACTTCACTAATGGAGAGTTTAAGAACGTTTTATTAAGTTCTGGTAGACAAATAAGAAATTTACCTGAATCTAGGCTTAGCGTTGAATTAAAAGACCTTTACGAAACTAACAACTACTTTAATTTAGGGTGGTCAGTTGAAACTCACAATAACAAAGAAGTCTATGTAGTTGAAGATAAAGAATATTTCTTTGTAGACTTTCCGTTAATTGATTTAGGAGAGGTTTCAAAGCTTAGAATTAGTTGCGCTGAGGAGTTTTTATATAAATCTGGTACATTTGGTAACTCAAAGGCAGGAGACTATGAGGAGATACAAGGACTGCAGGAATACAACGCATTAACAACCTATCAGACGCACTTAAAAACAGCAGACAACAAATACGAAGTAGAAGGTAAAATAAGAGCTGACTTAGTTGGAGCTGAATTAGCAAGGCGCAAAAACTTTACAGTAGCACCTACTGAAGATACAAGGTATGACGATCAAAACTTTTTATTTGATTCTAAGCTATATCAAACTAGTAAATTTACTCCTAAAGTATGGCAGGACACATTGAGCCAAAAGCCTATTTGCTACGACCCACAAAGTGCTGGAAACTTATTGTTAACACCTTTTCGATCAATGGAAAGACATAGCCTAACATTTGGAGCAGGATTAACAAAATATCCTAATCAATTTGTAAGATATTCAAGTGGAACTGGTAAAGTTGAAGTAGCTACAAAAATAGGAAGCGAGCCAATAAGATATGAAAATAGTAATATTTTAAACAGCAACCTTAAAAAACCAATTTATCAAGCAGAATATTATGAATTTGAAAGTCCTTTAAATACTTCAACACGAAGAAAGTTAAGAGAGTCAACATTTTACAATGACAGATTGATTCCTAATACAAACTTTTTGATTAAATTTACATACAAAAGACAAGATTATTATGGTTACATTGTCGAAGTTGGATTTAATGACCCGGGTACTTGGAAACTAATTAAGAAAAATCAGTAAATGAGCTATAATATAACAAGATTTAGAAGTCCAGTTCAAACAGGATCATGTCGTAATATCTTAATTGATATTATAGTTGTTAAAAGTGCTGAAAGTAGAGACTCCGATTTAATAAGTATTAGAATCCAAAGCGAAAACGGTAGCAATTCGAGGCTGTATAATTATCCTTCTGATTTTGTTTCTGCAAGTGAAAATACAATAGATAGTGTCACAACTTACACTTTACAAGTTAGTAAACAAAGAACTAACGAAACGCCAAATATTGTTGGCGTTTCAAACACGGAATCGCAAACTTTACTATTTACAAATAAACTAGCACCAGTAAGATGGTTTTTGAATAATGTAATAGTTGAGAATAGAAATGCAGTTCCTATACTTAAAAAAGACAACAGCAACTTAAGTAGTTTAGATCTTTCTTTGTTAGATTTTAAATATTCATTAGATAATAACACTTACACCAATTCGCCACCAGAAGATTTAAACGATGGAAATTATACATTATTTGTAAAAGATTATATAGGATGTACTCAATCTTTTAATTTTAAAGTTTCAAGTCCTGTTAACTACACTTTAGATTCATTTGAAGTTAGTGAGTCTTCTACACCATGCGAAACTGTTGTAGTAGATTTTATTGTAAAAAGGGGAGTAGAAAATTCAGCATTAAAAAGGGTTATCATACAACAACTAGATGGTTTTGGAGGACAAACTTATGAATATCCTGCTGATTTTATTACCACCAATTCCTATGAAGAAAATGGTTTTGTATTTTATGAATTAGAATTAATTAAAAATAGGATTCAAACCTTACTACATAGAATTGTTATAAGTACAGTTAACCAAGAAATTAAAATAGTAGGTGAAGAAAACATTCCAGTTAGATGGTTTTTAGATTCTGTAGATGTAGCTAGTATTTCACCTAGTTCATCAACAGCAAGTGGTTTTTTAGTAAAAAGTAATTCGGTTGAATTAACTAGCAATGAAAAGAATGTAATATCAATAGAAGCTTCTTTAGACGGTGTTGATTATGGCCCAAATACTATTGCAGGGATTGAGGATGGCAATTATACTTATTATGTAAGGGATAGCTTTGGATGCGTTCAAAGCCTTGATTTTTTAGTTGGCGATCCAGTTGATGAAAACCCAGAAATATTTGTTTCATTACTTAATTCAGTAAGATTCGCAAAAAGGAATAATCAAATAAGAAATACTGAAAATGAATTAAGTTATGAAGATCAAACCGATACTAATTACCAAAGTTGGTTAAATAAATATCCAGTAGGGCAAAATCTAAGATTTCAATATCAATCTAGCTATAAAGATAATGAAGCGTATCTTATTAAGGATAACGATGAAGTTATAAAGCTTAATGTTGTACAACTAACAGATAATAGAAATGTTAAGGACATAAGAGATGGAGATATATTATTTAATGGTACTGAATTATTTGTAAGTTATCCAGAAGGTGGTAATATTTA
>Ga0209414_1000391_pt1 | contig 20808 bp, 15 predicted proteins | sample LakVidmifraction_4_FD_181154 | JGI IMG/M metagenome (GOLD analysis project Ga0209414, IMG submission 181154) | Hypersaline microbial communities from Lake Vida, Antarctica - Brine Hole Two &gt;0.2 micron (SPAdes) (version 2) | ecosystem: Environmental > Aquatic > Non-marine Saline and Alkaline >... | reverse complement strand
GGCTTTTAATTTATTAAAGAAAAAAAATAGCTTATCTGCCTCAAAATACAAATTAAAAAAGGCTATTTATGAATTAGGGCCAACGGGATTTCCTTTTGAACGCTTTGTTGCAGCTATTTTAAAAAACAGTGAATATAGGGTTGAGGTAGGAAAAATTCTCCAGGGAAATTGTGTAACTCATGAGATTGATGTTATTGCTAAAAAAGATAATAAAACAATCTGGATAGAATGTAAATTTCACAACAAACAAGGCCAAAATTGTAATGTAAAAACACCTCTGTACGTACATTCCCGTTTTAGGGATATTGAAAATTTCAATAAAACAAAAAAACCTAATCCACAGCCTTTCACTGAAGGATGGTTGGTCACAAACACCCGCTTCACAACCGAAGCCCTCAAATATGGGAAATGTGCAGATCTGTATTTGCTCAGTTGGGATTATCCCAATAAAAATGGACTAAAAGACCGGATTGATCAATCAGGTTTATATCCAATTACGGTTTCAACCCTGCTCACTTCCCGGGAAAAACAATTTTTATTAAGTAGGGATGTGGTATTGTGCAGGGAATTGATAAAAGACAATTTTTATCTGGATCATTTGGAGATTTCAGAGTCCCGGAAAACCCGGATTTTAAATGAAATGGAAATGATTTGTCATTCTTCCAATAAATAAAATTTTTATGGGCGTCAAGATCAAAATACATTTTTTTGGAGCAGCCGGGACAGTAACTGGTTCTAAATTCCTTTTGGAAACCCCTAAACTCAATATACTTATTGATTGCGGAATGTTTCAGGGCCTTAAAGAACTTAGGTTATTGAACTGGGCGCCACTCCCATTTTCTCCGGATAAAATTGATGTCGTGCTGCTTACCCATGGACATCTGGACCACTGCGGATATTTACCCAGATTGGTAACACAGGGTTTTTACAATTCTATTTTTGGGACCGCTCCTACCCTCGCAATTGCAAGCGTAATTTTATTGGACAGCGCCAAAATTCATGAAGAAGATGCAGAACGGGCGAATAAGGAAGAATATACTATCCACAAGCCCGCTTTACCTTTATATTCCGTGGATGATGCCGAAAAAACAATAGAGTTATTCAAACCTATTGAGCCTAATATCTGGACTGACCTTTCCCCTGATATTAAATACCGGTTTCAAAAAAATGGACATATTATTGGCGCGACTTTTATAGAAATGGAAGTCTATGGGAAAACCTTTGTTTTTTCAGGAGATATTGGAAGGGAAAATGATGAATTATTAGACCCTCCAAACCGGCCAAGATGGGCAGATTATTTATTTATAGAAAGCACCTATGGAAACAGGTTGCATTCTGAAGAAGATGCGGATGAGATCCTGGCTGAGTCTGTTACGGAAATTATTCAAAATAATGGAAATTTGATAATTCCAAGTTTTGCTTTAGAACGGTTGCAAACCTTAATGTATAAGCTATGGAAATTGTATCAAAAAAATAAAATACCTAATATCCCCATGTTTATTGATAGTCCAATGGGTAATGAAGTATTAAATATCTTTGAAAGATTCCCAACCTGGCATAAATTACCTTTACAAGAATATAATGCGATGAGAAATCATTTCAATATAATTACCGCCTATAAAGATACCTGGAAAACCATAGACGATAAACGGTCCAAAGTAATAATAGCAGCCAGTGGGATGGTTACGGGTGGAAGGATATTAACTTATCTCAGGTATTTAATAGACAAACCTGAAAACACAGTATTGTTGGTGGGTTTTCAGGCGGAAGGAACACGCGGAAGGCAGCTACTGGAAGGAGAACATGAAATTAAGATCTTTGGCAAATATTTGCCGGTAAAGGCCAAAATCGATGACATTCAAAGCCTTTCAGCTCATGCCGATCAAAAAGGGCTCATAGATTGGGTGAGCGACATAAAGAATATTCCCGAAAAAGTTTTTATAATTCACGGAGAGAAAATGGCTTCGGATGCGTTGCGTCTTAAAATTAAAGATATTTACAACTGGCAAGTTCATATCCCCCAATTGAATGAGACAGTAAGTATCCAACTCTAACCTATTCTGTAATAAATCAGTTCATAAATTTAAAGTACCTAAAATGATTAAAGTAAAGTAACCATCAGTTTTATTTGGAATATTAAGTTGGAACTTTTGCATAAAAATATTTTTTAAATCAACCCATTTAATGTTTAAAACTGTCATAAGTGCAGATTTTTGCGCCATCATGTCGCATTGCTTAATTCTGATTTTGAGTTATTAAAAATTATTTAGATTGGTTTAATAACAAATAAATATATCCCGGGCCAGTATGGGGATAACAAGCTCTATGCCCCTTCAAATTATGGTGTAACCTCTTAACGCATCTATTGTAAGCGGTTTTTTTGAATATTTTTTTTGAGAGAGTATTATGCAATTCCTGATTTCATTTTTTAACCGGTCACACCCAATTATATTTTAGGTTTTACTACATGTTTTTTATTATCTTTATAAAACCCCGGTATTGCCCGGTTTTTGCAAGTATGGCTGTAAATAAGCAATTCGGATAACATCCGATTAGAATTTTAATTAATCAAAAATTAAGTAATGAGAGTATTAGTAATTGGAGCAGGAAATATGGGGTTAACCTATTCTGAAGGCATGTCTACATCGATCCTTTTGAATCGGCATAAATTGATGATCTATGATAAATCCCCGGAACTGATCGCTTCATTGAGTAAAATTCCAGATTTTGATGTTTATGATAAACTAGAAGATTGTTTGCCTCAGGCAGATGTAGTATTTCTCGCGGTAAAACCTTATCACTGTGAATTTTTATTTGAAGAGATGAAGCCAATGGTAAATAATGGTCAAATTATGGTATCTATAATGGCTGGGGTTACTATTGAAAAAATTCAGGAAAATTTGGGTATTCAAAAAGTAATTCGCGCAATGCCTAACCTTCCTGCCCAAGTTGGGAAAGGGGTTACCTCCTTTACCGAATCTAAGGAAGTTTCACGTGTTGAACTTTTAATGATTAGAAACTTATTAGATACTACTGGAGAGTCAATAAAGGTAGAAAACGAAACATTTATTGATGCTTCTACCGGAATATCCGGAAGCGGTCCTGCCTATGTATTTTACTTTATGCAGGCTATGCTGGAAGCAGCCTTAAAAATGGGCTTTTCAAAAAATGACTCAAAAGTTTTAGTCAGTCAAACTTTTGAAGGGGCTGTGGAATTATTCAATCAATCTGATCTTTCTCCCGATAGCTGGATGAAACGTGTGGCTTCCAAAGGTGGAACAACCCGTGCTGCTCTGGATTCTATGGAAGACAACAATGTAAAAGAGCTCATTAAAGAAGCTGCTTATGCCGCTTTTGACAGAGCAGTGGAACTCGGAAAAGAAGAGTAATTAAAAAGCTGTTTGTAAAACAAATTAAATGGATAAAAAGAAAATAGTTGTAAAAGTTGGAACTAACGTAATAACCAACAAAGACAACAGGATTTTAGTACCTGTATTAAAACATCTCGTAGAACAAATTGCCACTTTATATGAAGATGATATTATGGTGGTGTTGGTTTCTTCCGGTTCTGCAATTGCAGGAATGGAAGTTTTGGGAGATATAAGCATCCAGGATGAATCCAAACGAAGGCAAGTATTTTCATCTGTAGGACAACCAAGGATGATGCGCCATTATTATAGTCTTTTCCACGATTATGGAATGCGCTGTGGACAGGTGCTGGCAACAAAACGGGATTTTAGCCCAGGAATACACAGGGAAAATATGATTAACTGTTATGAATCATTATTATCTGAAGGAATTATTCCTATTGCCAATGAAGATGATGCCGTTTCTGTAACTTTATCAATGTTCTCTGATAACGACGAACTGGCAAGTCTGGTAGCCGAATTAATTAATGCCGATGCTTTGATCATTCTCAGTGATACCGAAGGACTTTTTACAGGCCACCCAAATGATGAGCAGTCAAAAAAACTCAATAAAGTACAAATTGACCAGAATGTAGAGAAATATGTTCAGGAATCTGAAAAAGGTGAAGGTGAAGGCCGTGGCGGAATGGAATCTAAAATAAAAATTGCAAAGGAAACCGCCGCCAAAAATATACCTACTTATATCGCGAACGGTAAAAGAAGGAATGTTATATTAGATATTCTGGCCGGAAAATCTGTTGGAACCAAGTTTACGGTTTAATTGAGAATTGAAACTAAGGCTACAATTTTAGTTTTTAACAGCTCCCTTTATAAATGGTTAGAAAGAATGGACATTATAGGCAAGATTCAGATTGGAACAAAAATTGAACTTATAAAACAATAAAAGAACGAATAAATGAAGTTGATAGACACCAAAACCAAGAATGACGTTTTAAAATCCATGATGAATATTCTGGATAGAAGGCGTGAAGAAATTATTAAGGAAAATATAAAAGATCTTAAAGCTTTCGGGGAATCTGAAGGAGCGATGTACGACCGTCTTATCTTAAACGACAAGAAAGTTGACGGAATGATACAATCGGTTAAAGAAGTAATGGAACAGGAAGATCCGGTTGGGAAAACAATCTCACACCTGACGTTGGAAAGCGGATTGGATATCACCAATAAAACCGCCCCATTTGGCACCATCATGATCATTTATGAATCAAGGCCGGATGTTACAATTGAAGCTGCTGTTTTGGCTTTTAAAGCCAATAGTAAAATTCTTTTAAAAGGAGGAAAAGAAGCCAACCATAGTAATAAGATTCTCGAAGAATGTTGGCATGAAGCCTTAAAAGAAAACAGGTTGGAGACCGATTGGATTCGCCTGTTGCATTTGAACCGTACTGAAACTCAAGAATTCCTGAAAAATCCACCTGAAAAACTGGATTTAATTGTGCCTCGCGGAGGAGAAAAGTTAATTGGGTTTGTTAAGGAAAACGCTACTTGTGCCGTATTGATCAGCGGTCGGGGAAACAACTTCCTTTATATTTCGAAAAATGCCGATTTTGATATTGCAAAAAAAGTGATCATAAATGCCAAAACCGAAAAAATATCAGGTTGCAATGCGCTGGACAAGGTTTTAGTAGATAAAAATATTCCCGATTACGAAAATAAATTAAAGGATTTGCAAAATATGCTGAAAGAGCATAAAGTGGAAATTCTGGTTGATGATGAAGTCAAGAAAGTTCTTAAAGATGAATCTTTAATTCCGGGAGAAGATACCTGGCGCGAAGAATTTCTCGCTATGAAAATAGCAGTTGGAGCAGTTGAAGAGCTTGATGAAGCCATGAATAAGATTAATCAATATTCAGGAGGTCACTCCGCAGTGATAATCACAAAGGATAAAGATGAAGCTTTAAAATTTATGGAGCAGGTAGATTGTGCGGCCGTATATCAAAATGCTTCTACCCGCTTTACAGATGGCGGACAAATGGGAGTAGGCGCCGAATTGGCCATAAGTACCGATAAGCTACACCACCGTGGACCTTTAGGGCTTAAACAACTGGTTACAAACAAGTACTATGTATTTGGGGAAGGACATATCAGGGAATAATTTCTCTTAAATTCCATAATTTTGAAAGGTGACTTAAACGGTCACCTTTTTGGTTTTCTAAAATTATTAAAAATCTATTAAACAACTATTTAAAAGTAATAACAGCTTATTTGTAACAACCTCATGCATTTGCAGTCATATAAACAAACATCCCTGAAAGAATGAAAAAGTTGATTTATTCCCTTGCGCTTTTAACCGCCTTACATAGTTGCAAAGCTACTCAAACCCCCGAATCTTTAAGGCCTGATCCGGTAGTTGTAAACCTTAATTTGGTCAATGTCGATAATGACAAGGTGAAAATCACCGTGGATCCCGGAAAATTCATTCAAAACCAAACCACTTTCCATATTCCAAAAACAGTCCCCGGCACCTATTCCATTGATAAATACGGAGAGTTCATTGAAAATTTCAAGGCTTTTGATTATCTAGGAGCCCAATTATTGGTTGCTAAAACCGATGCTAATTCATGGTTAATAGATGATGCTGTAAATTTGGATAAAATTACTTACTGGGTAAACGATTCTTTTGATGTGGAAGGGGAAAAAGGCATATTCTCACCAGCGGGAACCAATATTGAAAAGGATAAAAATTTCATGCTCAACCTTCATGGATTCATAGGTTATTTTGATAATCTGAAAGAACAACCATATCACCTGTTCATTAACCGACCTAAAAACCTGATAGCGGGCACTTCAATGCCTCTAAGCGGAAGCCAGCCCTCAACAGGACAGATTGATGCAATCACAGATGTATTCAAAGTCTCCAGGTATTTCGAGGTAACAGACAACCCCATAATGTACGCGGCTTCAGACACTACCCATATTAATATTAACGGAATGAATGTATTGCTCAATGTATATTCTCCAAACAAGGTTTATACTTCAAAAAGTATTAAAGCGGGAGTTAAAGAAATGATCACTGCTCAAAAACAATTTTTAGGTGAAATTGACAATACATCCAATTATACTATTCTGCTTTACCTGGCCAATCCGGAGGAAATGGATGCCCGGGGTTTTGGAGCTTTGGAACATCATACATCAACCACAGTTGTACTTCCCGAAACTATGCCATTCTCAGAATTAAACCAGACGATAACCGATGTGGTTTCCCATGAATTCTTCCATATTTTAACCCCTTTGAATGTACATTCAAAGGAGGTCCATTATTTTGATTACAACAATCCGAAGATGTCAAAACATCTTTGGATGTATGAAGGAGTTACCGAATATTTCGCCAATTTATTCCAGGTAAATCAGGGCTTAATTAGCAATGATGAATTTTACAAAAGAATAGCGTCCAAAATTAAAAATTCCAAAAATTTTAACGACACTATTCCCTTTACAGTAATGAGCGAAAACATTTTGGAAGATTCTTATAAAGATGACTATTACAATGTATATCTGAAAGGAGCCTTAATTGGGATGTCACTTGATATCAAACTTAGGGAGTTGAGCGATGGTAAAACCGGAATTTTGAATTTAATGAAAAAATTAAGTGAAAAATATGGCAAAGACAAGCCTTTTGAAGATGATGAATTAATACCAACGATAGTTTCTCTCAGCAACCCTGAAATTCAGGTATTTTTTGATACGTATGTAACCGGAAGCACTCCAATTCCCTATGATCAATTTTTAGAAAAAGTAGGAGTAAAAATGGAAAATACCGATATTGAAACTTCATTCTTTTTCAATGGAGAAGTGCCATATATAGATGGAGACCCGGCAACAAATAACCTTTTCTTCAGAGAAAATATCGCTTTAAATTCATTTCTGGAACAATTGGGCGTTCATAATGCAGATGTTATAAAATCTGTGAACAACACAAATTACTCTATTGAAAATGTATACGATCTCATCATGGAATCTCTATCCTGGGAAGCTGGTGATGACATCACAATTGTTGTGGATCGCGATAATGAAGAAGTTAAACTCACAGGCAAAATTACCCAACCTACAGATAAATTGATGCTTTTAAAGGAAATGAAACTTCCCGAAGACAATGCGAAAGTAAAATTGAGAAAGGCCTGGTTAAAAAATTAACTGCTTTTAATTTGAAGTGAAAGACCCGTATTCATTGCATTACTAGTCTTTTTTTATAATAATTTTCAACACTCTATTACCGATTTAATTTCTGAATGCATATGTTTGAATACACTGTCTTTAAAGATTATTTTAATCGGATCCAAGAAATTTATTTGTCCTAAAATTAAAATCCTCTTTTGTACCTTGTTTAGCTCAAATATACTTCGTGCTGAAAAATTAATTTATGGACATTCCTATTCTTAAAGACATCGTTATAATTTTTGGTTTGTCAATTTTCATTATTTTGCTATTCCAAAAAATTAAAGTGCCTTCTATTTTAGGATTTCTAATTGCGGGAATTATAGCGGGTCCGCATGCATTCAATTTAATAAGCTCCCAACATGATGTAGAATTGCTCTCGGAAATAGGTATTATTTTTCTGCTATTTATTATTGGAATAGAATTGTCTCTAAAGGGTCTGGCCTCAATTAAAAAAACCATTTTATTAGGCGGGGGAATGCAAGTAGGCGGGACCATTTTATTTACTACTTTAATCGCTAATTTTATAGGTTTACCATTTAATACTGCAATTTTTTTAGGCTTCCTTTTTTCCTTAAGCAGTACCGCTATAGTTTTAAAATTATTGCAGGAAAAAGGTGAAGTTGCCTCTCCACATGGGCGAATGGCAGTAGCTATACTTATTTTCCAGGATCTAGTGGTAGTACCAATGATGCTGTTTACTCCTTTGCTCGCAGGACAATCGGATAATATTTGGGAAACTCTGGGAATCCTTCTCATAAAAATTTTGATTGTTGGAATTGTCATTTTTTTACTGGCAGTGTATGTTGTTCCAAGAGTTTTTAAAATGGTCGTAAAAACCAAAAACAGGGAACTTTTTATTTTAACCACTATTGTATTTTGTTTTTCGGTGGCATGGCTCACTTCGTCAGTAGGACTCTCATTGGCTTTAGGTGCATTTTTTGCAGGATTGATCATTTCAGAATCCGATTATAGTCATCATGCGACCGCCAATGTTTTGCCGTTCAGGGAAATATTTGTCAGTTTCTTTTTTATCTCGGTTGGTTCCCTGTTAAATTTAAATTTCTTTATTAATAATATTTTATTAATTCTATCTCTGGTCATTGGGGTAATTCTTTTAAAAATGTTGGTTATTCTGGTTACTGTTTTTACACTCCAATATCCGCCCCGGGTCATTTTTATGACGGTTTTTGCATTATTCCAGGTTGGGGAATTCTCTTTATTGCTGTCAACTGTAGGTGTAGAAAACGGAATATTGCCTGAGAATATTTATCAGTATTTTCTGGCCATATCAATTATCACCATGGGACTTACCCCGTTTTTAATGAATTATGCAGGCCAAATTACTTATTTTCTTTTAAAAATACCAATCCCTTCACCTGTAAGGGACAGGCTGAACAATTTAAAAAAAACAAGTAATAACGAAAATAAGTCTACAGAAGAATTAAAAGATCATTTAGTAATTATTGGTTATGGGATAAACGGAAAAAACATATCAAAGGCAGCTAAAAGCGCAAATATTCCTTATGTGGTAATAGATTTAGATCCGGAATCTTTCCATAATGCAAAAAATGCTCTGGAGCCTATTGTTTTTGGAGATGCTTCAAATCCCGTGATCCTAAAACTTGTGCATATTCAGGAAGCCCGTGTTGTGGTAATCGCTATTTCTGATCCAGATGTTACAAAGAAAATTATTAATGAGATCCGTTCCTTCACAGAAACCGCATTTATTATTGTAAGAACCAGGTATGTAAAGGAAATAGAAGAAAATATACGTATGGGTGCAGATGAGGTTATTCCCGAAGAGTTTGAAACTTCAATTGAAATTTTCAGTAGGGTATTGAGAAAATATCTGATACCTCATAATGAAATTCAGGCCTTTATCAATAATATTCGCTCTTCAGATTATGAAATGCTTACCACGCTTAAAAAAGGACCACACTCCCCTTTATATCAGCATTTACATATACCTAATAAGGAAATTATAACCCTAAGTGTTAAACAGGGTTCAAATTCGGTTGTAGAAAAAACTATACAGGAATCTGGAATAAGCAAGAATTATGGGGTAACGGTATTGGCAATTAAAAGAAATAATCATTATTTAACAGATATTTATCCGGATACTGTTATAAAACAAGGAGATTTGTTGTACTTATTTGGAAATCCAACAAAAATTAATGATCTCTATAAGATAATTTCCCTTTAAATTAACACTTAGTTTTTTAATATTCAGGTGAGGTAATTCCCCGTTTTTTTATCTATTCTCCATTTTTATCTACCTTCCAAAATTAACTGGTTTTGAACCCTGTCAGGGTTCATATTTGCTCATTTGATGAATTAATCCTATTTTTCAGTATTAAAACTCAACAGCTCCAAAATTTTTCTAAATGAAACACATTTCCTTTCTTCTCATTTTTCTTTTCTCTTTTTCAGCGATGGCTCAAAAAATTGAACTGCCTTTAGATACAATGGTAACAACTAGTCACTCCGTAAACATCAAAGGAATCAACATCAGTTATACGGCCCAGACAGGCACTCAACCGGTTTGGAATGAAGCAGGTATTCCAGTGGCAAGTTTGTTTTATACTTATTATAAAAGAAGTGATATAAAAAATACCGAAAACCGTCCATTAGTGATCTCGTTTAACGGGGGGCCTGGCTCTGCATCGGTTTGGATGCATATTGCCTATACCGGCCCAAGAATTTTAAAAATAGACAATGAAGGGTTCCCTGTACAACCTTATGGAATTAAAGAAAATCCATATTCCATTTTGGATATGGCCGATATTGTGTACGTAAATCCTGTAAATACAGGTTATTCCAGACTTATCAATAAGGGGAAAGATACTATTAACAGGAAAGATTTCTTCGGAACCAATGCCGATATAAAATATTTGGCAGGTTGGGTCAACACTTTTGTAACCCGTAACAAGCGTTGGCTGTCACCAAAATATCTGATAGGCGAAAGTTATGGTACAAATAGGGTTTCGGGCCTGGCACTTGAACTGCAAAACAGCCAATGGATGTACCTTAACGGAGTGATTCTGGTCTCTCCTACTGAAATTGGCATAGAACGAGATGGTCCTGTTGAAATCGCCAACAGATTGCCTTATTTTGCCGCAGCTGCCTGGTACCACAAAAGATTATCTCCGGCGCTGCAAAATATAGATCTGGATGAACTTCTTCCAGAGGTTGAAAATTTCACTATTAATTCTCTACTTCCTGTTTTGATGAAAGGCGGATTTATTGCTGAAGATAAGAAACAGGAAATCGCAGCACAAATGGCTTTGTATTCCGGGATCCCGGAAAAAGTAATTCTTCAGAATAATCTCGCTGTTCCATTTCGCTATTTCTGGAAAGAGTTAATGAGAGAAGAAGGTGGATATACCATTGGCCGGCTGGATTCCAGGTATTTGGGGATCGACTCCAAAACTTCGGGGGATTCCCCAGATTATAATGCAGAACTAACTTCTTGGTTGCATTCATTTACTCCTGCGATTAATCATTATCTCCGGGAAGAATTAAAATTCAAAACCGATATCAAGTACAATATGTTTGGACCTGTTCATCCATGGGATCGCAGCGACGATAATACCGGTGAGAATTTACGCCAGGCAATGGCGCAAAACCCCAATTTGGATGTGATGATCCAATCCGGTTATTTTGATGGTGCTACTACCTATTTCAATGCAAAATATACTATGTGGCAACTGGATCCAAGCGGAAAAATGAAGGAAAGGTTAAGCTTTAAAGGCTATAGAAGCGGACATATGATGTATTTGCGAAGCGAAGACCTTAAAAAGGCAAATGAAGATATCAGGGAATTTATTAAAAATTCGTTGCCGAAAGAAGGGGATTCTGCAAAATATTAGAACTTAACCCTGGCAGGGTGTGGAACCCAGCCAGGGTTAGAATTCCATTCTACTGCATCAAAAAATCCTTTAGATCTGAGTAATTCCCAATCTCTATTGATTGCTTCTCTTTTTGGAGAATTGATTGAATAGATTCAGAGATTTCCAGTTTCTTTCCGATAACATTTTCAACAGTTTCCAGGAATTTGACAGGATGAGCCGTTTCCAGAAAAATCCCGTGGTATTCCTGATTCTCTTTTAAAAAGGTTTCTAATCCCAAATATCCAACCGCCCCGTGCGGATCCATCACATAGCCGGTATTTTCATAGACTTCTTTTATAGCAACCTTTGTCGCTTCATCATCAAAACTATAAGAAGACAAATGCGCTTTCAATTCCCCAAATTCATTCTGAAAAAGTTCCTGGATCCTGATAAAATTACTTGGGTTACCAACATCCATTGCGTTTGAGATAGTTTGCACGCTTGGCTTTGGTTCATATTTTTCATTTTTGAGATATCTTCCCACGACGTCATTCACATTGCTGGAAGCCACAAAATGGCTGATGGGCAATCCCATCTTTTTTGCCAGCAGGCCGGCGCAAATATTTCCGAAATTTCCACTGGGCACAGAAAACACCAACTTTCTCTTTTCATCAGATAATTGTTGATAGGCCAAAAAATAATAGAACATTTGCGGTAGCCAGCGTGCGACATTTATTGAATTGGCTGAAGTTAATTGCATTTTTTGTTGAATATCCCTATCCAGAAAAGCCTGTTTAACCATATCCTGGCAATCGTCGAAAGTACCGGTTACTTCTAATGCAGTTATATTTTGTCCAAGAGTGGTAAGCTGTTTTTCCTGAATTTCACTCACTTTCCCTTTTGGATATAGTATTACCACATTAATTCCTTCAACCCCAAGGAAACCATTGGCAACAGCACCGCCGGTATCGCCGGAAGTAGCCACAAGCACAGTAACCTTTCCTAAATTTCCCTTTTTGATAAAATATCCGAGGCTTCCCGCCATAAATTTGGCGCCAACATCTTTAAAAGCCAATGTGGGGCCATGGAATAATTCTAAAATACTGATGTTTTCATTCAATTTTACCAATGGAAAATCAAAATCTAGGGTGGTTTCTATAATTTTCCATAACTCCGCTTCAGGGATCTCATTTCCTATAAAGTTTTTTATGACTTCAAAAGCAATTTCAGTTTTTGATCGGGATTTGATCTCTTCAAAAAATGATGCTGGCATCTTTTTTATTTCCTTTGGAAAATACAAGCCTTTATCTGGCGCCAATCCCTTAAGAACAGCATTTTCAAAAGTTGAAGTATGAACTTTATTATTTAAACTAAAATATTCCATTATAAAATTTTTATTCCGTCAGTATTTATTTTTGAAAGGTGCAGGTCAAAATCTATCCCTTTTTCTTGATAAAACAGCTGCATGGCTTCTTTTACCTTGTTTGCTGATTTTTGGCCTTTACACATCGCGTACACTGATGGCCCGGATCCCGAAATGCCAAAACCCAGTGCTCCATTTTCAATTGCGATTTCTTTAAGATCATCAAAGAATGGGATCAAAATTGAACGGACAGGTTCTATAATTTCATCCTTCAAACTTCTTCCAAGAAGCCCATAATCTTCTGTATAAAGCGCACTGACAAAAGCGCCCAGGTTACCCCATTGGCTTACTGCTTTTTGCATGCTCACATTTAGTTTTATGAGAGCCCTTGAATCTTTGGTTTTTACCTCGATCAAGGGATGTAAAACCACCATTCTCAATTCAGGAGGGCAAGGGAGTTCAAGTATTTCCAAAGGAGTGTAACTTTTTATAAGACAAAATCCGCCAAGTAAAGCAGGAGCGACATTATCGGCATGTGCGTTTCCGCTTGCCAGGCGCTCCCCTTCCATCGCAAATGGAATAAGTTCCTTTAAAGTGAAGGGCTCATCCAGCAATTTATTGATCGCAAATACAGCTCCTGCAGAACTTGCAGCACTGCTTCCAATTCCACTTCCGGCTTTTATTTTTTTGTAAATTTCAATATCAAATCCCTGGTTTGTGCCCAATTTTTCCAATAAAGCCTTTACAGCAACACCCGCAACATTTTTATCGGTTTCAAAGGGCAATTCCTGTCCGGTAATCTTGGTGATCCTTATTTGGTTCAAATCATTTTTTCGAATTGACATTTCGTCACCTACATTATCAAGGCAGACGCCCAAAACGTCAAATCCGCAAGAAAGGTTAGCCACTGTTGCCGGAGCAAAAATTCTAAGTTCTTCCATTTCCTATCTTTTTCCTATTCTAATCACGTCGGCAAAAATTCCGGAAGCAGTAACATCGGCACCAGCACCGGCTCCTTTTACAACCAGCGGCTGCGTGCTGTATCGATTTGTAAAGAATGAAACTATGTTGTCACTTCCGCTTAAATTATAAAAAGGATGTTCCGGACCAACCTGTTGCAATCCTACTTTGGCCTTCCCATTTTCCAACTGAGCCACATATTTTAACTGGGTATTATTTTCAGCAGCGCTTTGATACAATTCCTTAAATTCAGCTTCATCATTCTTTAAAAGTTCAAAGAAAGCATCATTGGTAGTTGTATTCAAACTCTCTTCAGATAAAAAACTTTCATTTTCAATATCCTCCAATTCCATTGGAATTCCACTCTCACGGGCTAAAATCAAAATCTTTCGGGATACATCAATTCCGCTTAAATCAATTTTTGGATCGGGTTCAGTATACCCCTCCTTCATCGCTCTTTCAACAATTTTGTAGAAAGGCTCGCTGGCATCATAACTATTGAAAACGAAATTTAAACTTCCGGAAAGTACTGCCTGTATTTTTTGAATCCTGTCACCGGAAGCTACCAGGTTTTTCAAGGTATTTATAATAGGAAGACCTGCCCCCACATTGGTTTCATATAAAAAAGATGCGCCATATTCCCGGGTGAGATCCTGAAGTTTTTGATAATTGACGAATTCATCCGCACAGGCAATTTTGTTGCAGGTTACCACGGAAATAGAATTTGCCAGATATTCCTTGTACCAGGCTGCAATCCCTGCACTTGCCGTATTATCAACAAAAATGCTGTTTCTCAGGTTCAGGTTTTTAACTTTCTCAAAAAATCCATTCTGATCCGCGTTTTCTCCAGATTCCAGGGTCTCTTTCCAGTTTTCAAGATCAATACCATTTTCATCAAAACACATTTTTCTGGAATTTGAAAGCCCCATAACCCTCACTTTAAGTCGGAGTTTATCAAGCAAATAGCCTTCCTGATTTTTTAGCTGGGCTATTAGTTTTCCACCAACATTTCCAACTCCGGTAATAAAAAGGTTGAGTTCCTTTGAAGGAACCTCAAAAAATTGTTCGTGCAGCGTATTCAAGGCCTTTTTAACATCCTTTTTGGCAATTACCGTAGAAATGTTACGCTCTGATGACCCCTGAGCAATTGCTCTAATGTTGATGTTGTTATTCCCCAAGGTACTAAACATCTTACCGCTCAGTCCATGATGACTTTTCATTCGATCGCCCACCAGTGCTACAACTGCTACATTTTCTTCAATTTCTAGCGGTTTAATTTTTTTGTTTTGAATCTCAACTTCAAAAGCCTCATCCAGTGCTTCTTTGGCCGCCAGGGCTTCATCATCTTTAACTGCAATACAAATACTGTGTTCAGAGGATGCCTGAGTTATTAAAACCACATTGATGTTTTCCTGGAACAAAACATCAAAAACCCGTTTGGAAAAGCCAGATATTCCAACCATTCCGCTTCCTTCAATATTCAATAATTTGATAGAATCAATATGAGTGATCCCAGTTACCCATCTAAAGTTTTCCTTAGTAGATTTGGATATTACTGTACCTCTTTCTTCCGGTTTAAAGGTATTTTTTATATGAATTTCAATATGTTTATCTAATAATGGCTGAAGTGTTGGTGGGTAAAGCACCTTGGCTCCAAAATGGGACAATTCCATTGCCTCTTCATATGAAATGTTTTTAAGTGGATATGCATGGGGAACTATACTGGGGTTTGCGGTGTACATTCCGTCAACATCAGTATAGATCATCAACCTCTCAACATCTAGAGCGCCTGCAAAAATTGCCGCGGTAAAATCTGATCCGCCACGGCCAAGAGTACTGGGGACATCCTGCTCATTTTTGGCGATAAAGCCGGGAGCAACAACAAGGCTGGCACTATTTTCAGCAAAATAATCTTGTATCTTCTTATTGGTTTTTTGATAGTTTACCTGGATTTTTTCATTTGTGTTTTTACAAACAATCAATTCCCTGGAATCTACAAATTTTGAATTAATTCCTATGCTCTTGAAATATTCTGCAATAATAAGGGATGAGAGAATTTCCCCAAAACTGGCGACCACATGTTTGGTTTTATTGGAGAGTTCATTTAGAAGATATACTCCTTCATAGAGGGTCTCCAATCGATTAAATTCTGTTTTAACCTTGCTTAAAATAGCGCTTTGGGCTTTTACCGGAATTAATTCCCTGACAGCTTCAAGGTGTCTTTTTTCATTTTTTTCAAAAATCTCCCTATAGCTTAAATCTTCCTGTGAGGCGAGTTCTCCCATATAAAGAAGATCGTTGGTGACCCCTCCAAAAGCAGAAAAAACGGCAATTGTGGAATCCCTGTTTACAGCGGTTTGTACGATTTCTGCAACTAATCTAATTCTATCTGGAGATGCTAATGAAGAACCTCCGAATTTTAAAATATTCATGGCTTTATCTCTTAGTGTAATTTAAAAATTTAGGAATTGTTTAATGCATTATATATGCGGGGACGGAAGTTTTAAATTAAATACCCCACAGGGGTAATTGTAATCATAATAGAGATCATAATAATAGCCACTAATGAAGAAAAAGTGATACACATATTATTAATAAATAATTCTTTATTTCTCATGATTTCCTTAAAACTGATGGTAAAAGTATATAATAATACCTGTAAAAAAAACAAAAGTTTAAGTTTAACCTAAAGAATGTGAATTTAGTTTATTTCGATAAAAAAATTATGCTAATTATAAATTAAATGGTCAAATTCTGTTTTTCTTTCAATAAAAAAAACCCTCCCAGCTTTTAAAAGACTGGAAAGGTTCAAATAAAAGCGAAAACAATGTTCAACTTCAGGATTTAGGCACTTTAAGTACTGTTGTACTGGTTAAAATCCCAATTATCTTATGATCCTACAAACCGCTGATATAGCTTCCATATTGATCTTTAAACTGAACACCTTCAGCAAACCTGTATTTGTTCAATTTTTTAAATTCCACAAGTCCCCATAACAAAAACTCTTTCATAAAATACTTGTCTTCGGCAGAGATCTTCGGCTGATATTTTTCGATCAGATCATTTAAGGGAGGAACGGAATCCAATTTTTCTTTATACTCTTTGTCCGATAGATCATCCAATATATCGAAGCCACTTTCGGAAAAGAACCACTCCACCAAATCTTTGTAAGGGCTTTCCCCATCAGGTTTTTCAAGTTTTTCGATCTTTGGAAAATATAAGGGGAATAAGGTTTTTACCGAATCGGCAATCAACTGAAGTGCAACAGTCGCACTTCCCTCCTGCTCTCCTTCGTAAACCAATTCTATTTTCCCCGTGATTGCCGGAATTACCCCAAGAAAATCCCCAAATCTTAGCAAGGTTTTTTCTTCTCCTGATTTTAGGGCACGACGTTCAGCCGTGCTCAAAAGATTTTCGAAAGCAGAAATGCTTAAACGAGCACTTATTCCGCTCCTGGCATCTATAAATTCACTGTCCCGGGCTTCAAAACTGATTTGTTCCAACAAATCTTTGGCGAGTTCCGGGATGTGAACCATCTCGGTCTGACTCTTATCCAGCTTTGCTTCCTGACTGGTAATTGCTTTTGCAGTTTCAATATCCTGCGGATAATGGGTGAGTATTTGTGAACCTATCCTGTCCTTTAAAGGAGTTACAATACTTCCCCGGTTAGTGTAATCTTCCGGATTTGCGGTAAATACAAATTGCATATCCAAAGGCAATCGAAGTTTAAACCCACGAATCTGAATATCGCCTTCCTGCAGGATATTGAAAAGCGCTACCTGGATTCGTGCTTGTAAATCGGGGAGTTCATTAATTACAAAAATACTGCGATTTGCACGCGGGATCATTCCAAAATGGATCACCCTGTCATCTGCATAACTCAGTTTTAAATTGGCTGCTTTTATTGGGTCCACATCGCCAATTAAATCGGCTACGGTAACATCCGGGGTGGCGAGTTTCTCAAAGAAACGCTCTTCACGGTTTACCCAGCTTATTGGGGTGTCATCTCCTTTTTCAACAATCAGTTCCTTTGCAAACCTGGATATTGGCTGAAATGGATCGTCATTGATCTCTGAACCTTCTACAATTGGGATCCATTCATCCAGTAAATTCACCATCAGCCGGGCCAACCTTGTTTTTGCCTGTCCCCGCAATCCTAAAAAGTTGATATTATGTTTTGATAGAATTGCTCTTTCCAGTTCGGGAATAACGGTGGTTTCATAGCCGTGAATTCCCTGAAAAGAAGGTTCGTCCTTTTTGATTTTTTTGAGCAAATTCTGCCTTAATTCCTCCTTTATGCTCTTGGTTTGATATCCGGAATTTTTCAATTCCCCAAAGGTTTTTATATTTTCTTTATTCATAGTTTATTTGTTATAACAATTAACCCTCCGTCAAAATTTTACTTTTAATAATATCTCTAACCCCAATTTTATTTTTCAACAAGCTCCCCTCTTTAGTTAAAGATGGGAAAATTGAGGAGTTTGTTCGATTGATTTATTATCCAATTTTCAAATTTTCTAAAAAATTATCTTTTATCTCCATTAACACTGAGTCCAAATTTTCAAACACCAACTTATTTTCAAACCTTATTACATTATATCCTAATTCGTTTAAAAACCGCGTCCTTTTTTCATCATAACTTTCTGCAACGGGATTAAAATGCCCCTGACCATCCAATTCTATAATTAACTTTTCAAATGGGCAATAAAAATCTACTATATATTGACCAATACTATGTTGTTTAGTAAATCTCCTTCCTTCAAACTGTCTGGATTTTATATGTTTCCATAAAAAGGCCTCAGCGGGCGTTAACCTATGTCTTAGTACTCTTCGGAACTCCTTTAGATCTTTACGTGTATGAATTTGTGCCTTTTTCATTTTAAATATATTTAAAAAGGGGAACCCTCCGTCAAAATTCCTACCGAATTTTGCCACCTCCCTTTCAAAAAGGGAGGAGCTTTAAATTTTATTTTTCAACAAGCTCCCCCCTCTTTAGTTAAAGAAGAGAACATTTCAATTCCGTTTAGGAAGGGAAATTAGGAGTTCGAAATCTTTCCTTTTTCTCAGCCTTTAATTCTCTTTTTTCTATTTGTTTCGTAATCTTCAAAAATCATTTCACCAAGACCTTTTAAACCGGTAAAAAATGCTTTCCCCTGATTGGCTTTGGTAAATTCCCTTACAAACCGTTCAAGATAGGGATCCTGGGCTATCATGAACGTGGTGATGGGAATATGCAATTTTCTGGCTTGTTGGGCCGCATTGTAACATTTGTCAATTATATATGGATCCAGGCCTATGCTGTTTTTATAATAGGTGCCGTCACGCTCCCTTACACAACTGGGCTTTCCATCGGTAATCATAAAAATTTGCTTGTTGGTATTACGTTTCCGCCGCAACAAATCCATTGCAAGCTGCAATCCGGCAACTGTGTTGGTATGATATGGACCAACTCTTAAATAAGGCAGGTCACCAATGGAAATCGCCCAGGCATCGTTCCCAAAAACCAGAATATCCAGGGTATCTTTTGGATATCGGGTGGTGATAAGTTCTGCAAGTGCCATCGCAACTTTTTTAGCGGGTGTTATCCTGTCCTCGCCGTAAAGTATCATACTATGACTGATATCAATCATTAAAACTGTGCTCATCTGAGATTTATGGTGGGTTTCCTCAACCACCAGATCATTCTCCGTCATTTTAAAATCTCCGATTCCGTGATTTATTTGTGCATTGCGCAAGCTTTCGGTCATGGAGATCTTTTCCAAAGAATCTCCATAATGGAATTCCTTGAACTCCCCGGTATGCTCATCTCCAAAACCCTGATATTTGGTGGAATGATTTCCTGATCTGCTTCGTTTTAGTTTTCCGAAAATCTGATTAAGGGCTTGCTGTCTAATGGCTCTTTCGGTTTTGGCCGTGATTGCCATTCCGCCTTTTCCATCAGGATCTATTTCCTCGCGGATATATCCCTTTTTCTTTAGATCTTCTATAAAATCGTCAATAGAATACTCTTCGTTTGTGAGTTCATATTCCACATCCAATTGCCGCAGCCAGTCGATAGCTTCATCAAAATCTCCGGCGGTATGGGTAATTAATTCTTTAAAGATTTCGAAGAGTTTTTCGAACGGAGTTCCTTCCGGTTCTTCAAATTTTTTGAATACAAACCCTTTCCTAATTGTATTTTCCTTCCTTTTCATATTGGGTTCTTATTGTAAGTACAGGCATTAATTTTTTCCTAAAAGCGGCACGGAATTCACATTTATCCATGCCGGTTTAAACTTTTTACAAAGTTTAAAATTATGCTTATTTAATTTTTTAAAGTTAAGGCATTTTATGCTAAATCAAAAAACATAGCGGTTTCAACAGTAACTAAAATTTTGTTAAGAACATCTTTTGGACAGCTAAACTTAAGAATAATCATTCGAAACACATGAAATTACCTTGTAAAATGCTTTTCTAAAAAACCTAGATCGTACAGGATATAATAGAGATTTAAAAAATAGTTTTCTATTTGGAAACAGATAATTAGCCAGGCCGCTGACATTTAACGTGGAATTTTATCTGCAAAAAAGAATGAAAATTTTCGAATTGGTCCTGAGAGGGAGTGTAACGGTGAGAATCTAAATATCAATTACCAGTGGTTCAAGGTCTTATCAATTTATAAGCCCATTGTTGCTTGTTCCCACCTTGCGTCAATGACCAAATTTGATCAGTTGTGTGAGAAAGAATGGGCAGATGAAAAAATTGAAGATGTCAACCCAAAGGAAACGGAGGTTAATTAACCCAATCTTTAATTTGTAAAAAATTCCTTCAACAACACATATTCTTTAATCCGGTTGCAATTCTCCATAGAAATAGGTTTTTCCATAAAATCGATCACATTTGAATAGGTGCCCGCTTTTTCTTTATCGTAACAGTCTATGGAGGAAGTGACCATTACAACAAATACATTTTTTGAAATTTTCATTTTCTTCAAAATATCCAAAAATTGCCATCCATTCATTCCCGGCATATTAATATCCAGTAAAATAAGAAAATGCTGATTGATTTCTTCATTTTTCAAAAATTCAAT
>Ga0209414_1000390_pt1 | contig 20852 bp, 19 predicted proteins | sample LakVidmifraction_4_FD_181154 | JGI IMG/M metagenome (GOLD analysis project Ga0209414, IMG submission 181154) | Hypersaline microbial communities from Lake Vida, Antarctica - Brine Hole Two &gt;0.2 micron (SPAdes) (version 2) | ecosystem: Environmental > Aquatic > Non-marine Saline and Alkaline >... | reverse complement strand
ACGGTTTTAAAAGGAACTACATTTACAAAATACAAGCAATTTGTTGATAATTGTTTTAAAGTATTACCGAGGCAGGCACTTCACGCTAAAACATTAGGTTTTGAGCATCCAATTACAAAGGAAATTATGCAGTTTAATTCTGAAATGCCTCAAGATATGCAATTGTGTTTAGAGAAGTGGAGAGGCTATACCATAAATCAAAAAGATTGAAATGAAAGAATTTGATATTGAAAACTGGAACAGAAAATCGCAATACCAATTTTTTAAAACCTATGAAGATCCCTTTTTTAATATTACCGCCAATTTAGAAGTCACTAATCTTTACAAATATTGCAAACAACATCATTTGTCATTTTCTTTGGCTTGTATATATGTCGCTTTAAAATCAGCAAATGATATTACCGAGTTTAAATTGCGATTTAAAAACGAAAAAATTTACTTATTCGACACCGTAAATATTGGCTCCACTGTTTTAAATGATGACCTAACTTTTTCATTTTGCGATTTCGAGTTTCAGAAAACGATGTCTGAATTTGATATTAAGGGCAAAATAGTGCTTGAAAATCATAAAAATGGAATCGCACTTAATGTTCAGGATAATAATTTGGGTATTATTCACTGTTCAACAATTCCTTGGGTTTCTTTTACCGGATTTAAGCATGCAAGAAAGGGAGATGAAGGCTTGCAAGGAATTCCAAAATTGGTGTTCGGCAAATTATTTACAGAAAATGAAATTCAAAAAATCCCTTTTTCGGTGGAAGTTCACCACGCATTAATGGATGGTTACCACGTTGGATTGCTTTATGAAAAAATGCAACAATTTATTGTTGAGTTGGTATAAGATCATTTATTTTTTTTAGAAAGCTAACCTATTTAATTTATTTACTTTTTCGGATTAATTGTGGTAAATTTACTTTGTAATGAAGATAGAAGAACTTATATTATTTACAAATAATTTGGAGCTGCAAGTTGATTTTTATGCTACAGTTTTAGAATTCCAAATCATAAATTCAACTCCCGAAAGTTGTAGTTTTAAAATTGGTCAATCAACACTTGTATTTAAATATAAAAGGGAAGCCATTCCTTATCATTTTGCTTTTAATATTCCCTCAAATAAAGAAGATGAGGCATTAAAATGGTTAAAGGAAAGGGTAGAAATACTGCCTTTTGACGAAAATGAAATAATAGATTTTTCAAGTTGGAATGCAAAATCAATATACTTTTATGATGCTGATAAAAATATTGTAGAATTTATTGCAAGAAAAAACTTAAACATTAATTTTACTGATAAATTTTCGTCTAAATCAATATTGAATATAAGTGAAATAGGAGTTGTAACTACGCAAATTCAAGCGCTGTTCAAAAGGTTAAACCAAATTCGTGAAATTGATGTTTTTAGCGGAAATTTTGATCGGTTTTGTGCTGTTGGTGATGAAAATGGATTGTTTATAATGGTTCATAAACAATTAAAAAAATGGTTTCCAGCAGGAGATAAAATTTACGACTCAGATTTTATAATTAAAGGAGACTATAATTTTGAATTTAAGAATGGGAAAATTATTGAAATAACGTAGTATTGTCAATACAGAAAAACAAAAGATGAAAATAGTAATATCACCAGCTAAATCATTGGATTATGAGACTCCAATTCCCACAAAGCAATTTACACAAGGAATTTTTTTAGAAGACGCTGCAAAAATAAATACCGTTTTAAAAAAGAAATCACCGAAACAACTATCGACATTAATGAGTGTTTCCCTAAATTTGGGTGAATTAAATTGGCAAAGAAATCAGGAATGGGAATTGCCTTTTTCCTTGGAGAATTCGCGACAGGCAATCTTTGCTTTTAAAGGAGATGTTTATCTGGGCCTGGATGCTTATTCCTTGCAGCTTGATAAATTGGATCAACTCCAAAATAAATTAAGAATCTTGTCAGGACAATATGGTTTGCTAAAACCCTTAGACTTGATGCAGCCTTATCGTTTGGAGATGGGAACTAAATTAAAGGTTGGGAAAAAGGAGAATTTATACCAGTTTTGGGGTAGTACAATTACTGAAAAATTGAATATGGAACTCGCTGATAATGAATTGTTTATTAACTTAGCTAGCCAAGAGTATTTTAAAGTTGTAAAACCAGCATTATTAAAAGTTCCAATAATTACGCCCGTTTTTAAAGATTTTAAGGATGGAAAATTAAAAACAATTGCTTTTTTCGCCAAAAAAGCGAGAGGTTTAATGGTTCGTTTCATTATTGATCACCATATTGAAACTATAGAAGATTTAAAATTTTTTAACGAGGAAGGTTATGCTTTTGATTCAAATTTATCAAAAGAAAATGAGTTGGTTTTTACGCGATAAATATAGATTTTTTTTAATTTGTATTGATTTTTTATATAAGTTTGCGCCAACGTTTTTAAAGGTCATGAAGAAAATACGTTTTTTATCATGTAACGCTTATGTTTTCAAGCCTTTAAAACACAAAATTATTGAAAAATATAACGAAGAATTAAGCATTTTAATGACTTCTTTTAAACACATTTTAAAGTTGTACAGCCCGTTGAAAGTTGTTAGGTTTAAAAAAAATTATTTAGTATTAAGAGTATAGATATAACAAACCTTTTTTGAACTTAATATTAGTCGAAATATGACTACCTTATTTTTTTTAAATTAAAATACTAAATGAACACAAAATACATCGATTTAATAAGCCAAACATTCGATTTCCCCCAAGAAGAATTTGAGGTTGACGCCAATAAAAATTTACATTTTCATGATATTGACACGATGCGGTTGGTTGAAGAATTTGGAACACCCTTAAAATTTACCTACTTACCAAAAATTAGCGAAAATATTCAAAAAGCGAAAGAATGGTTTCATAAATCCATGAAGACGCATAAATATAAAGCCAAATATCATTATTGTTATTGCACTAAAAGTTCCCATTTTAAACATGTGCTGGATGAAGCATTAAAAAACGATATTCATATTGAAACGTCTTCTGCAGTTGATATTGATATTGTTGAGAATTTAAAAAGGGACGGTAAAATAACGGATAAAACTTTTATTTTATGCAATGGCTTCAAGAGAGATAATTACATTACAAATATTCAAAGGTTAATCAATAATGGTCATAAAAATTGTATTCCAATTATAGATAATTATGAAGAAATAGGGTTGCTTACTGAAGGAACCAAAAAGAAAATTAACATAGGTATCAGAATTGCTTCTGAAGAAGAACCAAAGTTTGAATTTTACACCTCTCGATTGGGAATTGGATATAAAAATATTGTTGATTTTTATAGACGCGAAGTAAAAGACAATCATAAGGTAAACCTAAAAATGTTGCATTTCTTTATCAATACAGGTATTAAAGATAACGCCTATTATTGGAATGAGTTAAGCAAATGTTTAAAGGTTTACATCAGTTTGAAAAGAATTTGCCCAAGTTTGGATAGCTTAAACATTGGTGGCGGATTTCCAATAAAAAATTCCTTGGCTTTTAATTACGATTATGAATATATGATTGGTGAAATTATCAGTCAAATAAAGGAAGCCTGTGATGATGCAGAGGTACAAGTGCCACATTTATTTACTGAATTTGGTAGTTATACGGTAGGAGAGAGTGGAGGAGCAATTTACAAGGTTTTGTATCAAAAGAGGCAAAATGACAGAGAAAGGTGGAATATGATAAATTCCTCATTTATTACTACATTACCAGATAGTTGGGCAATAAATAAACGATTTATTTTATTACCTTTAAACCGATGGAACGATGTTTATGAACGGGTTTTGTTAGGCGGTTTAACTTGCGACAGTGATGATTATTACAATTCGGAACAGCATATAAACGCCATTTATTTACCGGTTTATAAAGAAGAAAAACCACTGTATTTAGGTTTTTTTAATACAGGCGCTTATCAGGAATCAATAGGAGGTTACGGAGGTTTACAGCATTGTTTAATTCCACAGCCGAAACATATTATTATATCAAAAAATAACGAAGGAAAATTAGAATTTAAAGTGTTTAAAGAAAAACAAACAGCAAGCGATTTTTTAAAAATATTAGGTTATGAATAAAAGAACTTACGCAGGGATATCTGAACAATATGCCAAAATTGAAACTTCAAAAATAGTCTTGATTCCTGTTCCATATGACGGAACAAGTACTTGGCAAAAAGGAGCCGATAAGGGGCCTGAAGCATTTTTAAATGCTTCAGACAATATGGAACTTTACGATATTGAAACCGATTCTGAAGTTTATAAGAATGGAATTCATTTGGCGGATGCCGTTACGGAGAATTCTTCTCCTGAAAAAATGGTTGATGAGGTTCATGCGGTTACCAAAACTTTTATCAGAAAAAATAAATTTGTTACCGTTATAGGCGGCGAACACTCTATTTCTATTGGAACCATAAGAGCTTTTAATGAATGTTTCAATGATTTAACGGTTGTTCAAATTGATGCTCATGCCGATTTAAGAAAGGAATATGATGGATCAGCCTGCAATCATGCCTGTGCCGCATACGAAGCAAGTCAAACTACCAACTTAATTCAAGTAGGTATTAGAAGTATGGATGCCATTGAAAAAACAGTAATGGATGAAGATAAAGTGTTTTTTGCTCATGAAATGGCCATAGATGATTATTGGATGGATAATGCCATTGACTTAATGACTAAAAATGTATTCATAACTTTTGATTTGGATGCTTTTGACCCTTCAATCTTGCCATCAACTGGTACGCCTGAACCGGGAGGATTACTTTGGCACGAAACATTGGATTTTTTGAAAAAAATATTCAAACAAAAAAATGTGGTTGGATTTGATATCGCTGAATTGTGTCCGAATGAAAATGACAAATCATCGGATTTTCTTGTCGCAAAATTGTATTATAAAATGTTGTGTTATAAATTTAACAACTTGGAATTAGACGATTACGAAAACGAATCTGGTTTTAAAGAACCAATCAATAAATCATCAAAATTTGAAGACGAGGATTATGACTAATAAAGGAGAAATATCCCAATTTATTGAAAAGTATTACCTGCACTTTAATTCTGCAGCACTTGTTGATGCCGCTAAAGCTTATGAAGATCAGTTGGCTGCCGGCTCAAAAATGTTGGTTTCTTTGGCAGGAGCAATGAGCACTGCTGAAATAGGCAAAATATTTGCTGAAATGATCAGACAGGACAAAGTTCAAATAATTTCCTGTACTGGTGCTAATTTGGAAGAAGATGTTATGAATTTGGTAGCACATTCCCATTACAAAAGAGTGCCGAACTATAGAGATTTAACCCCTCAGGATGAGTGGGATTTAATGGAAAATGGATTGAACAGGGTTACTGATACCTGTATTCCTGAAGAAGAAGCTTTTAGAAGATTGCAAAAACATATTTTCAAAATTTGGAAAGATGCCGAAGATAAAGGAGAAAGATTTTTCCCGCATGAATTTATGTACAAATTAGTGCTTTCAGGAGTGTTGAAACAATATTATGAAATTGACCCAAAAAATAGTTGGATGATTGCTGCTGCTGAAGCCAATTTGCCAATGGTGGTTCCTGGCTGGGAAGACAGTACTATGGGGAATATTTTCGCTTCCTACGTGTTAAAAGGGGAGCTAAAAGCAAGTACCATGAAATCGGGAATTGAATATATGACTTTCTTAGCCGATTGGTATACTGAAAATTCTAAAACCGGTATTGGATTTTTCCAAATAGGTGGTGGAATTGCAGGTGATTTCCCAATTTGTGTGGTACCAATGTTATACCAAGATTTAGAACGAACTGATACGCCATTTTGGAGTTATTTTTGTCAGGTTTCAGATTCTACCACAAGTTATGGATCATATTCTGGCGCAGTTCCAAATGAGAAAATAACCTGGGGAAAATTAGACATTAATACACCGAAATTTATAATAGAATCTGACGCAACTATTGTTGTGCCGTTAATTTTTGCCTATTTATTAAATATGTAATTGAAATTATGAAAAGAGTAATAGTAGATTATAGTAAATTAACAAGTGATATATTAGACTTATTGGTTGAAAAATTTCCAACAGGATATGGATATAAAGATATCATTACATTTAAAAACGCTAAAGGTGAAACAGTTAAGGCGGTGGAGGTGAGTTTTGAGGATACGATATATCTTGTTAAAATAAGTCTGAAACTGGAAGAAACTATGGAGGACTATGATGCTGATGAGGATAATTTTGATGATGTACATGACGGTGATATTGAAGATATAGCAGACGAGGAAAGTGATGGAGAGGAAGATTAATCCAATTCATTAAAACACTTCAATATTGAAAAATAAAAAAATGATAAAAGATAACCCGCAAATTGCGGGTTTCTTATTTATATATAAATACTAATGGTACTTAGACTCTTGGCCCAATTCTTTTACCAATAAATAATAAACTATAGCCCTGTATTTATTTCTGTTTGATTTCCCTACCTTTTCAATTACAGATTCAACTGCATGGTCTAATTTCGGACTGTCAGCCAATCCTAATTTTTTCAATAAGAAGTTTTTTTTCACTGTTTCAAGTTCTTTTTTATCGGAACCTGATACAGTTTCAGCATCAGCTTTGTAAATTGAAGGCCCTAAACCTTTTGTTACTTTTGTCAATAAATCGGCATCAAATTTAAGACCCAATTTCTTCATTTCACTTTGATAAAGTGCAATTTTTTCATCGAATTTGCTCATGATTATAATTGTTTAAATTAAAAATAGTATTCTGTACATAAAGTTAAAAAATAATATTGATAAAAAATAAATTTTTGCTAACAATCTGAAATATTCACACTTACGGCCAAACCTCCTTCTGAAGTTTCTTTGTATTTTGAATTCATGTCTTTTGCCGTTTCCCACATGGTGGCAATAACTTTGTCAAGCGGCACTTTGGCATTTATAGCATCAGATTCCAATGCCAACTCAGCTGCATGGATGGCCTTTATGGCGCCCATTGCATTGCGTTCAATGCAGGGAATTTGCACCAAGCCGCCAATAGGATCACAGGTTAATCCTAGATGATGTTCCATCGCAATTTCACTGGCCATTAAAACTTGTTCGGGACTTCCGCCAAGCAATTCTGTTAATGCACCTGCCGCCATGGCCGATGACACGCCAATTTCTGCTTGGCAGCCGCCCATAGCAGCTGAAATGGTTGCGCCTTTTTTAAAGATGCTTCCAATTTCTCCGGCGACCAATAAAAATTGTTTCACATGTTCAAAATTCGCTTGGTGATTTTCAATAACCATATAATACATTAAAACGGCAGGGATCACGCCGGCGCTTCCATTTGTTGGCGCGGTTACAACCCTTCCTAACGATGCATTTACTTCGTTTACGCTTAAGGCCAAACAACTCACCCATTTTAATATTTCCCTAAACTTAATTTCAGTTTTTCTTATGGATTGTAACCATTCAGTAGGAGAATTATAAGTGAAATCAATAGGCAGTTTTTGATGAATGTCATAGGCACGTCGTCTAACATTCAATCCGCCAGGAAGCGTTCCGGATGTATGGCAACCAACATACATGCACTCAAGCATGGTATTCCAAATTCTATTAATTTCATAGTCAATTTCCTCATCGCTTTTTAACGACCTTTCATTTTCCAAAACAATTTCTGATATTTTTAAATTTTTCTGATTACAATAATGCGCCAATTCTTTGGCTATTTTTATTGGGTAGGGAAAGGTTTTATGAATTTTAATATTTTCTTTGGCGTGGATCAATTCTTCTCTCACAACAAATCCGCCGCCGATAGAGTAATAGGTATCTGAAGAAATTTTAACATTTTTTTCATACGCCGTAAATTTTATTCCGTTTGGGTGAAATGACAAAAACTCCTTGTTAAAAGTAATGTCTACAGTTGAGTCAAAGGCAATTAAATTTGTTCCACCAAAATTTATTTTTTTATCGGTTTGAATGGTTTTTGTTACAGGAATAATTTCTTCAGTAGGAATATATTCAGGGTCCTTTCCTGACAAGCCCAAAAGTATGGCCAAATCAGAAGCATGACCTTTGCCGGTTAATGAAAGCGAACCATATAAATCAACCTTTATTGAAGTAACATTGGTAAAATTATTTTCTTTTTTAAGGTGATTAATCCATCTTTCAGCAGCCCGCCACGGACCCAAAGTATGTGAACTTGAAGGACCGATTCCTATCTTTAACATATCAAAAATCGAAATACACTCCATGTTTTACCGTTTATTAAAAAGTATGTAAATATATAATATTGTGATATATCCCTATCATTTTTATGAAATTTATGCTACATAAATCGGATTCAGTGACAAATAAAGGAAGTCTTTTATGATACTTATGACAACTTGACATAATTTTTGTAATGGCATAATCATTGAATATTGAAATTGTGAGTTAAAAAAAATTAATCAAAAAATTAAATATATATAGTTATGGGTAAAATTATAGGAATAGATTTAGGAACAACCAACTCGTGTGTCGCCGTAATGGAAGGAAACGAACCAGTTGTAATTCCTAATTCAGAAGGAAAAAGAACCACACCTTCTATTGTCGCATTTATTGAAGGTGGTGAAAGAAAAGTAGGAGATCCTGCAAAACGTCAGGCTGTTACTAATCCTCTAAAAACAGTTTATTCAATTAAACGTTTTATGGGGAACAAATATTCTGAATCTAAAATGGAAGCAGAGCGCGTACCGTATAAAGTTGTAAAAGGAGATAATGACACGCCTCGCGTTGATATCGACGGAAGAATGTATACACCTCAAGAAATATCTGCAATGATTCTTCAAAAAATGAAGAAAACTGCTGAAGATTATTTAGGTACAGAAGTAACGGAAGCAGTTGTAACAGTACCTGCATATTTTAATGACGCACAACGTCAGGCCACTAAAGAAGCTGGAGAAATTGCGGGATTAAAGGTAAGCCGTATTATTAACGAGCCTACTGCCGCGGCATTGGCTTATGGTTTAGACAAAAAAGGTATCGATCAAAAAATCGTCGTTTTTGACTTTGGAGGTGGTACGCATGATGTTTCAATATTAGAATTGGGCGATGGCGTATTTGAGGTATTGTCAACTGATGGAGATACCCATTTAGGTGGGGATGATATTGACCAAAAAATTATTGACTGGTTGGCTGAAGAGTTTAAATCTGAAGAAGGCATTGATTTACGAAAAGATCCAATGGCATTGCAACGTTTGAAAGAAGCTGCTGAAAAAGCCAAAATTGAATTGTCATCTACTGCAACAACTGAAATTAATTTACCTTATGTTACTGCAACTGCAAGTGGTCCAAAACATTTAGTTAGAAGCCTGACAAGAGCCAAATTTGAACAATTAATCCATGATTTAATTAAACGAACTATTGAGCCTTGTAAAAAAGCACTTAAAGGTGCCGGTTTATCTATTGGTGATATTAATGAAATTATTTTAGTAGGTGGTTCTACACGTATTCCTGCTGTTGTGGAAGCTGTAGAAAAATTCTTTGGAAAAACGCCACATAAAGGGGTGAATCCGGATGAAGTTGTTGCTATTGGTGCAGCCATTCAAGGAGGAGTTTTATCTGGTGATGTAAAAGATGTATTGTTACTAGATGTAACGCCACTTTCATTGGGTATTGAAACTATGGGAAATGTAATGACCAAGTTAATCGAAGCAAACACTACAATTCCAACAAAAAAATCACAAGTGTTTTCAACAGCGGCAGACAATCAGCCATCTGTAGAAATTCACGTGTTGCAAGGTGAACGCGCAATGGCGGCCGATAATAAAACAATTGGACGTTTCCATTTGGATGGCATTCCGCCGGCACAAAGAGGAACACCTCAAATTGAAGTGACTTTTGATATTGATGCCAACGGTATTATTCACGTAACTGCAGGAGATAAAGCAACAGGAAAAACACAGGATATCAGAATTGAAGCTTCTTCTGGATTGACCGAAGAAGAAATCAAAAAAATGAAGGCTGATGCTGAAGCAAATGCAGATGTTGATAAATCAGCAAAAGAAACTGCTGAAAAAATCAATGCGGCAGATTCAATGATTTTTCAAACAGAAAAACAATTAAAAGAATTTGGAGAAAAATTATCTGATGATAAAAAAGGCCCAATTGAAGCTGCACTTGCTGAATTGAAAAAAGCTCATGAAACAAAAGATATTGCACAAATTGATGCTGCAATGGAAAAAATTAATGAAGCTTGGAAAGTTGCCAGCGAAGAAATGTACAAAGCTGAACAAGAAACACAAGGTGCTCCAGAAGGTGACACAGGAAACGGACAACCTAAAGGCGAAGGAGACCATGTAGAAGATGTTGACTTTGAAGAAGTAAAAGAAGAAGATTAATCTTCGTTGAAATAAAGTAAAAAACGCTTCCAATTTGGAGGCGTTTTTTTGTTTAAATGGTTATTGCTATGCGTGCATAATAATTAGTATATTTGACCAAATCATAATTATGAATTCAACTAAATTAACGCAGCTTTTAAACATAAAATACTCCATTATTCAAGCACCCATGTTTTTAGTTTCCAATACATCCATGGTTATTGAAGGGATGAAAGGCGGCATTGCAGGTTGTATTCCTGCATTAAATTACAGAACACTCAATGATTTAAAATCAGCTATAAAGGAACTGAAAGCCTCAAAAGTGGAAGGTGGTTCATTTGGTTTTAATTTGATTGTAAACAAATCGAACATAAAATATAAAAGTCAGTTAGAAGTTATTTGCAACGAAGGTGCAGATTTTATTATAACCTCACTGGGGAGTCCGGAAGAAACCATTAAAATGGCTCATAAAAATAATATTAAGGTTTTTTGTGATGTAACGGATTTAAACTTTGCACAAAAAGTAGAAAGTTTAGGAGCTGATGCTATTATTGCTGTAAATAATGAAGCAGGTGGTCATAGGGGAAATTTGTCTCCTGAAGCGTTGATAAAGTTATTGGTTTCCAATTGCTCGATTCCTGTAATTTCTGCCGGTGGCGTGGGCTGTAAAGCTGATATTGACAGAATGATAAGTTATGGCGCCGAAGGTGTTTCCGTAGGAAGTCCGTTTATAGCTTCTTTAGAGGCAGGGGTAACGCAAGAATATAAACAAGCTTGTGTGGATTATGGCGCCGATGATATTGTGATGACCGAGCGTATTTCCGGAACGCCTTGTACCGTAATTAACACCCCTTATGTGCAAAAAACAGGGACAAAGCAAACATGGATTGAAACCTTATTAAACAAAAATAAAAAACTTAAAAAGTGGGTTAAAATGGTTCGGTTTTCAATAGGAATGAAAGCAACCCAAAATGCCGCAACAAAGGTCACTTATAAAACAGTTTGGGTGGCCGGACCAAGTATTGAGCATACCAAAGAAATTTTATCGGTAAGAAAAATCATTGACAATTTGGTTAATTGATTAAATCTTTCAAGGCTATTTCTAAGGTTGGAAACTTAAATTTAAATCCTGTTGACGCTATTTTTTCTGAAGAAATCCGGCTTCCTTGCAAAATTATTACAGCCATTTCTCCTAAAATGAGTTTTAAAAAGAAAGCTGGAATATTAGGCAGCCATAATGGTTTTTTAAGTTTTTCCGCAATATTTTTGGTGAGTGATTTATTGCTGATGTGCTCTGGAGCCACGGCATTATAAATTCCATTAAATTCCCTATTTTCAATAGCTTCAATGTACATATCGCATAAGTCATCTTCATGAATCCAGGGAACATATTGTTTGCCGTTTCCAAGTGCAGCGCCAACACCAAGTTTTATGGGCTTGCTTAATTTCTCCAAAGCACCGCCATTACTTGAAAATACTACGCCAGTTCTTAAAATGACGGTCCTTATGTTTATTGTATTAAATTGGGTTGAAGCTTTTTCCCAAACTTTACAAATATCACTGATGAAATCTTCTCTGGGAGCATCATTCTCATTATAAATTTTTTCTGAAGTAGTCGCACCGTAATACCCAATTCCGGAAGCTGCAATAAATCCTTTTAAGTTGGGATTTAATTCTTTCACTTTTTCAAATATAAGATTGGCAGTGTTAACGCGGCTGTTTATTAAAATCCGCTTTCTTTCTTCAGTCCAGCGTTCATCAGCAATTCCTGCACCTGCCAAATGAATGATATAATCAGCTTCAATAATGGCTTTGGCATCTACGTACCACGTATCAGTATTCCAATAATATGTGTTGGGTTTTATGTTTTGGTTTCTACTTAATACGGCAACTTTATAACCTTTTTTTCTTAGTAAGTCACAAAGTTTTTTTCCTATTAATCCCGTACCGCCGGTCACTAAAATTGAAGCCATAAAAAATTCGGTTATTTGATTGTATAAAGTAACAAAAAATAACCGAATTTTGAAATAAAGAATAATTAAAAACTAATTTTGAAACATGCGTTCTTCTACTTTATAAGGAACAATATTTTTTATTCCCATGGTAATGGCTTCCACATTTAAAGGAATTAATTTATGGTAACGTTCAGAGATTGATTTTTTTAAGCCTTCAATCACATTTTCTAATTTTACAATGGGTTTTAATTTTAAATAGCCGCCCAAAATAATCATATTAAAAATTTTCTTATTTCCCATTTCTGAAGCCAGTTTTGTGCCTTCAATTTGGTAAATTTTAATATCTGTTCTCGTGGGATGTGCAGTAATTCCATTGGGATCATAAATTAAAATACCTCCCGGTTTTACGGATTCCTCAAATTTATCCATTGATTGCTGGTTCAAAATAATAGCGGTATCCACTATTTTTAAGTATGGAGAACTAATTTTCTCATCACTTAAAATAACGGTAACATTTGCAGTTCCACCGCGCATTTCAGGTCCGTAAGAAGGCATCCAGCTCACTTCCTGATCTTGCATGATGCCAGAATAGGCTAATATTTTTCCCATTGATAGCACTCCTTGTCCACCAAAACCTGCGATAATAATTTCTTCTGTCATTGTTTTATTTTTTTAAGATACCATCTACTTTTATATCACCTAGCGGAAAGTATGGAAACATATTTTCTTCCATCCAAATATTTGATTCATTTGGTGCCATTTTCCAACCGGAGTTGCAGTTCGACACAATTTCGATAAAGGAAACTCCTTTTTTTAACCGAGTGTTTTCAAACGCTTTCTGAATCGCTTTTTTAGCTTTACGCGCGTGTTTGTGCGTATGAACAGCATGACGGGTTACGTAATAAACACCTGGAAGATTGGCTATTAACTCTGTCATTTTTAATGGGGAACCCATTGTTTCAATGTCTCTTCCATAAGGTGAAGTGGAAGATTTCATCCCTTCTAAAGTTGTTGGTGCCATTTGCCCGCCTGTCATTCCGTAAATACCGTTATTTACAAAAATAATGACAATATTTTCTCCTCTGTTGCATGCGTGAATGGTTTCTGCAGTTCCGATAGCGGCTAAATCACCGTCACCTTGGTAAGTGAACACATATTTTTCAGGCCAAAGCCTTGAAATAGCTGTTGCTACTGCTGGTGCGCGTCCGTGGGCAGCTTGTGTCATATCTATATTCATAAAATCATAGGCCAAAACAGAGCAGCCAACTGGTGCAACACCAATTGTTTCTTCTGAAATTCCCATTTCATCAATGACTTCCATGGTTAAATTGTGCGCAGTTCCATGACCACAGCCCGGACAATAAGACAGGGCAGTGTCGGTCATTAATTTTGATTTACAGAATACTTGATTCTCTGGTTTTATGATGTTTAATACTTCCATGTTTAATGATTTTTTGTTCTAAAGCTTCTAAAATTTCTTCTGGAGTGTGAATAATTCCTCCGGTTCTTCCAAAATGTTCAACAGGTACTTTATGTTCAACTGAAAGTCGCACATCTTCTACCATTTGTCCCGCATTTAATTCAACGCTTAAAATTCCTTTTACCTGATCTGCCAATTCAAATAGGGCTTGTTTAGGATAAGGAAATAAGGTTATTGGCCTTAATAGACCCACTTTTATTCCTTTTGCTCTTCCCAATTCTACCGCTTTTTGTGAAATTCTTGCACTTGACCCATAAGCAACAATTAAATATTCAGCGTCATCACAGTTTATTTTTTCAAAACGCAAATCCTCTTTTTCCATTTGTTCATATTTTTTCATTAACCTATGAACTCTGGCTTCCATTTTTTCCGATTGTAAATCGAGAGAAGTAATAATGTTTCGTTCTCTTCCTTTTCTTCCGGTTACTGCCCAATCGCCATATTTTTCGATTAGCTCCTTATCGGTCATTCTTTGTTTTTGTGGTTTAAGAATTACCTTTTCCATCATTTGGCCAATTAATCCATCTGAAAGAATTAAAACAGGGGCGCGATATTTAAAAGCAATGTCAAATGCGTCTTCTACAAAATCCGACATTTCCTGAACCGACGCCGGTGCTAAAACATAGAGTTTATAATCTCCGTGTCCGCCACCTTTTACCGATTGAAAATAATCGGCCTGAGAAGGTTGAATAGTTCCCAATCCTGGTCCGCCACGAACAACATTGACAATTACTGCAGGCAATTCTGCACCTGCTAAATAGGAGATTCCTTCAAGTTTAAGAGAAATCCCAGGACTTGATGATGAAGTCATTGTTTTTTTACCGGTACTTGCAGCGCCGTAAACCATGTTTATCGCGGCTATTTCGCTTTCAGCCTGTAAAACAACCATTCCCGTTCTTTTTTCGGGACGTTCGTTCATTAAATATTCAATAATTTCTGTTTGTGGTGTGATAGGATAACCGAAATAACCATCAACTCCAGCCCTAATCGCAGCTTCAGCCAAGGCTTCGTTACCTTTCATTAATTTTAATTCTGACATTCTTTGAAATGTTTTAATGGTTATACTGAAACTTTTACTCTGTATACGGAGATTGCTCTGTCTGGACATACAATTCCACAGTTTGTGCAGCCTGTGCAAGCTTCAGGGTTTTTCATGTAAGCATAGTGATAGCCTTTTCTGTTTATGTCTGTTGACATGCCAATCACGTCAACCGGACAAACAGGAATGCAAACCTCGCAGCCTTTGCAGGTTTGTGTATCAACAACTATAGCTCCTTTTACTTTTGCCATATCAATAAATTTATATATGATTACTCTACTGTAATTTTATTATCCTCAAAGATACGGGTTATTTATTGTATAAAGAATGATAAATATCAATACGAAAACGTTTTCTTACTTTTTTGGAAAGTTTTAATTGAAGTTGCTAAAAATAAAAACACCCAAGTGGGTGTTTTTATTGATAAATTTTAAAATGTAATTTGTGTTACATTAATACAATGACTTATATTTTGTTGGATTTGCCTCATTCATAATACTATAAATTGCTTCAAAAATATCTTCTTCATTGGGTTTTGAAAAATAATCGCCGTCAGTTCCATAAGCTGCTCTGTGCGGTTTGGCAGTTAAAGTAACCGGTTTGCTGTCTAAATAGGCATAGGCATTTTGTTTTTCCAAAATTTCATTTAATAAATAGGCCGAAGCGCCTCCAGGAACATCTTCATCAATAATAATTAACCTGTTTGTTTTTTTGATACTTTTAACCACATCTTTATTGTTGTCAAAAGGAAGCAGACTTTGTACATCTATAATTTCAATATCAATATCGACTTGTTTTAAACTATTGACCACATCTTCCACAAGTTTTAATGTTGAGCCATAAGAAACTACAGTAACATCGGTGCCGGTTCTAATGGTTTCAACAACGCCAATGGGTGTTCTAAATTCGCCTAAATTGTTGGGGAATTTTTCCTTAAGTCGGTATCCGTTCAAATTTTCAACAATTAAAGCAGGCTCGTCACACTCCAATAACGTATTGTAAAATCCGGCAGCTTTTGTCATATTTCGTGGAACCAAAATATTCATCCCTCTTAATAAGTGCACAATAGCACCCATAGGTGATCCGGAATGCCAGATTCCTTCCAAACGATGGCCCCGCGTTCTTACAATGAGCGGTGCTTTTTGTTTGCCTACAGTTCTGTAATGTAGTGTAGCCAAATCATCACTCATTATCTGTATGGCATAAAGTAAATAATCTAAATATTGAATTTCAGCAATTGGTCGCAATCCTCTAAGCGCCATTCCAATTCCTTGTCCTATTATAGTTGCTTCTCTAATTCCGGTATCGGCAACACGAAGTTTTCCATACTTTTCCTGTAGACCTACAAGACCCTGATTCACATCACCAATATTTCCTGCATCTTCACCAAAAATGAATAAATCGTTATACTTTGAAAACAGGGTGTCAAAATTATCTTTTATAATTATTCTTCCGTCAACCAGCTCTGCGTTTGCATCATAAGTTGGTAAAACTTCTTTTACATGGCTTACTTTTTTGTCACTTTGGCTGTATAAAAAAGAACTGTAGTTTTGTTGTTCTGTTTTTAAATAATAGGTAATCCAATTTTGAAGCTGCGTTTTTTCAGCAGACTTTTCATCTCTTACGTATACAATGGATTTTCTCGCAGCAACCAAAAGATCTTTTCTTGAAGTGTCAATTATGGTAGCCAAATCGTTTTTTAATTTAACGACAAAAGATTTATTATGGCTTTTTTCGGAAAGATTCTCAAGCAATTGCATCACCTTAATTTTTTCTTCCTTAACAGGGTTTAAAAAAGCATTCCAGGCATCTCTTCTGGCTTGATTGACTTCTTTTTTCGCTTCTTTTTCTATTTTTATTAATTCTTCTTCGTCATCAATAAAACGCAGCAAGTTATTGTTGTTGTCTTTTAATTCGAATTCAATAATCCAATCACGCATTTTGGCCAAACAGTCATTTTGTTTTTCCCAAATTAAACGCTCTTTAGATTTATAGCGTTCGTGCGAACCGGAAGTTGAATGGCCTTGCGGCTGTGTTAAATCTTTTACGTGAATTAGTACAGGAACATGTTCTTCACGCGCTATTTTTGCTGCTTTATTGTATACCGAAATCAACTGGGGATAATCCCAGCCTTTAACCACAAAAATTTCAAATCCGTCTTCAGTTTCATTCCGTTGAAATCCTTTTAGTATCTCAGAAATACTTTCTTTGGTGGTTTGGAATTTTGCCGGAACCGAAATGCCATAATCATCATCCCAAACACTAATTATCATAGGAACCTGTAATACGCCGGCTGCATTGATGGTTTCAAAAAATAAACCTTCGGAAGTGCTTGCGTTTCCAATGGTTCCCCATGAAATTTCATTTCCGTTGTTTGAAAATTTCGGCTTTTTTAATTCAGGAATATTTCGAAATATTTTTGAAGCATGCGCAATTCCAAGCATTCTGGGCATTTGGCCTGCTGTTGGTGAAATATCTCCGGTTGAATTGTATTGTTCTGTTAAGTTTTTAAAATGGCCATTTTTATCCAAACTATGTGTTGCGAAATGACCGCCCATTTGTCGGCCGCCCGACATCGGCTCAGCATTAATATCGGCATGCGCATACAAACCTGCAAAAAATTGTCGTGGTGTTAATTCACCAATCGCCATCATAAAAGTTTGATCACGATAATAACCTGATCTGAAATCACCTTTTTTGAAAGCTTTCGCCATAGCCAATTGCGGCACTTCTTTGCCATCTCCAAAAATACCAAATTTTGCCTTTCCAGTTAAAACTTCTCTACGGCCCAAGTAACTGCATTCTCTGCTTATCACCGCAATTTGGTAATCGTGCAGGACTTCTTTTTTAAACTGATTAAAAGATAATTGTTCTTGGTTTGTAGATGTAGATTTTACCTGCATGTTTTTGATTTTTTTTATTTTAGTAGGTGCAAAGTTACAATTTTAAAAAGTATTTAAAATTGGGTTTAAAAAATCAATATAAGTTTAAAAATAATCAAAAAAAATGAAGTAGGTTAAAATTTCAAATTTTAAACCTATAATTTTTATTCAGTTGAATTTAAAATCAATAAAAACCTCTTTTTGCGAAATTATAAATTCTCTTAGGACTTATTACCAATACAAACCTAATTTTGGTGCTGTATCTTGGTTGAGACAATTCCCACCCCAAATTGGAATAAAAAGGAAAATATACTTCCAGAATATTGTTTATGAAGTTTAACCTGACACCACTTTCGTAGGCGAAATAAACATTTTTATTTTTATTTTTCACAAAACCGACATCATTATAAACTTCAATCCAACGCCATAATCCAACGCTTGTGTTTATGGTTGTAAGCCATTGATTTGCGTAAGCTACTGGAAGTTTTGATTTAAAACCACCTTCATTTATAATTACCTGCTGGCTTAGAATACCTGTAGTTTCCGATCTACCTAAATAATCGTACTGAAACAAATAATCGGTTGGCCTGTCCAATGCAAAACTAAAGAAATCCGTTTCTGTTTTATTCGACAAAAATGCTCCTGCAAAAACTCTAAAATCAAACTGCCTATTGGTGTCTGTTAATAATCTGTAATGTGCCGTTGCTGAAAGTTTGCTAAATTTATCAGAAACCTGAAGCCCACCCGAAAATCTAATATCTTCTATAATATTGGGCTTTGAATATCCGTAGCTTAAATTAAATACATTGTATTTGTTGGTTTCAACATGTTGTACTTGTGTTGGTGACTTTTCCCTGTCTACCATAGTAAAAGATGTTAAAATGGCATTGCTACTTGCATCTCTTAGGCTTTTTCGTTTAAATTCGAGAAGGGCAAACGGAGTTAAAGTGGTGTAAGAAAGTTCTTTTGCATACTGAAAACTGCTACCCGAAATTCCTGCCAAAAATTTATTAACTTTTTCATTTTCAGGTAGGTATTCATAAAGCAGCGAAAAACTTCCCGAAAACGAATTGCTTTTTGTCCCGTATGAAGGGGTCACTTTATAAAGAAAACTCTTGTTTAATAATGTTTTGTTTGAAAGCGACAATCCTAAAATCAAACCGTCATAATAATTGTATCTGGCTTCAGGCGTATAAAAAAATTGATTATAATAAGGGTTTTCTATATCCTTCAAGAATTTTAACTGTAAAGGTCTGTTAAATAATTTTTTATCAATATTTTTCCAATTGTTTCTTAAATTATATTCGGGCAAATAGAATTCATGATTTAATGAAAGTCTGTCAAAACCATCGGCAGGAATGGTAATTGTTGCTAATGAATCAATGCCTTCAATCCATTTTTTAAATTTGATTTTTTTATTTTGAATGCCATACAGCTGAACAGGTGCCGTAAATTCCCGTTTATTTAAAAGACTGATTTCAAGGGAATCATTTTTTTTGACTATTTTTTTAATGGTATAATCTATTTTTTTACTGGTATTCAAATAATCTGTTTTAAACCAGTCAATATTCTTAGGTGTATCAATTAAATTAAAAAAGAAATCGCTATTTGTATTTTTTCCGGTATATTTTTTTGAAAAGCTGATAATAGCTTCTGAGATTTTGGTCTCTCCTAAATAATTTTCTAAATATTGAATTCCTAAGCCAGCCTTATATTTATTTACAATTTTTCTATTGAAATTTGACAGGGAATCGGCGGGGGTTGTTAAGGATTGATCCAAATTTTTTCTGGCGGCAAATTGATAAACAAAAGCATATTTCTCGTTAAAACTAATTTTGGCCAGATTAAAGTTTCTAATGCCAAAAAGTTTTGAAATATCACCAATGGCTTTAACATCGGGATAATACTTTTCAACATATTTAATCATTAAATAGATTTGTAAACCATCGGCCAGCCAAGCGTCTTCTCTTTGGTTAAACAAAAAAACGTTGTCTATATATTTTCTGCTTAAAATTTTAAATAGTTGAATGTCAAATTCAAAAGTGTCATTAAAGGGCTTTAAGAAAGTTGGCAATTGGTTAAACCCATATACTGGATTTTTTTCATAATCTATTTTATTAATGAGAAGTTTCTCATGCGGATATGCGCCTAAATATGAGGCAATAAAAGAAAGCTCTCTATTGATGATCTCTGTTTTGATTGCAGGATGTAGTTTTTTCGAATCTATGTTGGTGATTAAAGAAACGGGCTTAGAATTATAAGCAACAAAATCATTTTCCTTAGTGATGTTTAAGGCAATATCCTGTCTATTATTTCCAACCAATTTATAGCTGTTAAAATTGGACAGTGAATCAACGGAAACTTTTAAATCACTATTTAACACATAATCTTTCGGCACTTTTATGTTTATGAAATAATTTGTAAAATCAACATACAAATCATCCATATCCAAATTGTTTTGAAGATGCCATTTATCATTAAAAATAGCCGGAATTAAGTACCAGTAACGTAAATTGTAACCGGTTTTATTCGCTCCATAATCTGTAAACTTATCATTGGGTATTTTTACGTAATACGTTGCAATTATTTTTATGGAATCTTTTGGATCTAAGGCTTCTTTCAGATTAATTTTTAAGATATCCGGATTTTCATCGTTAATTTCCCAGATAACAAGATCATAATTAACAGAAACACTATTAATTTTGGAATTTCCTCTATTTTTTTCCGAAGTAAAATGAAATGAGTTTGAGTAGTTTTCTATAAAACGATTGGCTAACGGCGTATTTTTATCTTTATAGGCATTTGCCCAATTATGTAAATAAACCGAGCTTAATATACTGTCTGACTTGTTGTGAAAAATAATTTCCTGCTGTATTTTAAGTTCATTTGTCTGTGCATTTAAAACAGCAAGTATGGTAGTGCTGTTTGTTTGAGAATAGGTGTTATTCAAACAAATAATACTAGATAAAAGCGTTAAAAAAATATATTTTTTCAAAGGACTTGCTAGAAATTAGGGCTTAAACTGTATTTTTTATAAAAGTTATTAATCACATCCAAAACTTCATCTTCAGTATCAACAATAGAAATTAAGTCAAGATCATCCAAGTGAATGCTTCCTTCATTTACCAATGTATTTTTAATCCAATCAATAAGTCCGGACCAATACTTTTTTCCTACCAATA
>Ga0209414_1000389_pt1 | contig 20853 bp, 13 predicted proteins | sample LakVidmifraction_4_FD_181154 | JGI IMG/M metagenome (GOLD analysis project Ga0209414, IMG submission 181154) | Hypersaline microbial communities from Lake Vida, Antarctica - Brine Hole Two &gt;0.2 micron (SPAdes) (version 2) | ecosystem: Environmental > Aquatic > Non-marine Saline and Alkaline >... | reverse complement strand
GCAGCTAAGACAACTTCCAGCTTCTTTGCTTGCAGAATCATAATGATTGCATTGACAATGGTTGTTTTTCCAACACCAGGGCCACCGGTAATAATCATCAGTTTATTTTCGATTGCCATTTCAATTGAGATTTTCTGTTGGGCAGCAAAACTTAAGCCAGTTTTCTGTTCGCACCACTCGATGGCCTTTTCAATTTCAATTTTTGGGCATGGATGTTTTGTTTTTTGCAGGTCATGCAGGATGAAAGCACTTTGAAGTTCGGCGTTGTATAGTTTTGTGAGGTAAATTAATGGTTCTATGGATATTTCAGGTATGATTTTTGAAGTTAATCTTTTTATGTTTATTCCATGCTGAATTGCATCCTCGATTATTTCCTGTGGAATATCTAAGATTTCTTGAGCTTTTTCAATTAATACAGAGATTGGTGTTGCACAGTGACCTTCAGAAGTAATTTCAAGAAGTACATATTCCACTCCAGCTCTTGCACGTAAGTCACTGTTTTTTTCAATGCCAATTTTTTCAGCAATCATATCTGCGACTTTGAAGCCAATACCTCTAATATCTCGAGCTAGGCAGTAGGGATCCTTCTGAACTTTTTGTATTGCGCTATCTCCATATATCTTATAGATGCGAAATGCCCTTGATGTTCCTGCGCCATTTGCAATAAGGAATCCCATTATGGAACGAATTGCTTTGTTTTTATTCCAGCTCTCTTTGATGAGTAATCGTCTTTTTGTTCCGATACCTTCAACTTCTTCCAGCTTTGCAGAGTTTGATTCCATGATGTCGTAGACATCTTTGCCAAATTGTTCAACCAATCTTTCGGCATATTTGGGGCCAATTCCCTTTATGAGTCCTGATGCAAGGAATTTTTCGATGCCTTTCAGGCTGCTTGGTGGGGTGTTTTTTATATGTTGAGCTTTAAATTGTTTTCCGTGCTGTTTGTCGTTTATCCACTCACCGGTTGCAGATACGAACTCTCCCGCAACAATTGCTGGCAGCTTGCCTATTAATGTGACCAGGTTACGATTGCCTTTGACTTTTACTCTGAGCACACAGAAGCCGCTATCTTCACTGTGAAAGGTTACTCTTTCGACCGATCCTTCGATCTCTTCAAGTTTTTTAAAGTGTTCAGTCATAATAATAGTAAATAGTTAATAGTTAATAGTTAATAGTAAATAGTTAATAGTTAATAGTTAATAGTTAATAGTAAATAGTTAATAGTAAGTAGTTAATAGTTGCGCCTTCGTCGCTAGAAAGGACTAAATGACTAAGGACTCTGGACTAAAAAGAATGAATACCGTTAGTTCATTCGTAAGCCTTTTCTTTCATTTTTCTTTTTTGTCTTCATTGCATTAAGACATTCACTGCCGTGAGCGTGTCCGAGCGTTGCTCGTGTTGTATTCCTAGGGCGTTGTCCTAGGCTATTATGTTACGGGCTGTCAGCCCTTTTATGTCAGCTGGGACGCTGACCCTCCCATTAAACGCAACAAAGTTGCATTCCGCAACCGTTCCACAACCGTTCCGCTATTGTTCCTCGATTCTTAATTATTTTTGTTTGCTCGTTGTTTTACGATTTTGAGTGCTTCGTCCAGTGATGTTATATTTAAAAGTAGAGCTTCTGTTTTGCATGGTAATTTTTCTACTAATTTGTCATATTTGTATGATATATTATGCTCTTCAAAAATGGGGATTGCAAGAGAACTTAATAGTTTTGCATGAACTTTTTTTATACCCATGTGTGCAGTCAGCATTGCAGATGCTCTTCCGACAACCTTGTCACAAAGCATTAACTCAGATGGTTTGATTTCCGGGTGTTCATTTAAGTATATTCCAAAGTCTAATAGGGGATGAAGCCATTTTCCTTCGTGTTCGTATATGATTTCTTCATTTTGATAAACTGTTAAAGATTTATTATTCATCGTTATTGGAAATAAACCTTTCTATTTCTTGGTCCGTCAAACTCGCAAAAATAGATTCCCTGCCATGTGCCCAATTGCAGTATGCCATTTTCAACAATAATTTGTTGTGAAACCCCGTAAGTTGATGATTTGACGTGTGCGGCAGAGTTTCCTTCCATATGGGCATAACCGTTTGTCCATGGTACTACTCTGTCTAGAATGTTTGACATGTCTGTAAGCACATCCGGATCAGCATTTTCATTTATGGTAACAGCTGCTGTTGTATGTGGAACAAAAATAGTGACAATTCCCTGCTTGATTTTAGTTTCGTGAACGTAGTCTCTAACTTTGGAGGTTATATCAATAAAGTCTGTCTGTTTTGTTGTTTTGAGTAGTAGTGTTTTCATGTTTTTCCTTAAATTTTATGTTATTATAGCAAAAGCAAAAGTAAAGTCAAATTCAGAGTAATGGAAAAGCCTTTAAACCTGATGTTTCTGGTTGAATGCAATTTCGGTCAGCGAGGACGCTGACCCTCCCGATGAGCAAAACAATATTGTCTTGTAGGACGGAGGGGGATTCTTGTTTGTTTTCGCATTTACGCACTTGCGCATTTTCACCATTTTTTATTCCTTGTTGACAATTATGTCAAAAAAATATATATTTGTCCGAAATGTTTCTTTATATAGAATCATTTGATAGGTGTAATATAAAACAAAAAAGGAAGGATCTAATATGCTTGGTCTAGAAGGTAATTCGATATTCGCGGCTTATATCTTGTCAATCATCTCAGCACTCGGATGTCTGGTTTATGGAATCATAAACTGGAATAAAGGGGGCGACAATGAGAAGGTAGATATTATGGAAGAAAAAAAGTGGGAATCAGACGAAGAAAAAATCTCAGAAACATTATAAAAAGGAGTAAAAAATGTTTAATATTTTGGCGGTAGTAATATATATTTCTATTTTATCTTATTTTGCGTATTTGGGATTTAAAGGCACCAAAACGGCAAAGGATTATCTTGTGGGCGGTGGTGAAATCCATCCATTCATTATGGCTCTCTCTTATGGAGCAGCCTTTATTAGTACATCAGCAATTGTTGGTTTCGGTGGTGCAGCAGCATTCTTCGGAATGAGTCTACTTTGGCTTACATTTCTGACAATTTTTGTTGGTGTTTTCATTGCTTTTATTGTGTACGGCAAAAGAACAAGAAAAATTGGCCACAACTTGAGTGCCCATACATTTCCTGAATTCTTGGCAAAACGCTACAAATGCCCTGCAATTCAGAAGTTTGCTGCGGTTGTAATTTTCTTGTTTATGCCTATTTATGCAGCAGCAGTGATGATTGGTGCAGCTAAGTTTCTTGAAATTAGTTTGCATGTTCCTTATGTAACAGCTCTATTCTTCACATCAATTATCGTTGCTATTTACGTATTCTTTGGTGGTCTAAAAGGTGTTATGTATGCAGATGCCTTTCAAGGTGGTCTGATGTTTGTTGGTATGTTGTTCCTTGTGATCTTTACATACACAAAATTGGGTGGAGTTGTGGAAGCACATACAGCACTTACTGACCTTCTCGCTAAACCAGAAGTTGCTGGACAGCTCAAATCTTTTAGAATGCCTCCAACATTTAATGGTTGGACAAGCATGCCTGGGTTTCTGTCAATTAACTGGATGGTTGTTGTTACATCATTGGTCATGGGCGTTGGTATTGGTGTGTTGGCTCAACCTCAGCTTGCTGTTAAGTTTATGACAGTTAAGAGTAATAGAGAGTTAAACAGAGCTGTTCCAGTTGGTGGTATCTTTGTTCTTATGATGACAGGTGTTGCATTCACTGTTGGTGCTTTATCTAATGTATTCTTCTTTAGAGACACAGGTAAAATTGCAGTTGCTGCTGCAGGCGGAATAGACAAGATTATACCACTATTTCTTAACACATACTTACCTGAGTGGTTTGTTGCTCTCTTTATGATTGTTCTTATTGCCGCAGGTATGTCAACTTTGAGTTCTCAGTTTCATGCAATTGCAACAGCATTTGGACATGATTTACTTTACTCAGAAAAACAATCACAGGCAAAGCAGGTTCTAGTTAGTCGAATCGGTGTTCTTATTGCATTTGTTTTGACATTTGTTTTGGCTTACTATCTTCCTATTATTTGGGATGGTGCAATTGCTAGAGGTACAGCAATCTTCTTTGGTCTATGTGCTGCATCCTTCCTGCCAATGTATACAGCTGCTCTTTACTCAAAGAGAGTCAGGAAAAGTGCTGCAGTCATTGGTATGGTTACTGGTTTTGTTGTAAGTCTTTTCTGGATGTGCTTTGTACATTTCAAGACAGCTGCAGCACTTGGAATCTGCAACTTGATTCTGAACAAGCCATTCCTATTTAAAGGAACTAAAATGCCATTTGTAGATCCAATTGTGATTGCATTAGCATCATCAATCATTGTGACAATTGTTTTGACTCTTGTACTTAAGAAAGATATTGATGACGAGCACATTGAAAAGATTTTTAAGGGAGTTTGAAGAAAACTGTAAAGGGTAAAGGGTAATCCGCCTTCGCAGTGCCTACGGCGCGACAAGAGGGTAAACGCTGAAAAGCCTTCAGTCTTCGCCCGTTGGGCTAAGGCCCGACACAACCGGCGGTATTTACGAAAAGGGCAACCGAAAGGTTGCCTTTTTTTTGTGCCTAAGTACTTAGCGAAATTGTTAATAGTACTTGAACATTTTGGTCCTTAGTCCATAGTCCTTAGTCCTCCTCATTTCGAGCAAAGCTCGCTCATGCGTCTTGCGTCATTTATTTGACCCAAGATAATTTCAAAACTTTTTCTTTGCGATCTTAGCGAGCTTTGCGAGAGATAAAACTCTTAGCGTCATTTGCGTTGAAAATCTTCTTCTTTCCCTTAGATTTCTGGTTGAGGACATAAATGTGCATTTTAATCAATAAAACCAGCATTTTAAACAGATAAATATCCCCCATTGGGTGATATTTATTAATTTTCATTTTCGACGGTCACCGCCCGTCGCTACAGCATGAATCTGCAGTTTTAGGGTTGTTTTGCAAATTGCCACCTGTAGCGGCGGGCGGTGACCGCCGAAAATAACCTGCAACCAGAAAAACAGGGTTCTTTCTGTCTAAAAAAGGAGTCTTGATTTTTTTTGATGGTAATGCTATAATAACAAATTAATTTTTTACAGGAATTAGAATTTATGGATTATAGTAAGTGTGAGTTATGTCCTCGTGGTTGCGGGGTGAACCGGAATGGTGGTGAGAAGGGCTTTTGTGGTGCTGGTAGTGAGATGAAGATATATCGCTATGGTCCGCACTTTGGAGAAGAGCCTCCGTTCACGGGTGAGAATGGTTCGGGAACAGTTTTCTTTTCGCACTGTACGCTTGGATGTGAGTTTTGTCAGAATTTTCCATGGAGTCAGCAGGGGCAGGGTAAAACATATACTTCAGAGGCATTTGCGGATATTCTAATTGAGTTGGCTGAACTTAAATGTCATAACTGGAATTTAGTTTCTCCCACATGCTGGCTGCCGGATGTAAAGAATGGGCTTGAAACAGCAAAAAAAGCTGGATTTTCTTTGCCGTTACTGTATAATACTAGTGGTTTTGAATGTGAGCAGAGTCTTGATGATATGTCCGGTATTGTTGATATATATGTTACGGACTTAAGATATTCAAAAAGAGAGAGTGCACAGCTGCTTTCAAAGAGTGGTGATTATGTGGACGTGGCTCGTAAGGCACTGCTTAAGATGGTTGATCAGGTTGGACACTTGAAGTGCGATGCTGATGGAAATGCCATAAGTGGTGTGGTCTGCAGGCTTCTGGTTTTGCCAGGAGGAGCAGATGAAGCCATTGACAATTTTCGATGGTTGAAAGCAAATGTTGGCACGGAGATGCATATTAGTTTGATGTCTCAATATGTGCCTGCATATAATGCATGCAGTTATCCGGATATGGGTAGAACTGTTAATGAAGGTGAGTATGAAGCTGTCTGCGATGTGGTTGAAGAATTAGAATTTTACAATGGATGGATTCAGGATTTTATGCCTGATCTTGAAGTGGATAAAGACCTTGTAGGTTACAATATGGAAAGCGGTGGTTCTGCTGAGCCCAAAGTGTAACGGAATACATTTAAGAAAAATATTAAAAATATATAGATAGGGCTTCTTGTTTAATGTGAGATAGGACGCCGGTTCGTGAAATCTTGATTTAAAGCATTTTAGCCCCGCCCTCACTTTGTAAAAAAAACAACAAAGTAAGGGCGGGGTAACATGCTGCGAAGCAAGATTTTGCGTGGTATCGCATTACAAATTCATAAATTGTATGAACTTTATGTTAAAGTTCATCTGAAAGCTTTTTGGTCAAAATATGCCAAAAACCTTGCACTTTTAATGTGTTTGACATGGTGTAACACTTTATTGATAAACAGGTATGAATTGAACAGGATGCCCTAGTTAGGAGTTAGAAATATGAGTGGTCATAGTAAATGGAAAACAATACAGCATAAAAAAGGTGCTGCAGATGCCAAGCGTGGCAAAGTTTTTAGTAAGATGAGTAAAGAAATCATGGTTGCTGCTCGTGCTGGTGGTAGTGATGTTGAGCAGAATCCAACACTACGTAATATTGTTCAGAAGGCTAAGAGTGTTAATATGCCTGCTGATAACATTGATCGAGCTATTAAGAAGGGTGCTGGAGAAATGGAAGGCGTAACTTTTGAAGAGGTAGTTTATGAAGGTTATGCTGGTGGCGGTGTTGGTCTTGTTGTTAAAGCTTTGACTGACAACAAAAATAGAGCTGCTTCTGAGATTCGTCATATCTTTTCAAAGAATAATTCAAGTTTTGCTTCTCAAGGATCTGTTTCCAGAAACTTTCAGAGAAAAGGTCAGATTTTGGTTGCTACAACAACTACTGATGAAGACACTTTAATGGATCTGGTTCTTGAAGCAGGTGCAGAGGATATGATTGTTGAAGGTGATAATTTTGAAATTCTTACAGAGACAGAAACTTTCCATGATGTAACAGCAGCTCTTGAAGCAGCTACTATTGAAATGGTTAGTGCTGAACTTACAATGTTGCCACTTTTGGAATCTCCAGTGGAAGATCTTGCTGTTGCAAGAGGGGTATTTAGATTTGTTGAAATGCTGGAAGATAATGATGATGTTCAAGAAGTTTATATGAACATGAGTGTCAGTGATGAATTAATGGAAGAGCTTGCGAACGAAGAGTAAATCTGCATGCAGATTTAATTACGAATTACTAATGACAAATTACGAATGATGGAAAGCCTACGGCGGTCTTTATTATAGATAGGTTGCGAAGCAACACCATCGTTTACCGTTTACCATTTACCATTTACCATTTGTTGCGATCTTCGACGTAAATGATAATAACTAGTTTAAGGGGAATTAATGACAGAGAACAATGAGTATAGACAACAACGTCTTGAAAATTTGGAAAAGTTGAAAGAAATGGGTTATAGACCTTTTGGACGTGCGTTCAAAAGAGATGGAAACCTTGCTGAAGTTAAAGCTGATTTTGTAGAAGAAAAGAAGGTTAAGGTTGCGGCACGTCTGCTTACTATTCGTAAGATGGGAAAAAGTATTTTTGCTGATCTTAGTGATGGTGTTGGACGTTTTCAGATTTATGTTGGTAGAAACCAGATTGGTGAAGAGGCATTTGCAGCATTTAAGCTACTAGACATCGGCGATCAGATTGGCGTTGAGGGTGAGCTTTTTGTTACCCGTATGGGAGAACAGACAATTAAAATGGCAACATGGGAATTGTTGTCAAAATCATTGCTGCCTCTACCTGAAAAATGGCATGGATTGCAGGATGTTGAAGCTCGTTATAGACAACGTTATCTTGATTTGATTTCAAATTCAGAAGTTAGAGATGTTTTCAATAAGAGAATTAAGATTATTTCAGAAATCAGAAGTTATTTGAGTGGTCTTGGTTTTTATGAAGTTGAAACACCAATGATTCAAAGTGAAGCTGGTGGAGCTGCTGCAAAGCCTTTTAAAACTCACTATAATGCTTTAGATGAAGATATGTTCCTGCGTATTGCTCCGGAACTTTATTTGAAGAGACTTCTAGTTGGTGGATTTGACAAGGTTTTTGAATTAAATCGTAGCTTTAGAAATGAGGGTCTTGATAGAACTCATAATCCTGAGTTTACTATGCTTGAGATTTATGAAGCATTTTCAGATGTTGAAGGTATGAAGGAAATTATTCAGGGATTGATTATTCATGTTGCTGAAAAAGTTTTTGGAACTTTACAGGTCGGTGAAGGTGAGAATGCAATTGATTTTTCACTTCCATGGCGTGAGGCAACGTATTATGATCTTGTGAAAGAGAATATGGGCGACGACTGGTTTGACCTTTCTCTTGATGAAGCAAAGGCAAAGGCTGATGCCGCTGGACTATCTGTTGATCCTGCATGGGATATGTTGATGGTTACTCATGAAGTTTATGAAAAACTGGTTGAGCATACATTGATTCAACCAACTTTTGTTCGTCGTTTGCCAAAACAGTTGATTCCTTTGGCTAAAGAGACTGAAGATAATCCTGACTTAGTTGATGTTTTTGAACTTGTTATACGTGGGCAGGAAGTTGCTCCTGCATATACAGAGTTGAACGATCCATTGGCTCAGAGAGAGAGACTTCATGAGCAGGCAGGTGAAGATTTGACAAAGATTGATGATGATTTCCTGACAGCACTTGAACATGGAATGCCGCCAGCTGGTGGAATGGGCGTCGGTATTGACCGACTGATAATGATTCTTTTGGGTGTTGATGCAATCAAAGATGTAATATTGTTCCCTCAGTTACGTTCTTTGAATAAAGATTAAATAACAAGGAAAATAGATTTAAAATGGCGAAAAAAGTAGTTCAGTACAATGAAGATACAGTCAAAACACTGTCTTCATTGGAACATATTCGTTTAAGATCAGGCATGTATATTGGGCGTACTGGTAATGGTACTCAATATGAAGATGGCATTTACGTTTTGTTGAAAGAGGTTGTTGATAATTCCATTGACGAATTTATCATGGGCAATGGTAAAGAGATCAAGATAATTGTCAAAGATAACGAAGTAAGTGTCAGAGACTATGGTCGAGGAATTCCACTAGGCAAAGTTGTGGAATGTGTTTCCAAGATTAATACCGGTGCCAAGTATAATGATGATGTGTTTCAATTTAGTGTTGGTTTAAATGGTGTGGGTACTAAAGCCGTAAATGCTTTGTCATCTCACTTTTTAGTGAAAAGTTATCGTGATGGTGAATTCGTTGAGGCATACTTTGAAAAAGGAAAGCTCATAAAACAGAATCGTGCGAATCAGGAGAAGTCTGTTCGTAATGGTACTTTTATGTCGTTCACTCCAGACCTTGAAATTTTCAAGAAATATACTTTTGAAACAGGGCTCATTGAACGTAGAATGCGTTTTTATGCCTATCTAAATGCTGGATTAAAGATTGTGTTTAATGGAGAAGTTTTTAAGTCTGAGGATGGACTTCTGGAGTTGATTCGTGATGAGTCTGCATATCAACAACTTTATCAGCCAATATTTTTCAAGAATGAAACTCTTGAAATAGCTTTTACACATACACACCAATTTTCTGAGCAGTATTATTCATTTGTTAATGGTCAATTTACTGTTGATGGCGGAACTCACCTAAGTGCTTTCAGGGAAGGTATTCTGAAAGGAATTAATGAGTATTCAAACAAAAAGTTTGATGGTGATGATGTTCGAGAAGGATTGCTTGGTGCAATTGCGGTTCGTCTTAAGGAGCCTATATTTGAGTCTCAGACAAAGAACAGGCTTGGTAATACTGAAATTCGAGCAGGTTTAGTTGCACAAATCAAAGATATTGTTGTTGATAGTCTGCACAGAAACAAACAGGATGCCAAACGACTGTTTGAAAAAATTGAGGAAAACCAGAAATGTCGTAAAGAGCTTCAGTCTGTTAAAAAACTGGCAAGAGAGCGTTCCAAGTCTGTATCAATTCGAATACCGCAGTTGAAAGATTGCAAGCTTCATCTGAATTCGAAGCGTAATAATTCTGAAGCGTCTATGATTTTCATCACAGAAGGGCAGTCGGCTGCTGGTTCAATGACAAGTTGCAGAAATCCAAATACACAGGCAATATTTATGCTCAAGGGTAAGCCTCTGAATGTTAATGATTTGCCTAGAAGTGCAATTTACAAGAACGTTGAACTTTATAATCTTATGTGTAGTCTTAATATTGAAGAGACAATTGAAGAATTAAGATATCAGAGTGTTATTTTGGCAACCGATGCCGATGTGGATGGTCTGCATATCAGAAATCTTCTGATAACATTCTTCTTGAGATTCTTTAAAGAGACTGTTATGAGAGGGCATCTTAAGATTCTGGAAACGCCGCTGTTTAGGGTTCGAAATAAAAAAGAGACAATTTATTGTTATTCAGAAGCAGAGAGAGATGCGGCACTTAAGAAGATTATAACAGGGGTTGAGGTTACTCGATTCAAAGGTCTGGGAGAAATTTCTCCAAAGGAATTCAAAGATTTTATTAGCATAGAGAATATCAAACTTACTTCTGTAGATGCTACAGGTGAAACATCTGTATCTGAATTACTTGATTTTTATAGTGGCAAAAATACGCCAGAACGTAAGGCATATATCATGGAAAATTTGATTGCACCGGAAGATTTATAAATAATTTGTGAGGAATAATGGACGATAAAGATAAAAAAAATATACCACAACAGGAATTTTCATTTGTCAGCCCTGGGGATTCTGAATCCAGTGACAAAGAAGCTTCTGATGATGTGAAAGCATCTGGTCTGCAAAAAGATGAGCAGGTGGTTGCCAAAAAAGAAGATGAAGAAAATATGCCTTTTGAACCTGAAAAAAATATTGAAAAAAAGCCAGATGAGCCTGTTAAAGCGGAAGAAATTCCAGCAACAGATAAAGCTATTGCAGTCGATAGTGATACTTCAAAGGAAGAAAAGTCTGCAGAAGCTGAAGAAGAGCTTGTTAATAATTCCCCCGAGCATGAATTGAATAAACCTCAAAATCGTGGAGAGAGTGGAATTGAACATGTGCGTCGAGATAATAGTTTGCTTAAACAGCTTATGGATAGCAACTTCATGGAGTATGCTTCGTATGTTATATGTGACAGAGCTATTCCTAAACTTGAAGATGGTTTTAAGCCTGTACAACGTCGTATTATGCATGCACTGCATGAGAAGGATGATGGTCGTTTCATAAAGGTTGCCAACATTGTTGGTCACACGATGCAGTATCATCCGCATGGTGATGCATCAATTGGTGCTGCTCTTGTTGCCCTTGCAAACAAACGTTATCTGATTGATAGACAGGGAAACTTTGGTAATATTCTTACTGGTGACCCAGCTGCTGCTTCAAGGTATATTGAATGTCGTCTCACAGAACTTGCTCGAAATGAAATTTTCAACAAGCAGATAACAATTTATAGTCCAAGTTATGATGGAAGAAATAAAGAACCTGTTACTTTGCCATCTAAACTTCCTCTGCTTTTGATGCTTGGTGCTGAAGGTATTGCGGTTGGTCTTTCAACAAGAATTATGCCGCATAACTTTATTGAGTTGCTTCGTGCACAAGTTGCTATTCTTAAAAAACGTTCTTTTTCTATCTTGCCTGATTTTATTCAGGGCGGCATCATGGATGCAACAGAATATAATGATGGCGCAGGCAAAATTAAACTTAGAGCATTGATAGAGAAATCCGGAACAAACAAGCTTATCATTCGAGAGGTCCCTTATAGTACGACAACAGAGTCTATCATTCGTTCAATTGAAGATGGGATCAAAAAGAAGAAGATACCTGTAAAGTCTATTTATGATTATACATCTGAAAATGTTGAAATTGAACTTCAGCTTGTTCAGGGAACTAACCCCGACAAAGCAATAAAAGCTCTTTATGCATTTACAAGTTGTGAAGTGCCTATAACAAGTAATATAATCATTATTATTGATAATCATCCAACAGAAATGGGTGTAAAAGAGATTCTAAAAGAAAATACCCGAATGCTTGTGGATATTCTTGAGGCTGAACTAAAGCTCAGAGAGAAGAAGCTTGAAGATACAATGCATGAAAAAACTCTCGTGCAGATTTTTGTTGAAAAACGTATTTATAAAGAAATTGAAGAGTGTAAGAGTCGCGCAGAGATTGATAATGCAATTTTAACAGGTTTTGAACAATATAAGAAGCTCTTACTAAGACCCATTGAAAAAGAAGACCTCGAGATGTTGCTGGGGGTAAGAATTCGAAGAATTTCACTTTTTGATATTAATAAGAATCAGGAAGAGATTGAAGGAATCAAACTGGAACTTAAAGAGGTTCGTAAATTCTTAAGTGATATCATTAATTACGCAGTTAATTATCTAAAAGGTCTCATAAAGAAATATGCCAGCGAATATCCAAGAATGACTAAGACAACTGAAATCAAAGAAATTGATAGAGGTAAGCTGACGGCTAATGAGTTGCAAATCTGCCATGATACTGAAAAGTTTTATCTTGGTTCAGATATTGAAGGGGACGAGCTTTTTACATGTTCATCCCTAGACAAAATCATAATGGTTTGGGCTACCGGTAAATATATAGTTATGGCACCTCCTGAAAAGTACTTTGTAGATCAGAATCTTGTCTATACTAATTTGAATAGCAGGGATAGAGAGATGCTTATAGTCTATACTTTGGATAAGTTTACATATATCAAGCGGTTTACTTTTGGTGGAAGCATCTTGAACAAGAACTATCAGGTGGTTCCAGAAAGTGGAGAAATCTTGTTGTGCACAGATGAAATGCCAGAAAATATATTTCTTAAGTATAGGCCTAGAAAGAATCAGAGAATTAATCAGCAGATGTTCAATACGGCAGATATCATTGTTAAAGGCGTTAAGAGCCGTGGAAATAAGTTGACAAGTAAAGCTGTGGCAAGAATTGCTACAAGCAAACCTCGTTGGTGGAAAGATGATGAAGCCGGTTCCAAGGGGAATATTTTAGATTTGGAGGGGTAGGAAGAAACTGTAAACGGTAAATGGTAAAAGGTAAAACTTTAAAAACTGAATATCCAATATAGAACACGGAATATCCAATGTCCAAGGTAAAAGAAAAAGAGAAAAAAGGACATAACGAGGGAAATAAACGTCCAACATCGAATCAGTCTTTGCTCTACGAGTTACGCCGAACAGGCTATTCAAGGTCCAATGTCGAATGAAAGATGATAATGAGGACATTATCGCTCCCGAAGATACAAACCAATACTGATTCGCAAATTCTTTAGGTAGGGCGTCCTGTTCAATTCATAATTTGTTTGTTGACAAGATGTTATACTATGCCCAAGACACTATAAGTGCAAGGGTTTTGCCCCGCCATCACTTTGCTAAATACCAGCAAAGTGGTAGCGGGACCAAAAAGCTTGCAGATGAACTTCAATATAAAGTTCATGCAGTTTATGAATTTGTAATGCGATATTACGTAAACTCTTGCTTCGCAGCAGTAGGCCACTTCGCTCCGCTCGTTGCTGTCGTAAACTCCAGCCTCAGCAAGCTGCCTCCTTTAGCGAACTAAAGGCGAAAATGCTTTAAATCAAGATTTCACGCAATCTCACATTAAACAGGAAGCCCTAGGTAGCATAACCTTCTAAGTTGTAGGCGCTCTGCACTTGCAAGCTGGAAACGTGCGTTACCTAAATACCGCCGGCTGTATATATCCGGCCGTAGCTTGAAAAGCGAAGACTTATGGCATTCCTCGCCTATCTAACCATCTAACGAACCAACCATCTAACTAATTAATAAAATCCGTGTAATTGAAGAGGAAAACTGCAAGGCTGACGATGTACGCAGATAGACCGACAATCAGAAAACCTGTTGCAATGTGATATAGTTTAGTTTTGTAGTCTCTTCTCAGTAGCATCTTATAGACTGTTTCATCAAATGAAGTAGTCTTATATGTTGTTATCCAACGTATTTTTAGTGGTCCAAAGAATAGTAGTAGGGCAGAGACCAATACAGATATTACTCCTATAAAAAGAGCAACTCTTGCGGGAAGTCCAGAGGCTGCAAGGCGATGACCTGAAAAACCTGTTATGGTAAGGCAGATCGTGATTAGACCTAATAGCAACTGAGATCGAACCTGCAGAATGTTGAAGGCGTCTCTGATACTTGATATTATTTTTTCTTTTTCAGGATCATGAGTTATCTCTTTGATAAAATTGATCTCTTCTTCTGTTGTAAGTCTTTTCATCTTTTCCTTTTTTGGTACCGTCAAAAATTTTCTACTCTTTTCAGTCCTCTTCTGTTCTAAATCAATCCCGCTTCGCTTTTCAAGCTATGCAGGACAAGTTAAGTCTTCGCTCTACGAGCTACGCCGGACAGGTTGGGATACAGACTGTTTTGTCTTATCCCCCTTGTTTAGCGCCCTGAAAGGGCAAATTATATCAGCCCAGGGCAACGTCCTGGGTTTAAAGAACATCATACATCTTCGCCCTGTAAGGGCAACTTAACCCTGTTTTTGTTAACCTGCCCTTACAGGGCGCAAATAAATATTCTTATTTACCCTAGGCGTTGCCTAGGGCTGATATAAGCTGGGCTTTCATGGCGTTTTTATACCTTTAATAGAATTTTTGACAGTAACTCCGCACCGAGGCGACACGGCTACAGATTGACGCATCACTCGTGACGCATGGACGAGCTTTGCTCGTAAACGGCGCAGCCATTCAACGCGATGCAATCGCATTCAACAATCGTTCCGCAACTGTTCCGCCATTGTTTTCCAACTATCTAACTAAAATTATCAATTTGATAATTTTTTATATTTTTTTTGAGCATCAGTTGCCCATTTTGTGGTAATTTCCAATCTAAATCTTGTATCAGCCCATGAGTCAGCAAGGTCCAGCATCTCTTGTTCTGAAACTGGAGGTGTATATAGGATATCCAGTTTTTCTTGAGGTAGTTGTTCAGCTATAATTTTTTTCCAGGCTTTTTGAAGTTCGTTATGAGGATCAATTAAAGTTGTTCCCATTACGGCATTTAGTGTCTGCCATCTTTTGCTTGCGGTCTGAGTGTCATATTTAAAGTTACTTTTAAAGTTATATGGATTTGCCTTTGGTGCCCAGCTCTGTGTATATATTTCTTTGTTTACGGGCATTCTATACAGATTGTTCATCTGACCATTTTGTCCTACAGATTGACATAGTATTTGTTGTCCTTCAAAGGATAGTGCAAAGTTAAGGAATAGTTCTGCATTATTCTTATTTGGTGCATTTTTAACAATTGCAATTGCATCCGGATTTACAACTGTTGCATTATCTGGCAGTACAAAACCGAGTGCATTTCCGCCGACAGATTTGATTGCAGTTTCGGCAAAATGGTCAATTGCAAGCCCTGCCACAACTTCACCATGCTCTACCTCCATTGGTCCTTCTCCTCCACCTTCGCCAAACTTTCTTATGTTTGCACAAAGTTTGGTTATTATCTCCCAACCCTTTTCATATCCATATGCTTGAAGTATAATCTCATAGCACATATGAACAGAACCACTGGATCTAGGATCACCAGATGATACCCATGTGAAATATTCAGGTTGTGTGATATCTTCCCAGGATGTTGGAGTTGTAAGGCCTAATTGCTTTATTAACGGCTTGTTATAAACTATTCCAAATCCGCTTAGCGCAACGCCAAACCAATACATCTCAGGATCATAAACCGGGAAGCCGGCACAGTCTTTAGGTATTTGTTCAAGGATATCTTTTTGAATTACAGCTGGTTGTAGCCATCCGGCATCTTTGCTTCGAATGAATGGGTCAACCCCGCCTCCAAACATTATATCAACATCTGGAGAATCAGATGTCTGAAATCTTGACTCAAGGTCTTTTAACATTTTTGACGTTCCGCCAACATCCAGCCATACTATTTCAATGTATGGTTTGTTGTTTGTTTTTAGCCAGTCAGTGAATGCTCTGGAATATTCCAATCTTACTTCTCGACGATGTGGAGAAATAATGAGCAACTGGTTGTTGCTGGAATCCTGCATGGTTTTTTTTGATGAAAATAGCATAAAAAAGAATGGCAGGCTTACTATAAGTAGAAATAATGTTATTGCAAATGTCTTTTTCATAAATTAATTGCCTTAGTCACCATATGAGGTCAAAAAAATAGCACACCTTTTGGTATGCTATTTTGTATAAAATATCTAAATAATTAGTTTATCTGTTTCACCACAGAATAGATGTGCTTTGCTAACTACGATTGGTAGTTTGACCTCTTGTCCAGGGTTGAAGTCTTTATGTGCATCGACCTTACAAATGAATGTACTATCGCCAGCTTTTAGGTAAACATATGTTTCTGATCCCATCGGCTCAACAACATCAACATCAGCAGTGATTTCTGGAGCATCAACAATTTCGTATGCAGTGTTTGATCCAATGTTTTCAGGACGAATACCAAAAATAACTTTTTTGTTTTCGTATGCTTTTATGTCATCTGCCCAGCTTTCAGGCAGACAGATTGATTCTGTTTCAGACACGAAATATAGTTCATTCTGACTTTTCTGAATAGTTCCAGAGAAAAAGTTCATTGGAGGTGTTCCGATAAAACTTGCAACAAATTTATTTACAGGCACATCATAAAGGCTGATAGGTGTGTCAACCTGCTGGATAACACCGTCACACATAACAACAATTCTATCACCCATTGTCATAGCTTCTGTCTGGTCATGTGTAACATAAATCATTGTTGCACCAAGTTTACTGTGCAATCTGTTGATTTCAACACGCATTTGAACACGCATCTTTGCATCGAGGTTTGATAGTGGTTCGTCAAATAAGAACACTTTTGGTTGACGAACAATTGCACGACCGAGGGCAACACGCTGTCTTTGCCCACCTGAAAGTTGTTTTGGCCGACGTTGTAGTAATTCTGTAATGCCTAGAATATCAGCTGCATCTTCTACGCGTGCCTGAATCTCTTTTTTTGGAAACTTGCGAAGTTTTAGACCAAAAGCCATGTTGTCAAAAACAGACATGTGTGGATAAAGAGCATAGTTTTGGAAAACCATTGCAATATCTCTATCTTTTGGTGGAACATCATTTACAACAGTATCTCCAATAGTGATTGTTCCTGAAGTTATTTCTTCTAGTCCTGCAATCATTCTTAATGTAGTTGATTTGCCGCAACCGGAAGGTCCAACTAGAACAAGAAATTCTTTGTCGTTTACTGTTAGGTTAAAATCGTCAACAGCTTTGAATGTATTATCATATATTTTTTCAACACCTGAAAGTGTAACACTGGCCATCGTTATGCTCCTGTCTTTTCTGTAAATCTAATTAATAAAATATTTTTAGCATTTTATAATATTTTGTAAGTATATGCAAATAAAATGTCTTATATATTCTTTTAGTATAATTGCAACGCATATGCCAATGATTGATTTAGCCAAAATAGGCCCAAAGATTAAACAAATCAGCCCTAGTAAGATAGAGGGAAATCGTAGCCATATCTCAGACCAGCCGATACTGTTTAATAGTATCCAGTCGTGAATATTTAGTGGGATATAGGCAAATCCACTGGAAGACGTAAAAATGAGTAAGAATCCACAGAAATAGGGCTTACTGTTTAATGTGAGATAGGACGCTTCGCTGCTGTCGCGAACTCCAGCCTCAACAAGTTGCTTCGTATATTTTTGTGCTAAGATGAGTTAGCCTTTAGTTCGCTAAAGGCAACTCATTGCAGTGCAAAAAGATGCGTTATATCGCATTAAAGATTCATAAATTGTATTAATTTTATATTATAGGGTTCTTCGTAGATTATTGTGGATAGAATTGATTCTTCGTCATATTTAAAGAGTAATCTGTTTGTTTTTATTCGACCCCGCCGCCACTTTCTGCTACTGCATAAAGTGGTAGCGGGGTCGTTGCATTAATAATTATTGATTAACCATGCATTTCATACATGGCTATTAACATTGAACAGCTTCCATGCTTCGCTCTGCGAGCTACGCAGGACACCGTCGCAGTTCTAAGACTACGACTGTGTCCTGCATAGCCGAAGGCGACGCATGGAAGTAGTCAAATTTTATTAGCCCCGTATGCAATGCGGGGTTAGCTATAAAAAAACAATACGACCCTGACTGCGTCCTGCGTAGCTTGAAAAGCGAAGCATGGAAGGGGTCGAATAAAATAAAATATCCACAATGATTTACGAAGAGCCTAAATAGTTAGTGCTTCCTGTTTAATCTTCCATTTGTTGAATAAGCAGGATGCAGGCAAGGTATGTGAAACGATTAAAGTCAGTAGGAAAGCATTTGATTTCAGCCCACATATATAGGATGATTGCAAAAATCTTTGTGTTTTTGTTGGAGTTGAATATTGGATATGTTTTTAATATACCGTCCGGGCGAAACAGTTCGCCAAGTTTAACAGCTTGTTCATGACTTGTTTTGCCTAGAAGCGGTTGCTGGTAATGCTCTAAAATGTCCATGATGAAGAGTTCTAAACTTTCCAGATATTTGCCATAATCCAGTGCGTGCATTATTTCATCGCTATGATTTTGAGTATTTCCAATTTTGTTTATTGCCAGCTTTACCTGCCTATCCATGACTGATGCCGGTTTTCTTGTCTCTTTCTCAAAGGTAGAGTATATTGCTTCTCTTTTATTTTCGCAGAATACTCTTATAATAGCAATAAGCTCTTGTTTCTTCAGTGTCCAGTTGTATTCGTTTTTGTATATATGAAACATTATTTCAACATATTTGTAATCGGAAATTTTCCCTAGTGTTTCAACGATTTCAGGCCATAGGACTGAAAATTTGTTATTGTTCAGGAGGCTGGCTAGTTTGTCAACGACTTCCTTGCTGCCAATGAGTCCAAGAGCATATATGCATGAGAAAGCCAAAGATGTATCTCCGTCGTGTATATGTTCATATAGGTGAGGAATGGCTTCTTTTATTTTCTGATATCCAAGAGCTTTGGCAGCCTCGGACTGTATGCCGAGACTTGGTATGTCCAATGTTTTGATTAGTTCATTATATACAGCTGGTTCAGGAGTCGTTTTCATTCTTGATATAGTGTCAACAGCACTTTCTCTAACTCTGCTTGAAGGATTATAAAGATCATCGATTAGTTCCTGGCTAATAATGTTAGATGTTGCCTTGTTTAGAGTTGATATTCTGTTTTTTTCAGGTACTGGATTTGAAAGAATCTGCGCATGGACAATTGAGCGAATAGGGTTGTTTGTTAATAAAATTCTTACAACTGTTGTGGTGGAAATGGATCCAGTCTCTTTGAATTTAACAAATATAAAGGCAGAAATAATATAGCCCAAAGATCCTATTGCGGCTAAAACATTGTAGCCTGAGAACCTTGTGACTTCAACAAAATTTGTCGATTCAAAAAAGTTTAGCAGCACACCACTGAAGTTTGAACTGATAAAGCCGATCAATCCTGGTATAGAGAAGAAGAGTGCAACAGCGATGCTTCGTGTTCGTCTATTGGAAACCGATGTTATAAGCGATAGAGTGGAGTTTGCAATACCTATATTAACAAAGCCAGCTAATATAAAAACAATTGCGGCATGTGTGAATCCAGATCCTGGAAATAGGGTCATCCATAGCATTAATTCAAAGAATTTCATAAAATAGCAAATAATTAACACAGGTTTTCGACCATATTTGTTGCCGATAATTCTGAAAAGATATGCCGATAAAAAAGCAGATATACAAGCTATTGCACCTAGAATTTGAACTTGTAACATAGAGAAGTTTAGAGATTCCTGAAGATATATGAAAGTGAATGGAACGCAGAAAAAAACGAAAAAGCTTTGAATACTTGCTACAGTAATCAATATTTTGGTCTGCTTGTCTCTCCAGATAATACGAATTTTCTTGTATAAAGATATGGTTGATTTTTCTTGTTTGGATTTTACATCTTTTGCCATATGCAGTAAAGCCAGAGAAGTAATGCCGGCTATGAATGCCAGAAGCATCATGTATTTATATGTGTTTATGTTTGTTTTGCCGAAATGGTCAATAAGTAGACCAAGAACAATTGAAGAAACAAGAATTGCAACTTGAGAATAGCTTCCTCGTTTAGTCCAGAAGTTATTGTTTTCTTGTTTTGGTACAAGGTCTCCCATCCATGAAAACCATGGAGAAACCTGAAGCTGTGCAGTTGCCTGTGAGAGAGCAAACAGAGCAATAAATATAAATATTGCAGATTGTTCTGTCATTTTGGTCCAATTAGCAAGTAAAATCATTATTAGGAGAAATGAGGAATATCCTATTAAAAGCAAGCCCTCACAAAAGTTCTTTCTATTAAAGTATCTTTCCTGTATAATAGCACCAACAATTTGTAGTGGAAGAAACAGCATCAGCATTGAGGTCATTATACCAATCTGAATATTTGATAATTTTAGTGTAATTTGTAGACCTGAAAGTGTAGCGCCAGTTGTCGCTACAAAAAAAACACTCCATATCACGGTGCTTATAAGTATGTATTTTATACTTTTGTTTATATTTCTCTGAGAGTTATGCATACTGATTATATTGTGCTTTACGTGTTTTTATTCTCACTCGTTAAGTGGAACTTTTTATTTTCAATAATAAAATGATTATTTATCGCCTAGAAATTTATTTGGCCGGAATTATACAAAATATAAAAGATATAAACATGAAAAAAAATATTTTTTTTTATGGGCATCCCGTAGACATTTTATTTGACATTAAAATATTAAGTGTCATACGTCTCTTCCCTGCTTTGCGTGATCATTGATTCTTTCACTTTTCAACAGTAATTGTTTGATCTTCCATTTGTTGAATAAGCAGGATGCAGGCAAGGTATGTGAAACGATTAAAGTCAGTAGGAAAGCATTTGATTTCAGCCCACATATATAGGATGATTGCAAAAATCTTTGTGTTTTTGTTGGAG
>Ga0209414_1000388_pt1 | contig 20910 bp, 20 predicted proteins | sample LakVidmifraction_4_FD_181154 | JGI IMG/M metagenome (GOLD analysis project Ga0209414, IMG submission 181154) | Hypersaline microbial communities from Lake Vida, Antarctica - Brine Hole Two &gt;0.2 micron (SPAdes) (version 2) | ecosystem: Environmental > Aquatic > Non-marine Saline and Alkaline >... | reverse complement strand
ACGGCTGCGCTTCTGGAGTGGTTTCGTCTGCAGCAAGCTCTGGCTTTGGAGGGAGCGAAGGTTTTTCTTTTGTTGCTTGTTTACTGAGCTCGGCAATGGTGCCGGTAACTTCTAGTACGGGCGATGTAAGTGCTGCAACCTTCTGGGGTTTATGCTCAAGAGCGGCAGAGCCGACAGCGGCAAGAAGTTTTAATTGCGGCTGGCTGCTTTTCGCGACATCGAGGAGCGAATCGAGCAACGGAAGCAGCTGCGGTTTAGTAGAGATAAGTGTGCGTAGAGCCTGCGTGAGCTGTTCGGTGAGTGTCACCGGGCTAATGCCGTCGGCGTTAGTCTGCTCGAGAAGCGCAGCTACTTTTGTGACATCGTGCACTTCCACTGCCGACAGGATTGCGTCAACGACATAGGTCGGTGCAAGGCCGAGCGTCGCCTGGATAAGATCTGCGGTGATGCCCTCTTTGTCGTCCGTCAGACTGACTAGTTGATCGAGCAAGCTAATACTGTCGCGGAAGCTGCCATCTCCGCGTTGTGCGATCAGCTGCAGCGCATCGTCGCTGACAATGATCTTTTCTGTGTCGGCAATATAGCGAAGGTGCGCAACTGCGTCAGTCTCATTGATTGCGCGGAAGCCGTATCGCTGGGTGCGGCTAACGATAGTAGCTGGCAACTTGTCGACGTCAGTTGTCGCAAGGATGAAGACGATGTGCTCAGGCGGTTCCTCGAGCGTTTTGAGGAGTGCGTTAAATGCTGCCTTGGAGAGCATGTGGACTTCATCGATGATGTAGACTTTTTTTGCTGCCGACACGGGCGCCATTTGGACTTTTTCTCGCAGGTCACGCACGTCTTCGACGCCGTTGTTGCTGGCCGCATCGATTTCGATAATATCAAGATGGGTGGAGTCGTCGCTATAAGGCAACTTGTTGATTTCGTGCGCTAAGATACGCGCAACAGACGTCTTGCCAACACCGCGAGGGCCGGTGAGCAAGTAAGCGTGAGAGATGCGGCCAGCCGCAATGGCCCGGGTCAAAATATCTGTGATATGTGACTGCCCAACGACTTCGCTGAGCGACTTGCTTCTGTATTTTCGATATAAAGCTTGTGACATTATAAACACCCGTTCCCCTTCTTCGTCCCATTATACTCATGTTCGCTACACATAGTGCAGTAGTTTTTACACTTATGGTTTCAAAAAAATAGCTCTCTGCGCGGTGCAGAGAGCTATTAAGATTATAGAACGGAGTCTACAGTGCAGCTTCGACTGCAGCCCAGGTTGCTTCTGGGTTTTCTGCAGGGATAACGATGGTGACTTGGTCGCCCATATTGATACGGAAGTAGGTCACGCTGGCAAGTAGGATGCGGTATTCGCGGCCACTAGCCTCGATGTAGTACGAACCGTCATGCTGAACGAGCGTCCCGATAATTTGAATACGTTCGATTGGGCCAATCTGTTTGTAGAGAAAGCTGCCGTCATCAGCGATTGTCAGCTTAAGGATATCTCCCTCGACTAGCTTTGACTTGCTGGCGTAGTTTGCCGGTACGGGGTATTCTTTACCGTCAGGGCCGGCCATCTTTTGGCCATCAAAGACGCCTTCAACGACTTTTCCGTTAACTTCATCGTTTATTCCGGACCTAGGCGTGATAACCACACCGTCGTCACCAGTAATACTGATGAGTAGTTCTTTAGCTGCCGCTAGGCTTGTTTCTGCTTCTTGGATTAAAGCGTGTAGGCGCTTTACTTGTTTTTCTGGTAAATCAGACATGGGTACTCGCAATTCCTTAATCTGTGTATTTTTGAAATGTTATTCATTAACTTATATCAATTTCGGACGCCAATGTCAATCCCTTATACCAAATACCTGCTAGTAAATGCAACCACATTATTCAATGGAATTTTTGTGCTTGTCCACACTATCCTTAGGGGTCAGTGCAAAATCGTTGTATATTTTGTGAAACAAAAATCCGCCCGGAAAACCGAGCGGATAGATGAACATACCAAAATGGCCGAATGTGATTAGCTAAGCTCGACTGTTGCGCCAGCTTCTTCAAGTTGCTTTTTAGCAGCTTCAGCTTCTTCTGTTGGTGCTTTTTCTTTGATTGTTGATGGAACACCGTCAACCAAAGCTTTAGCTTCACCTAGACCAAGTCCAGTGATTTCTTTTACAGCCTTAATGACTGCAACTTTTTGTGCACCGGCATCTTTTAGGATGACGTTGAAGTCGCTTTTAGCGTCTTCGGCTGGAGCTGCTTCAGCAGCAGGACCAGCAACCGCAGCGGCAGCTGCAGCGGGTTCGATGTCGTATTCGTCTTTCAAGATAGTCTTGAGTTCGTTTACTTCAAGTACAGTTAAACCAACGAGGGTTTCTGCAAATTTCTTTAGATCAGCCATTGTATGACTCCTTTGTATTATTCAAATTATTTAGTGGTATAAAAATTAACTGGTTGCTTTAGCTTCAACACCGTCAAGAAGTGCATGTAGGTTACCCGACAATGCGTTCGTAACGTCGTGAACTGGTGAAAGCAGCGTTGCAATAACTTCGGCAATAAGTTGAGACTTACTTGGAAGAGTTGCGAGTGCGTTGATTTCATCAGCGCTCATCAAAGTACCGTCGTCTGAGAATCCACCGGCTACCTCGAGAGCATCGTGCGTTTTTGCAAACGTTGCGAGTACTTTCGCGGCTGCAACTTCGTCTTCAGCGCTAACAGCGTAAAGAAGTTGTCCGGTCAATGTTGAGACGTCAGTGTCTTTGTATGCTTTAACTTCAGAAAGAGCTACGCGAACGAGGCGGTTTTTAATCACCTTGATCACAACGCCAGCCTCGCGAGCTTCCGCTCGGAGTTTCTGGACATCCTTCACAGTAAGGCCGTCGTATTTTGCAAATACTGTCGTCTTAGCTGTTGAAAGAAGCTCTGTCATATCAGCAACCAATGTCTTCTTTTTATCGCGTGAAATCGCCATAAATCAAAATCTCCTAGGATTTAACATTAGTTATATTCGGCCAAATTGTTAAGTTGGGCTAGACAGGCAGCGATAAGAAGAAAAACAAAAAGTCTTTGGACCTCGCACTGCCAAAGACTTTTGAAATGTATGTTTTACAGTTCCTCGGTAGCGGATTAAGCATTTGTGTCGATTACTCTTCACGCCCGCTGCTACTGTCTTTGGTTGTCTTATCTTAATTGTACGGGAAAAAAGTAAATAAGTCAACGGTTTTTCAGGGGTAGGTCGTTACTGAGTAGAAGTATCACCCGTGACGATACTTGCAAAAAGATTAATTTTAACTTACGATACTGAGCAACCATGCGGGAGATTCCTGCAGGTAGCATAGAGTGAGAGAGACATACAATTGAGTACAGAATCTCTGAATGTAGTAAAGCGAAATCACGCGTGTGACATCAATGCCTTGGCGGCGAGTCTCGCCGGATCCACGGTCAACACTGGCGAAGAGCTCGATGACCGTATCAAGGGTATCTCGGACGCGTATGGCATCGACGAGACTCTCGTCACGAAGGATCTCTGCCAAAAGATGAAGGATTGCTATCCGGATGCACTGCAAGACCCGACATATGCGGCATCCGTTCAGCTGTTGAGTCTCGCCGAAGAGTAGACAGGCACAATTTCCGCGTAGGTCAGTGGTCGGGGTGAGTGAATGAGGCTGTACGATATCAATGATGATATTATGACAGCACTCGTTATCCACTCCCCTGCCCACACCTGGGATCTCTCCTCTATCATGGCTCCAACACATAGTGTTTGGGGCCTATTTTTATTTGATTACAAACATAGACACGATGATTAATCTATGATATAATATACTATTATGTCCCTGCAAAAATCAGAAGCAGAATTTCAGAACGACGCTTTGCTTGCCGGTGAAGTTTTTCGTGAGCCCCTGGATGGATCGAACCGGTATCTTCCATATGGCGCCATGCCTGGAGACCCTTATCTTGGCGATGAAATAGAGAGTCGCCAACTAGAGATCGATATAGAATTTAAAAAGTTGTTCCTCTCACCTGATACCGACGCACCTCCCGCATTTAGGCAGATGCTTGTGGCTGATTTTGAGGTTGGAAGACAGCGACGCAAGTTGTTAAACTTCGATGGGTATATGAAATGGAAGGCGCTTGAAGAAGTGATGGAGCCGCGAGTTGAGGTACTGTCGCAGCTAGTTGAACGAGGTACCGCAGATTGTGCTGAGGCAATAGACTTTGCGCTTAATACAGAAATAGAAAAGACTGAAATTGGTCAGTTAACGTGTGCATACAGTAACCGACTTGAACACGTCCAGCCTTTTCGCGAAGAAGTCGCTGCTGCTATTGAAGCCCATGGAGGTGTGCTGATCCCCAGCATTATTCCATACCGCGGTTTGTCAATCGTCCCTGATGTCGAATATCTTGAAGACGGCTTCCATACGCTTAACGGGTTTATTATTCGCTATAAACGTGATGTCGGCTATATTCGCTTGCCGAATGATGAAGGCGTGTTAAGGATTGTTGAGCGACAGATAGCGGGCGTACGAATTGACGAGGACTCAGGGTTCTCTGACCCGGTACTCAAGATGATGCAGTACACCCCTATTGCTGGAGATCACACGTGGCAAGATAATGAAAAGCAGTATCTGCATGACACCGGTTGTCAGAGTTTTATCGAGCAAGCCGTCCAGGCCGATACTGTGGAGGCTTTAATTGTTCCTATCTCGGTAACTGTGTATGCCTATAAAGAAGCTCATGACGTTGAAGCGTGTCGAACGGTTGGTGGTGTAGCGCTTCGTCGGCCTGTCTACGATGACGGCATAGCGTACTTTGGCCCCGAGTTCTCTAGGGCCACGCAGCCTGATGGGCTATTGGACATTTTTTTGCACAAGCCTCCGTCCTCACAAGACCTTTAATGGTAGGTGTGCGATCTACGGTTATTATTCGCCTCGTTAGCGTAAAGTTGGTCTCGCACTTGCTGAGGCTTAGGTCCTCGGAGTGATCTTCTCCCAAATTGTTTTGGTAACTTCTTCAGCAGAAGGGAGTGCTGAAATGAGCGGATAGCCTCTCATGTCAGATAACGATCGGTAGCCGTTATTAACTTTTATCTGGAAATCAGTTGGGCGAGATTCGAACGTATCAAGACTCGCTTTTGAATCTCTCATAACGAGTCTTTTTAATCGCTCTGGCTCGGGGAGATCAAGGATAAACGTAAAGTCTGGGTGCATATACTGTGCTGATGTCGTTTCTTCCACCATGCGCCATATTTCACCTACGTCCCAGCCTTCAGCAAGACCTTGGTAGACGGTCGTCGATTCAAAATTTCGTGCAGCAAAAACATCGGAGCCAGCTGCCAGTACGGGTTCGATACCCTGAAGTAGGTTTTCGCGACGAGAGGCATTAAATAAGAGAACGTTTGTTAGCGCACTTCGTCCAAACGATTTCGATTTGATGGTATCACGGAGCGTTTCTGCGATTGGAACAAGCGCAATGCCGTGTTCATCCCTGATACTGTCCGGCTCTTCGAGCGTGAATGTCGTGACGCCTCTTTCGAGACGGTTACGCTGAGCGAGCATATGCACGATGGTCGATTTACCGACTCCGTCACCACCCTCAATAACAATATAACGGCCACGAATTGGCACTGCTACTTCATGCCTTTCGCAAGACCCTCAATCACAGGGGCAGCGTGGCGCTCATCCTTATAGACACGAGGTAGCATCTGCTCTGGTGACCAAGTAGCGATCAGCTCATCGAGGTCTGAAGTGTGCTGGTACTTCCCGCTCATGCCGGATCTGCCGTCGCTATAATCACCGGCAACCTCTCCGGTGCGGTGAAAGATCAGTTGCCCGATACGTTCGCCGACAGGGAGGACAACTGATTCGTGCTGATTGAGGTTATAGATTTCGAGTGTGATGCGGTTGACGTAGCCTGGGTCAATCCAACCAGCATCAAAACAGACGGCGATACCGTTGCGGCCCCAGCTACTTCGTGATTTTACTTCTGAAGCGCCACCTTGTGGACGGATACCAATAAATTCATGGGTGTGTGCAAGAATACGTTCACCGGGGCGTAAGACGATGACCGGGTGGTCTTCGGGGATATTTTTGAATAAGGCAAAGCCGTTTTCCTCGCACCACTGCTTGTGCGGCGTTGCCTCGAGAGGTCCCTTAAAATAGCGATCGACATCAGATTTATCAAAGGGATTATAGACGCGCGTATCCTCGTCGTACTCTTGTTTGTAAAAGTAGTGGCCAAGCGTAAAGTCGAGGCTGGCCTCGGAGACGTGCTGCGGGTTGAACGGCACGCAAACAATCGTACCGTCCTCGATTGCATTCGTAATCTCGCTGTTGCTATACACGCTCATCTGTTGCTCTCCGTTTTCTTGATTGTACCATGAATGCAAACGCGTTACCTGCGCCATGGATTTTGTGAGGGAAACCTCCTTGCGAAATCATCTAATCCTTTAGCTAATTTTGTAAAAAGGTTGAGTTGGCTCGATGAGCCGGCGATGAATCTACTGATCCATCAAGCCAACTCATCGAGCACGAGGTGTGTTACCTCTTGTGCGCCTAGATAGCAACCGGTGCACTGATCTTCGGACCGTGGATGTAGTTCTCTAACTCGAAGTTATCCAGGGTAAACGCATCGATGTCTGCCGGTGTGTTAACGATCTTAACTTGAGGGAAAGGCATCACGGGCTGCGCAAGCTGCTCGTGCACTTGGTTGAGGTGGTTTTTGTAGACGTGCGTATCACCACTTGTCCAAGTGAACGTGCCTACCCCTAGGCCGCACAGGGCTGCGATCATGTGTGTCAGCAGCGAGTAGCTAACGATGTTGAACGGCACGCCGAGGAACATGTCAGAGCTTCGCTGATACATCTTGCACGATAACTTGCCATTTGCGACATAGAACTGGAAGAACGCGTGGCACGGTTCGAGCTTCATGTTAGGAAGCTCAGCAACGTTCCATGCGCTGACGACCAGACGACGCGAGTTTGGATTCGACTTGATTTGCTCGATCACTTTTGCGATCTGATCGATCTCGCTACCATCTTTTGCTGGCCAGCGTCGCCACTGAACGCCATAGACTGGTCCGAGATCGCCGTTTTCGTCGGCCCACCCGTTCCAGATCTTTACGCCGTTATCGCGCAGCCACTGAATGCTACCTTCTCCGCGGAGAAGCCATAGCAGTTCGGTGGCAATCGCTTTGAAGCTGACGAACTTGCTGGTGATCAGAGGGAGTCCCTTCTGAAGGTCATACGTCAGTTGAGGCCCAAAGAGGCTCAACGTGCCGGTACCTGTGCGGTCACCCTTCTGGGCACCTTCAGCCAGAATCTTCCGGAGAAGATCCTCGTACTGCGTATCTATCTCTGCATCCAATGTTGCTCCTAAGAACGAGGCCTGAACTCTAAATGTTCTACCCACCTCCGTACAGTATAGACTATTTGCGTAAATATGAAATAAGTAGTTTAATGTTATACAACTTATGTTATAATGCGGTCAAGCGACGTTAGTACCACAAACAAAAACGCACTTATTACATAAACCAAAAAGCTCAGGAGTATCGCATGACACAGGTATCGATCGAAGGAAATCTTAGTTCTTCGGAGGGCGTGTTAGTCGAAAATGAACCTGAGCTGACGACTTCCGATGTCATTAAAATTGGCGAGGATCTTGCGCTGAACGAAGGCGGATCTGTCGAACGAGCACAGGCACATGATTCCGCTCATGGCTTTATCCTGCACCGAGCGGCAGACCTTGCGCAGGTTGGTGCTATGAACTTTAGCGCTTACGAGAGTGAACGCTCACGGCTCATTGCAGTGGCGCGTGAGTTTGTCGATGCCGATATATTAAGCCTGGATTCACAAGAAGCAACGCTTACTATTGATCAGCAAGTAGAACAGCTAGTGGTTGATGCGATTAATGCTTCGACAAAACCGCTTGAGCAAGTGTTGGCAAGTCTTGCCGCTGAGCGGTCTGCGCAGCACCTTGAGGTGCGAACAAGGGAGTATGAGCTAGAGAAAAAACTTCTGAGTCAGCAGAATGAGCTAATCAAGCAAGCTGGTGCAATTCTTCAGGTGCGCAAGCAATTTGCAGAAAAAGGAGTCTCTGAAGAGGACCTTAGGGACTTTGACTATACTACAAGTATAATGATGCAACCAGAGCGGGAGACTTACGAAGTCGAGCGAGGGATCGCCGCTCAAGTCGAAACTCTGGAAGTGGTAGATACCGAGACGATGAATCTGTTCCGCAAGTTCATTAAGGGTATCGGCGAAAAGGCACTTGGGTCTATTAGTGTTTTTGCACCGAAGTCTGCCGAAGTTGAAGTCGTCAAACAGGATCAGTCTGCCTAGGTCTGGAGATCTCCTGCATAAAAAAACCCGCCACAACTCGTGGCGGATTTTTTATTTCAAGAACTAGGTTTAGTTAATGAAGTTTTCAATCTTGATGCTTGGGCCCTGAGTGGTGCTCATGCTGATTGATTTTACAAAGCCACCTTTGATGGTTGTTGGCTTTTGGCTGGCGAGGCTGTCAAAGAAGCTTTTCGCGTTCTCTTCTAGTTTCTGCGCACCGAAGCTTACTTTTCCAATTGAAAGGTGAACGATAGCTTGCTTGTCGACACGGTATTCAACTTTACCGGTCTTTGCTTCGCTGACGGCTTTAGAGACGTCAGTTGCAACAGAACCGCTTTTTGGGTTTGGCATCAGTCCGCGTGGACCAAGAAGACGGGCGTATTTGCCAAGGCGAGGCATGAACTGTGGAGTGGCGATAAGAATATCAAAGTTGATTGTTTCTTTATCAAGTTGTGCAAGGAACGTTTCGTCACCAACGATGTCAGCACCGGCTTTTGTCGCTGCTGCGTGGTCGCTTTCAGGAGCGAATACGGCAACACGGACAGTTTTACCAGTACCGTTAGGGAGGCTTACTGTTGTGCGGATGTTCTGGTCAGCTTGGCGAGGGTCAACGTTCAAACGAGCGTGTACTTCGACTGATGCATCAAATGTGCTCGGGCTAGTCTTTGTAGCAAGTTCAACTGCTTGCGTAAGTGCGTATGAAGTCTCTTTTTCAACAAGTTTTGCAACTGCTTGGTACTTTTTGCCACGTCGTTCGAGACGAGGGCGAACAACAGGTTTTGGACCTTTTGGCATGCTCTCGTCTTCACCGTCGATAGATGAAGTGTCGCCGTTAGCTTTGCGTTCTTCTTTTTCGGCTTTTGCATCAACTTCAGCGATCGCTTTTGCGCTTCGCTTGCCTGATTTAGCTACTTTTTCTTTGGTTGCTTCGACTTCGACAGCGTCAGTTTCTACGGTCTCTGCGGCGACTGCTGGAGTCTCTGCGTCAACAATCGCAGCTTCGATCTGCGCGATAGTATTCTTTTCAGATACTTCGAGTCCTAGTTTGTGTGCTTCTTCGAGCAGGTTGGCTTTCTTTGCCATAGGTGTAAACCCTTTCTGTGGTAGTAACGGCTTTTCGGGCCTTCCATCATTGATTATATGTACCTATATTATAGCACACTACCCCCGTTTTTGCTAGTGTAATTGACAGGGATAGCCCTAAAGCTTACTCTTATCTTATGGAAGATATGAAAAAACAACTTATAGAACGTGGGTTCGGTGGTGATCTAGACGACGCGCCTGAGGCAATCGAATTTTACTCACATGACGCGTCAATGTTCGAGCTACGACCAAAACTAATTATTAAACCAAAGAACACCAAAGACGTCGAGGCGGCAGTAAAGCTCGTCTCTGAACAAAAAAAGAACAATCCTGACCTCTCTTTAACTGCGCGTAGTGCCGGTACAGACATGAGCGGCGCAGCGATTAACGAATCGATCATCGTTGACTTTAACGCGTATCTCCGCGAGATTATTTCGGTAAAAGACAAGACAGTCGTGACACAACCTGGTGTATTTTTCCGTGATTTTGACGTCGCAACGGGCGACTATCTCTTACCGAGCTACCCAGCAAGCCGTGATCTTGCCTCTGTTGGCGGTATGGTCAATAACAACTCGGGAGGTGAGAAATCACTCCAGTTCGGTAAAACCGACAGGTACGTTCCTCGACTAAAAGTTGTCTTCTCTGACGGTATTGAACGTGTTGTGAAGCCGCTGAAGAAAGAGCAACTTGATAAGAAAATGGCGCAAGACGATTTCGAAGGAAAGGTCTACAAAGAGCTGTTCAACCTTATAGACAGTAATTACGATAAGATTAAAGCTGCAAAGCCAAACGTGAGTAAGAACTCAACCGGCTACAACCTCTGGAATGTTTGGGACCGTGAAACGGGAATCTTTGACATGACGCAAATTATTATCGGCGCTCAGGGGACGCTTGGATTTGTCACTGAAGTCACATTTGACCTTGTTCCCCGCCCAAAACATTCAGGACTACTCGTGCTCTTTATGCATGACATTGACGACCTCGGAGAGCTGATAACGACCGTCCTCAAGCACAAACCAGCAACGTTTGAAAGCTTTGACGACCAGACATTATTGCTCGTGATGAAGTTTATGCCGAGCTTCCTGAAGATGCTTGGCCCAGTACGCTTTATTCACTTCCTGTTTACGTTGATTCCTGACGGCATGCAACTCCTTCGTGGTTTCCCTAAACTTGTTCTGATGATCGAGTTCGGTGGTGAAACTGAAGCAGAAGTTCGCCGCAAGATTGTTGCACTTCATAAGGAGCTGTCTCCCTACCGTGCGCGCTATGAGATTAACGGCTTTGAAGAAGACCCAACTGAAGCCGCAAGTGAGAAGTTCTGGATCATGCGACGTTATAGCTTCCAACTCCTTCGCAGCAAGGTAAAGGACAAGCACACTGCTCCGTTCATCGATGACTTGGTTGTTAACCCAGAGCACCTGGCTGAATTCTTGCCTCAAATCCGCAAGATCATCAAAAAGTATAATCTATTAGCAACAATTGCTGGTCACATGGGTGATGGAAACTTCCATATCATTCCACTCATGAAGCTAGAAGATCCAAATGACCGCGCAAAACTGCTCCCTGCGATGAAGGAAGTCAACAAGCTGGTCTTGAAGTATAAAGGGTCGCTCAGCGGTGAACACAACGACGGACTTGTTCGTGGACCATGGCTCGAGCAGATGTACGGAAAAGATATTGTCGATTTGTTCCGCGAGTCTAAAGATATCTTTGACCCACAACACATCTTTAACCCTCACAAAAAGGCCAATGCCGACTGGGGTTATAGCTTTTCTCACATCCGCGAAAAGTTCTAATAAAGCCACTCATACAAAAAACCGCTCATTGAAAGCGGTTTTTTGTATTAAGGAGGCCCTGTTAGTAGAAAGTCTTAATAGGCGCTATAGCCTTGGCGGCAGGTCATCGTTATTCGCAAAAGGATTAAACGGTGTGTTGGTTGGCTGGACTGGCGGCTGAACCGGTGGCTGTATTGGGGTTGTGACTGGCTGCTGTATCGGGGCTTGCGGTTGTTGTGGCGTGCCTTGATTACGTTTATTTCGCTTAACCACGAGTACGACTGGTATCGATACTCCCACTGCTACGCCACCACCGAGGGTGATAATAGCAATCAAGAGTAGTATGTTGGACGAAGTCGATTCGCTCGCCGAAGTTGCATAGGGCTCGGTGAATTCCATGAGTGATTTCGCAAGGTAGTTTGCTGGGTATGCCTCTGAAGACTCTCGGAACGCTTTGTTCGCCGTCGAGTAGTCAGATTGTGCTAAAGCATCGACCCCTTCATTCCATAGCTTTGATACTTTTCCGTTTTGTTTTATCGAGATATTATTTTTTCTCAGAAGAGTTTGGAAATCTTTCACGTCTCGGACGACACCATTGCCAAAGCATTGCTTGTCGGGGCACTTCATTGCGCCATATGTATTGAGGCCTATTTGAAAGCCATCGTTTGTAAATGCCGGACCACCGCTGTTGCCGCCTGAAATCGGTACCGACGTAAAGATAAGAAGGTGCTCTCGATCTGCTGGCGTATAAGTTAGCTTCAGCGCCTTTCCTTGTGTGACCGACGGAACTGTCGTGTCCTGTTTTGTGGTGAGTCCTCCGTCTACGAATGCAGGGAAACCGAGAGCTGTTAGTTGTGAGTCAAGGGCGATATCATCTACTGAGCCAAGTTTTACAGTTGGAAAGTCACCAGACATCTTCAGAATAGACACATCACTTCCGAAACTCTGCGGATTCAGGCGGGGCGGTCCGCTGTTATTGAAATTAGAGTCAATGTAATTAGCTGATATGATGGTGTCGTTATAGATAAAACTTATGGCGCCGGTCGCGCTGTCATAAGCTAATCGCAAAGGGTTATTTGATAATTGTATTCCATACGTGTACCGTTCGGCTGTAGCCTGCAGGAGGTCTGCGGGTATATTGGCGGCTAGCTCGTTAGCGATAGACAGCGCTTCTCTATCGCCTTTCTTTATTTTTGCAATTAACGTATCTGCGCTACCGCGTTCGATTTGTCCGGTTGTGACGTAATAGTTAGTGATGGTGATCGCTCGCGATGACGCTTCACTGGCATCATCAAAAGAAGAAGGTAGACGAACGTAAGCCCCTATTCCCACGCCTACGGTCACCCGGGTTACGTGGCCATTTGTTGCAATGTAGCCATCACTAGATACAATCGAACCACTTCCGGTTCCTGCAGTACAGACGTTTTTTATACTTGTGACGACAGAGTCATTATTTTTATTTAATAAATTTACATCAGCGCAGTATGTCGTGCCAACTCGAACGACCGCAGGCTGATTTCTCGCAACGACACTCAGTATGGTCTGGTCGTCTATTGGTTGAGGGACATATGATGAGCCGGTTGCGATCGTGAGAATGTCGCTACTCGTTGCAATAGGATCTCCCGAGGCAGCAGAACCGTCTTTACTGGTATATGATAGTGTTCCGATGACTGACTCAAACTGGCTCACGATATCATTATTTGATTCTCTTATATTCAGCATTGCCGCCCAGTACGGTCGATCATTTTGGACAGTAAAGTAATACTCACTATAATACTGCGAAGTCACTTGACCGAGTACAGTGTATGTCGTTGTATAGCGGATCTTCTTATATTGAATGCCATTAATTTTTACGCTAGTAGCTTCACTCGCCACAGTAGATGAAGCGTCTTTCATGACTGATGTGCTCACTGTGTCTATGAGTAATTGAAGTTTTGATTTGCCATCATTCTCAGGGAGCGCTTCCTTGGTTGTAAAATACTCATCTCTGATATTTGTCGATATATTTAATTGAGCTCGTTCAAAATATAGTGAAGAGTTATCATCTTTGGTGGCTGCCTCGAACTTTAAAATGCTGTAATCTCGTTCGTCCTTCAGCTCGTCGCCTTCAAAAGATTCTCCAAATATGTAGGTGTCGGTTGACTTGAGGTCTGTTACTTGGCCTCGCGCCTTTAGGGAAGTGTCATCATAAGTCACTTTAAAGCCTAATGAGGACGAGATACTTTTTCCGTTCGCGAAGACAGCAGTGCTGCTGCTCTGAAAGTATTGCGACAGGTCTGTCGCTATGCCGATAGTAGTAGTTTTTTGTTGATTCTGGATGCCCGTCCGCACAATGAATGCACCTGCACTCACCGCAACCAAGAGCACTAAGGCACTCCATAAGATGACTATTTTTTTATGTTTTTTTATTGATGAACGCATGTTCGCTATGAACGGTTTGTTGTTTTTTCTATTCCCTGATTTTATTTTCTTCATAATTACCAGTAACTATAGCATAAGCCGTACCATAACTAAAAGCCGCCTTCAAGGCGGCTTTTAGAATGCTGAGAGCAGTAGTTTTTAGTCTTTAACTTCGACACCCATTGAGCGTGCAGTTCCAGCGATAATCTTTACTCGACCTTCAACGTCAATTGCGTTGAGGAATTCTTTCTTGGTTTCAGCGATCTCTTCAAGTTGAGCGCGTGTAATCGAACCGACTTTGTCAGTATGAGGCTTGGCGCTTCCCTTTTTGATACCGGCTGCTTCGCGGATCAGGTCGTCAACTGGCTGGCCAAGTGAGTTCCATGTGAATGAGCGGTCTTCGTAAACCTGAAGGTGGACGATAACGTCTTTACCCATAAGGTCTTTCGTCGCTTCGTTGAACGGGTTGATGAATTCCATCATGTTAAGACCCCATTGACCAAGCGTTGAACCAACAGGAGGACCTGCAGTTGCACGACCAGCTGGGATACGTAGTTTAAGATTTCCGATAATTTTCTTTGCCATAACTTTTCCTTCTATATGATCCGTGTAGGATCTTTGTACTAAATAATTTTGAAGCTTATCTAGTGCGTAACTCGAGTATTATAACGTATCGAGTGCCAGTTAGCAATACGGCCGAGGACAAACATTGACTCAGCTGACTAAATATGCTATTATAGTAAAATGACAAAACTACCAGTTCTATCCACCGCTCATGAAAGCACTCAATCTCCTGAGGTGCTATTGGAGCATGGAAAACTTGAAGACGCTAAGAAGACTCTTATAAACGAGTATTCATTTGAACCAGAGCTTTTAGCGGCATACTTCTCCGAGGGACTAGGCAGCCTGTTAAGTGATGGTGCTGTAACCGAAGACTTCAATGGGCTAACGGAAGCTTACCAAACTAGTGTTGAGTCTGTCCTACGCGCCGTGGGCTATACTGCTCTTGACCGTGCGCCGAGCTCTTTAAATATGGGAAGGATTTCCCGCAAGGGAGTGACAAGAGAAAGCCTTTTTAAAGATGAAACGTTCGTTGATTCTGTCGAAAATACGATAAGCGCTCTTGAAGGCATGGGATCGTTTCCGTTGTCGACGATCACAAAAAACGAGTTCGATACGCTCTCTCAACGATTCAACTGGCTTGGCAAGGCAATACCGAATATCAAGTCTGATGCAGACGAAGCTAATGAGCTATACGTTATTCAAGCAACTATGCAGGTAGAGTCTATCATAAAAATGCAAGAATATGCCGAAGCAATTCGCCACATAGGTAGTCGTTCTCAGGCTACTCAGGTCACGTCGTATATTCTTCAGAATGCACCGCTGCTTTGTGTGTACAATCCCGATTTTGCGCTTGTTGTAAAAGAAAAATACAGTGAGCTACTTAATTCTCTCGCTAAAGAAGAAAACGAACCAATAGAATTCGCACGAACACAGTTTGAACGATTAGCAGCGATGTCTGACAGAGAATTATATTTAATGCGAGAGTTCAAGCATGTGCGCGACCAAAGTAAGGTAGATGGTTCACCAAATGATGTACAGACAGATATCGCAGAAATCGATGGTGATAGTGTCTCGGATCAAGTAGAAAAAATAGCTCAACGACCGGTTGAAGTACTCGAAGCACCTCGTGAACTGTCGGAGGATGCCCGCGTCGAGCTACACCTTTTGCTGGGTGAAGTCGACGCATTCAATAGCGAGTGGCTTGCTATAGGCAAGAAATGGCGTGAACGTGGTTTCTCGTCGTTGAACGAAGCGATGGTTCGTCAGCATGGACTGTACGACAAGATTGACTCAGTAGCAGTGATCGGCATCCTTGCAAAACTACATACACTTGAAGGCTCTCAAGTCAACCAGGCTGCGATTGATGCGCTGGAAAAAGCATTGGCAGCGCGCGAATATCTTAGTCAGAGTTTTTCGGAGTACATGGCTGAAAACGGTATGTATGATGAGGTTAAGCAAGACTCAAAGGGCGTTCACCTCCTAGATTTAGCTGGCAAAATTGATACAATCAAACAAAATTGGACGAAAATATCATCGTCGGTTCTACGAACATGGCCGAGTGAAAAGGGCCAAGAAGTCGTCGACAAACTAGAAGGTATGTTCTTTGGGCTTGCTGATGATGAGGCGGCTGAGCCTCTAGCGCCCGAAGTACTCGTTGAAACTGACTCGCTAGATACCGGTGAAGTATATGACTTTAGTGACATTGTCGAACAGCTTGACGAAGTCATTCTTCCAGAGGGCTCCACCCTGGAGTCGCTTAACCAGCAGCTAGAAAAACTAGATATTGATAATTCAGTTAAAAAAGTGGAATGGCAGAAACTGGAAGATCTCATTATGATTAACAGTGAATTTAATGGTAAGATTTACCGTTCGAAAATTAAAAGCCATGGTCAGTCTGATGAATATGCAACTGTTTATTACGTCAGTGTTATCGAAGTATATGGCCGCCGTTTTGCTATTGCAGAGACGCCAGAGTCACGTAATGCGACCTACATCGTTGATGAATTTAAATCACCGGGCACATGGATTGAGATGTTGCAGCTTGATAAACGTCAGCTTCGTGAAGTGGGTGGTAAGCAAATGATCCACACCTCGATCGCTCCTTACGGAAAAGGGCATCAAGAGAAGGTTATAGATCACATTCTCGAACTGAGCGCCGAAGACTAAATAAAAACCCCCGAATAATCGGGGGTTTTTATTATTGTTACGAGACCTTATTAACTTGCAGTGCGTCGAGCTCAACAGAAGTGTCGCGGCCAAACATGCTGACCATGACTTTGACTTTACCCTTTTGGTTGTCGATTTCGCTAATTGATCCGTCGAATCCTTTGAATGGACCGTCGGTGATGCTAACAACTTCGCCTTCAGAAAAGTCGATGAAGTGCTTTGGCTCTTCAACGCCCATACGTTTCTTGATCTTGCGGATCTCGTCGTCGTAGACAGGTGTCGGTTGGGTGCTCGTCCCAACGAATCCAGTGACGCCAGGGGTGTTACGGACGATGTACCATGTTTCGTCAGTTAGCTTCATCTCAACAAGAGCGTAGCCTTGAAAGATTTTCTTCTCAACAATTTTACGTTTGCCGTTTTTGATCTCAATTTGCTTTTCTTTCGGTACCATGACGTCAAAGATTTTGTCGGCCATGTCGACAGCATTGATGCGCTGGCGAATGTTGTCAGCTACTTTATCTTCGTAGCCACTGTAGGTTTGGATTGCGTACCATTGTCGTGATGAGTCGTAGCGATTGTTTGACATTATTGAGGTTCCTTACTTTAGAATTATTTCGAATAGATATTTAAATAGTATGTCGAGCAGTAGAATTACGATGGCGAAGAAGGCGCTAAATAGAATAACGGCCAGTGTCAGTCCCCAGGTTGCTCGGCGTGTCGGCCATCGTACTTGGCGAAGCTCAGTCCAGGCGCCTTTGAAGTATCCGCCAATGGCAAATAAGTTTTTTACGAACGGATTAGTCGGTTCTTTACGAACTTTTACCGGTTTTGACGCTTTAGGTACTTTTTTAGATGCAGTTTTACTTGCACTGGTTTGAGTCACTTTTGTCTCAGGTTTGCTAGCCACGCTCGCGTCCTACTTTCTTTTGTTTCTACACCAAATAAAATAGCCTGCACTGCAGACTGTCAAGATCATTGTAGCTTTTATTCCCTCCCTCGTCAAGAGAATGGTATCATGGGAGAATATGCTTCAGCTTATACTATATGTTCTCTATGCGGTCCTCCTGGGCGTATTTGGACTTGGCGTCTGGCGTCTCCGATACGCATTCACCCACTTCAAGATGAAGTCACTGGTGACGACAAAAGCAACGATCGACGACCTACCAAGTGTGTCAGTGTGTATCCCTGCTCGTAACGAACAGCATGCCATGAGCGACTCACTGCAACAAGTAATTGGCAGCACGTACCCAAAGCTTGAAATTATCGTGCTTGATGATGCATCCGGCGATAACACAACGAGCCTTATTAAGGCCTTTGCTCATGACGGTGTCCGTTTCGTCGAAGGAGCGCCACTACCTAAAGGCTGGATCGGTAAGAACCATTCATTGCAAGGACTGCTAAAAGAAGCGAGCGGTACGTATATCTTATATATGGATATTGATACACGCCTTTCGCCGGATTCGATTGAACAGCTTGTCGCCTACGCTCAGCAGGAAGAGGCAGCAATGGTTTCCGTCCTTCCGCGTCGAGAAGACAGTGCGCGTGGGAGCGTCCTCTTCTCTACTCTTCGTTATTTCTGGGCAATTATGTTTCATCGTAAAGGCGCGCCAGCGACAGCCAGTAGTGCATGGCTGATTCATCGCCAGACACTTCTTGACCACTGGGGAGGCTTTGGCACGTTCAAAGACACAATTCAGCCCGAGGCACACCTCTCGGCAGAGCTAATGACTTCTGACAAGTATCGATTCCTTATAGGAACGGAACTGCTTGGTATATCGTACGAGAAGAAGTGGCGCTCACAGCTCGCGACAAGTGTGCGACTGCTTTTCCCAATGCTGCGGTTTGAAATTCCGAGTGCGGTCATTGCAGCTCTCGACCTACTTATCTTGGCTTCCCCGCTTTTGATTGTGATGAGTATCTTTATTGTTGGTCCGAACATTAATCAGCTATTTGCTGGCGTATTACTGCTGCTTCTGAGCGGCTTGTATGCGGTGTATTTACGAAAAGTATGGAAGCGCGGTTGGGTCGTCGGCGGTCTTCTATGGAGCGTTACTGCGCTCCAGGAAGCGACGCTCGTCGTCATTAGTGCAATCCTCTATAAGCAGAATAGAGTCACTTGGAAAGGTCGACTCGTCAAGAACCCTCGCTAGTTACTCTGTTGTTTGCGGAAGGTCAAAACTGAAGGTCGATCCGTGATTAATGCGGCTCGTGGCGTGTATCTCTGCGCCAATTTTGTGGGCAAGTTTAGCTGAGACATATAGACCTAATCCGGTACCGTTTGTTTCGCGGATACGATAATCTTCGCTACGGTAAAACTTGGAGAACACTTTCTTTAGGTCGCCACGACTAATGCCGATACCACTATCTTTGACAGCAAAACGAACAGCGCCTTTTCTAACCTTTGCACTCATAGTGATGCTGCCTTCGTGCGTATATTTAATTGCATTCGTAATAAAGTTTTGCAGTAGTTCTTCGACGTAGAGACGGCTGACATGAATTGATCCGAGTTTTGCTCCAAGGTCGAGATCGAGGTGGAGTGAACGTGCGACAGCGTCTTTCTCGTACTCTTTATGAAGTTTATGCATCAATTCCTTAACATCGATAGACTCTCCCTCATCAGCAACGCCTCGTTCGGCACGGGAGAGCGTGCTGAGGTCGTTGACCATTTTAGCGAGGTAGATTACTTGATCATGGGCGGTGTTGAGCGACGACGCGAGTACTGGGGCTGTTGGTTTTTGTTCCATGCCCATCATCACCTGAAGGTTGGACAGTGTGCCTTCGACGATCGTAATTGGCGTTCGTAGTTCATGACTTACCACGCTAATAAATTCGTCGCGTTCTTCTTCGAGGCTTTTTTGTTTCGTGACGTCACGCATAATCACTACGTATCCGTCGTGCGTTTTTTTCTTGCGACTGAATGCGCCTTTTATCGGCGCGTAGGTCATCTCAAGACGAATTTCTTCACCATCAGAGTAGGTGTGACGGATATCATCACGTCGGATTGACGTATCAGCCTCACTGAGCATGTCAAAGAGTGCAACCGGTTCAGCATCTGCATTCGTGAGCGTAAAGAGGTCACTAATGTGTTCGTCTTTCAGGTCATCATTAGTATCGAGCAAGTTGAGGCAAGCTGCGTTGTACATCAGGACGTTTCCCTTCCCGTCGACACTAAAGGTTGCGTCCGATAAGTTGTTGATGATCGTAAGGATTCGATCATACTGCAGGCGCTCTTGGGCGCGGCTGTGGATGAGCGTTTGCTGTCGCGTTTCCTGGGCCATGATAATCGCCGTCATTGCTACACCGAATACTACAACCGCAACGGTGCCGACGATGTTATTGATGAGTATCTCAGGCGTGAATTGGTAGCGAACTATTGCGTCGGTTGCGGCAGCGACGATGACAGCTATGATACTTGCGATCAGTGCTGTGCGACCAAAGAATATATTTGCAGCCAAGAATAAGAGTGCAAGTGAGGAAACGAACGGTGAGAGAAAGCCACTTACGAATACGACCGATGCGACTGCAGCAAAAAAGTACAACACTAATCGCAGCATGATATCAAATCGTGAACGAATAGGAACAAAGAAATGGTATGCTCCAACAGCAAGCCAGAGGAGTGAGATGATGACGCTTACTAATGCGCCCGAATAGTTTGTGCTCGGAACAATTCCGTACATAACGAGTACGTTGTACCCAACGAAAATAGGCGTTCCAAACAAGGCGACGTACCGTACGGCCTTATTTGAGTCTTTGTTAAAGCTTATACCACCCTCGAACATATTGTGTTTAGTATAGCGCAGGCATAACCACTTTGTATACCGGACTATGAGATCGAGGGCGATTCGTGTTTGAGCGCGGCACGGTGAGATTTGTAGCGTGGATCACCCGCTTCGACGACTTGCCAGAATTCTGAACTGTGATTCATGTGCCTTGTATGCGCAAGCTCGTGGATAATCACGTAGTCGATCAGTTCGAAGGGTAGTTTCATGAGTGCAATATTAAGACTAATAGTGCCTTCGGAAGTGCAGCTTCCCCATCGGCCACTGGCGTGAGAGAAGCGAACTTTTTTGTAATTAAAGTTACTTTTCTTTGCTAGGAATGAAAGTCGTTTTGGGAGGTAGCTCTTCGCCTCAACGCGAAAGGCTGCAATGATACTATCGCGTACTTCACGGATAACGTTGCTGTCTTGCAACGACACGTGGCTCGGGAGGCTAACGATGACTTGCTGCCCTCTACGATGTACCTGAATGCTGCTAGACATTGACGGGCGCACTATGAGCGTATGACTTTTACCAATTTGCATGCCGTCGCTGTAGTCTACTTGGGGTTGAGCTTGGCTCAGGAGCTGACGAAGTTCTTCGCGTGATGATTTCACTAAACGCCTTACGAGGAATGTTGGTGCGTACACAGGGAGAGACGCTCGAAGTGTCCCATCAGGTGCGACACGAAGACGTACTTGCGAGGCGCGGGCACTTCTTCGTATCGTTATTTTGCCAAACTCTTCATCGTGAATGATCGGCATAGTAATTACCTAACGGTAATGTTTCGTCCATCTCGAACGATTGGCTGTCTTGGTGCGGGCGGAACCTGCGTAGTGGGCTG